>Ga0209961_1000556_pt1 | contig 12535 bp, 10 predicted proteins | sample SalPonA_B_H2O_MG_FD_185719 | JGI IMG/M metagenome (GOLD analysis project Ga0209961, IMG submission 185719) | Water microbial communities from South San Francisco under conditions of wetland restoration - Salt Pond MetaG R2A_B_H2O_MG (SPAdes)... | ecosystem: Environmental > Aquatic > Non-marine... | reverse complement strand
TCAAAATCTTCAAGAATAATTTGTGAATATAATGTTCCCATGGAACCATTACAACAATTTGCATTGCAAGTTTCACAAGATGAAAAAGAATAAGATTTATTTTTTGTAAGAATGAATTGTTTCATAAATATATATTAGTGTTTCTAAACTTGAAAATTAGTAAGACTGAGATTTTTTTATAAAATTTTCGATATAATCTAACGCTTTTTATAAATCAGTATAAAAAGAGTAAGAGTTCATACTTTTAATTTTATTTTATTTTTTAACTTATATATTATTAGTTGGAAAACAAAAATGGAAAACAAAAGAATGGAAAACAACGTTGCAATTAAGAATTGCTTCTGGAAAACAAAAGGATGGAAAACAAAAATGGAAAACAATACACACTATTTATTTACTAGTGAAGTAGTAAGCGCCGGACACCCTGATAAATGTGCAGATATAATTGCAGATTCTATTGTAGACAAATTAATTATGGAAGATAAAGACTCAAGAGTTGCATCTGAAGTATTTGTTGCTGGAAAGCACATTGTTATTGGTGGTGAAGTAAAAACAAAATGTCAACTTAGCCATGAAGAATATGAAAAAATAGTTAGAGACGCTTTAATCAAGATTGGTTATGATGGAAAATCTGTATTTACAAAAGAGCAATGCTTATACCCTGATGAAGCTGATATTCAAGTTTTATTAAATCAACAATCACCAGATATTTCTCAAGGTGTAGATCAAGAAACTGGAGAAATTGGAGCTGGGGACCAAGGTATTATGTTTGGATTTGCTTCAAATGAAGCGGCTGAATATATGCCTGCAGCAATCACTTATGCTAGAATGCTAAGTGATAAGGTTTACAATTATGCCTTAACACATAAAGATACTTTAGGTGTAGATATTAAAACTCAAGTAACTTTAGATTATGGTTCAAAAGAAAATTTTGAAAATTGTAATCCTCAAAAAATTCATACAATTGTAGTTAGTGCACCTTCAAGAGAAGGTATGCCTATTGAAGAAGTTAGAGCTTTAATTCAAACTTTAATTGATGATGCGGGATTACCTGAAAATTTATATGATAAAAATGATACAATTATCCATATAAATCCAACAGGTAAGTATGTTAATCACTCATCTTTATTTGATAGTGGATTAACAGGTAGAAAACTTATTGTAGATTCATTTGGTGGGTATGCACCTATTGGTGGTGGAGCTCAATCATCTAAAGATTATACAAAAGTTGATAGAAGTGGATTATATGCTGCAAGATGGATTGCAAAACACATTGTTGCATCAGGACTTGCTAAAAAAGCAATAGTTCAAATATCATATGCAATTGGAGTTGCTAAACCAACTTCAGTAGCTGTTGATACAATGGGAACTTATACAAAATTTGATGATGATAAATTATCAGAATTTGTAATGAATACATTCCCATTAACTCCAAGATGGATTACAGAAAAATTCAATTTAGATAAGCCTAGTAAAGATACATTCCTTTATGCGGATGTAGCTGCTAGAGGACAAGTTGGACAACCTGATTATCCATGGGAAAAATTAGACGAAATGGATAAATTCCAAAATATTAAATAATATTTTTAAGAAATTTTAAGGAGAAATTATGGATTTAAGAAACCTATTTAGTAAAATTACATTTGAAAAGAAAGATGATCAACCATCTAAAAAAGATGCACCTACTCACTGGATTAAATGTCCTGAGTGTGGATCTTTGATGTTTTTCAAAGAAGTTGAAAACCAAGATAACATTTGTCCAAAATGTAATTTTCACATGAGAATAGGGGCAAAAAGAAGAATTGAAATTTTAGCAGATGAAGGTACATTTGTAGAATTCGATGACACTTTAAAACCTAATGATCCTTTAAAATTTGTTGATAAAAGTTCGTACAAAAAAAGAATTGATGAAGCTAGAAAAAAAACAGGAAGAACATCTTCTGTAGTAAGTGGAGAATGTCAAATTAACGGTGTTGAAGTTCAACTTGTTGTATTTGATTTTTCATTTATGGGTGGATCTTTAGGTTCAGTTGAAGGTGAAAAAATTGTTAGAGCTGTAAATAGAGCAATAGAAAAACATCAAGGTGTTATTATTGTATCTGCTTCAGGTGGAGCAAGAATGCAAGAATCAACTTTTGCATTAATGCAAATGGCAAAAACTTCAGCTGCATTAAAAAGATTAGACCAAGCAAAACTTCCTTATATTTCTGTATTAACAGACCCAACTATGGGTGGTGTTTCGGCTTCATTTGCATTCTTAGGTGACATTATTATGGCAGAACCAGGTGCATTAATTGGATTTGCTGGACAAAGAGTTATTAAACAAACTATTGGTGCAGATTTACCTGAAGGATTCCAAAGAGCTGAATTCTTACTTGAAAAGGGTTCAATTGATATGGTGGTTAATAGAACAGATATGAAAAAAACTTTATCTGATTTATTAACTATGTTCAAAAAAGAGCAAAAAATATCTTAAATGTTAGTCTAAGATGTTAGAAAAACTATCTAAAAGCTTCAAAATTAATTTTGAAGCTTTTAATAACTTATATGTTTTATGTGACTATGAAACACTATTAAAAAGAGATTTTACATTAGAAAGGTTTGTAGAACTTTGTAAAGTTTCTAATGTAAAAATTCTTCAATATAGAGATAAAATCTCTGATATAGAAACTCAAAAAGAAAATCTACTTTTTTTAAAAGAAAATTTAAATATTCCAATAATTATAAACGATAAAATAGAACTTATATCCTATGCTGATGGACTACATTTAGGTCAAGAAGATTTTGAAAAAATACATAAAGATAAAAATCTTGCTTGTAAATTAATTAGAGCAAAAATTAAAGATAAACTTTTAGGTCTTTCTACACACAATGAAAGAGAAATTCTTGAAGCTAATACTTTAGATTTAGATATGATAGGACTTGGAGCATATAGAACTACAACTACAAAAGATGTATCAAATTGTTTAGGTGATAATATAGAATATTTAGCAAAAATATCTAAACATCCTGTTTGTGCTATTGGTGGAGTAAAGATTGATGATATTATTAAAAATGTTCAATTTAATGTAGTTGGAAGTGGTTTTTTAAAATAATGTCTAAAATAAATATATATTACATTGCAAAACCTACACGTGATGAATTTGATGTAATTATCAATGAATTTATTAAGATGTCTTCTAAATATGCAACTTTAAAAGTACATTGTATTTTTAACAAAAATATTGCAAAAGCTCAAACAGTTGGTCAAAAAGAAGCTCAAGAATCTTATACGCAAGCCTATGAAAACTATCTAACAGGGTACAATATAGCTTTAGATGTATTAGGAAAAAAAGTAGATTCTTTTAAGTTTGCAAAATTACTTGAGGGTAAAAACGAAATAAATTTTTTTATTGGTGGAGCTTTTGGCTTTGAAAAAAGTTTTTTAAATAAATGCGATAGTATAATATCTTTGAGTGATTTAACTATGGCACACAAAGTCGCTAATGTTGTTTTATGCGAGCAAGTCTTTAGAGGACTCTGTATAAACAATAATCATCCTTATCATAAATAATTTATCTTATTTTGGGTATAATGCCAAAATTTTATAATAAAAGGGATAACAGTGGCTAATAAAAAGCAGTTAGAAGAATTAAGAGAAGTATTAATCGAAAGAAGAGAGTCTATTACTAATTCAATTAATGATAGTAGAAATAGTATTGATTCTTTAAAAAATTCTGAATGCAATGATGAATTTGATTACGCTGAAGTATCAAGTGATAGTTTCAAAGAGGGAATTATTGCTAACCAACAAATAAAAGAATTAGAAGAAATTGAAGATGCTTTAAAAAGAATGGACAAGGGTACATATGGAACTTGTGATATGTGTGATGAGTCTATCTCTATTGGTAGATTAAGAGCTAAACCTTTCGCTAAATATTGTACACCGTGTAGGGAGATATTCGAAGCACAAAAGTAATCTAATTAAAGGATAAAATATGGGTTTAAAAAAATATGTTGTTTTAGTAGTACTATTTATAGTACTAGTTTATGGTTATGTTTTTAGTTTAGAATTAGGTGATTATAAAGTTACTGTTTTAGATATTTCAGTTAATTTACCTATTGCTGTATGGATTATATTACCATTAGCATTATTATTTATTGCAACATTGGGACATATTTTATTTTATGGTTTACTTGGTTCTTTAAAACAAAGAGCTGTACAAAAAGATCATGAAAACATGGTTATGTTTATCAAATCTAATTTATTAGGTAAAACTTTTAATAAAAAGTTTAAAACTCCAGGTTTTAAGAGCTTATACAATGTATTAAAACAGTTTGAATTACAATTAAAAGATGAAACTTTTTCATCTACTGATGAAGAGTTAAATAAGATTGTAGCAAATATTAAAGATATTCATAATGGTAAATTTGTAGATGATAAATCTGTTAAATTTACTGAATATTCAGATATTTCAACTGAAAACATTATAAACAAAGTTAATGAAAATATTGATTTTGCACAAGATGTTTTAAAGAAAAGTGAAAATTACAACATTAATGTTGTTAGACAAGCATTCATAAATGTTTTAGAACAAAAATCTATGACAACTATGAAAAAACTTTTCAAAAATATTAAATTAGATAAAGAGTTAGCATTTAGATTATTTGAAAAAGATGCAAAAAATCCTGACTTTGGTTTAACAAATGAAGAGATTGTAAAAATTGTTAAAGATTTAGACTTAACAACAGAAGAGTATTTAACTTTAGCAAAAATCTATGAAACAGAGTTAAAACCTGATGAGATTATTGCATTATTTGAAAACTTATCAAATCAAATTGAAAAAGCAATACCTGCATACTTACATGTATTGTTCGAATATGAAATGATTGATAAAGTTAGAGAAATAGTTGAAGCTACTCCAGAAGACGAGTACACAGCATTTAAGGCTTTATTAGACTTAAAAGATGCTGGTAAACATTATAGTTTAGATTCTATATCTTATAAGTAAAGAAAATGACAAAAAAAGAAAAATTAGACTTCTCAAAACCACTTGTGGTATTAGCACCATTAGCTGGTTACACTGACTTACCTTTTAGGTCAGTGGCTAAAAAATTTGGTGCGGATTTAACAATATCTGAAATGATATCATCAAATGCATTAGTATATAAATCTCAAAAAACATTAAAAATGATTGAAAAATCTCCAAGTGAAGATCCATATTTTGTACAAATAGCTGGTAATAAACCAGAATTAGTAAGGGATGCTGTTTTACTTTTAAATGATGTTGAAGGTATTGATGGAATTGACTTAAATTGTGGATGTCCTGCACCAAAAGTATTTAATCATGGAAGTGGATCAAATCTTTTAGGAGATTTAAAAAAACTTGAAGAGATTTTATCAACTGTAAAAAGATATTCAAACAAAAGATATACAACTGCAAAAGTAAGATTAGGTGTAAATGAAAAAATACCTGTAGAAATTGGAAAAGCAGTTGAAGCTTGTGGAGTGGATTTTGTTTCAGTTCATGGTAGAACTAGAGCAGGAAAATATAAAGCTCCTGTTGATTATGATGCAATTAAAGCTATGAAAGCTGCTGTTAATGTTCCTGTAATTGCAAATGGTGATATCAAAGACTTTGATAAAGCAAATGAAGTTTTAGATTACACAAAAGCAGATGGAGTAATGATTGGTAGAGGTTCAATTGGAAAACCTTGGATTTTTTATCAATTAAAACATGGTGTTGAAGATATATCTGAAGAATTAAAAAAAGAGATTATTTTAGAACACTTTGATGCAACATTAAGATTTCATGGCGACCATGGAGCTTTAATGTTTAGAAAACTGCTTCACTCATATTCAAAAGGATATAGAGGAGCAAATGAATTTAGGGATATTGTTAATAAAATATCTGATCCATCAGTTATGAGGGACCTAATAGAAAACTTCTTTTAATCCTATACTTTAATAGGATTTATAATTTATTTAGATAAAATATCCATATTTACAATTAAATAAAGGTTATTTTTGTCTAAATATTACTACGAATTAAGTATAACTCCAAAAGAAAATTATGAATTTTTCTTAGACCTACTTACAAATCTTACAAATGAAGCTATTGAAGAAGATAAAGGCACTTTAATTTCTAGAAGTGAAGAATCTTTAGAAGATGTTGCATTTGGTATAGAGGTTTTTGCACAAAAACTATCTATTGAATGTAAGATAAGTTTAGAAAAAAAAGAAAATATCGATTGGATTAAAAAGTATCAAGAGTCTGTAAAATCAATTGAAATAGGAAACTTTTTTATTCGTCCTGAATGGGAAGAAAAAAAAGAAGATAAAATTGATATTATAATTAATCCTGCATTGTCATTTGGTTCAGGACATCATGAAACAACTAATTCTTGTGTTCAAGCTATTGATAAATATCTAGATGGGAAAGAAACTGTTTTAGATGTTGGAACGGGAAGTGGTATATTAGCAATTGCAGCTGCAAAAAAAGGTTGCATAGTTGATGTTTGTGATACAGATGAAGTTTGTGTTGTTGATACAAAATCAAATTTTGAACTAAATAATGCAAAAATAAATGAATCATGGATTGGTTCTTGTAATAGTGCAAAAAAAGAGTATGACGTAGTAATTGCAAATATTGTAGCTGATGTTTTAGTAATAATTGCAAATGAGTTAAAAAACTGTTTAAAAATAGATGGTAAACTTATCATCTCTGGTATTTTGGATAAACATATAAATAGAGTATTAAATAAATTTAAAGATTTAGAACAAATTGAAATTATCCAAAAAAACGAGTGGTATACAGTAGTATTTAAAAAATAAGGAGTATTTTTTTATGAATGATAAAAATGATAATAATGGGGATAACAAAAACAACTTTTTTAACAATAATCCATTATTAGTATTCGTAATATTTTCAGTGGTAACAATTTTTGCTTTTAAAGCAATTTTCCCTGAAGATCAAATGGGTTCTGGAATGAACGCTCAAAATGGTCAAGTTACACCATCTTTTGGGCAATCAACTAATCAAACAGTTGCATATTCTGATTTAAAAAAATTAATCAGTTCTGGGAAAATTGAGTATGTTGGAATTGGGCCAACTCAAGTTAGAGCAGTATCTAAACCAATGGGTGGTCAAAGAATAACTTATACAGCAAGAAGAGTTGTTCCTGATGAAACTCTGATTAAAAACCTTGAAGCAAATGGTATAAATTACGGTGGAATAAATGAAGAAAATTTATTAGCTGATATATTATTTGGATGGGTATTACCTATATTTATATTTATTGCTATTTGGATGTTTATCGCTAAAAGAATGCAAAAATCAATGGGTGGCGGAGGAGGCGGTGGCCTTCTTGGAATTGGATCATCTAAAAAGATGATTAATTCTGAAAAACCTAAAGTAAAATTTGCTGATATGGCTGGAAATAAAGAAGCTAAAGAAGAAGTTCAAGAAGTTGTTGATTTCCTAAGTGCTCCTGATAGATATGTAAAATTAGGTGCACAAATACCAAAAGGTGTTTTATTAGTAGGACCTCCAGGAACTGGTAAAACACTTTTAGCAAAAGCAGTTGCTGGGGAAGCTGATGTTCAGTTTTTATCAGTATCAGGTTCAGCGTTTATTGAAATGTTTGTGGGTGTTGGTGCAAGTAGAGTTAGAGATTTATTTGAACAAGCTAAAAAAGTAGCTCCTGCTATTATTTTTATTGATGAAATTGATGCAATTGGTAAAAGTAGAGCAAGTGGTGGACCTATGGGTGGAAATGATGAAAGAGAACAAACTCTAAATCAGCTTTTAGCCGAAATGGATGGATTCTCAACAGAAGCTGCACCTGTAATAGTTTTAGCTGCAACAAACAGACCTGAAGTTCTAGATCCAGCTTTATTAAGACCAGGAAGATTTGATAGACAAGTTTTAGTTGATAAACCTGATTATGAAGGTAGAATAGAAATTCTAAAAGTGCATATCAAAGATGTAAAATTATCTAAAGATGTTGACTTAAAAGAAGTAGCAAAAATGACAGCTGGACTTGCAGGTGCTGACTTAGCAAACATTATTAATGAAGCTGCACTTTTAGCTGGTAGAGCACAAAAAGATGAAGTTGAAGGTACTGATTTTAAAGAAGCTGTTGAAAGACAAATTGCTGGACTTGAAAAGAAATCAAGAAGAATTTCTCCAAAAGAAAGAGAAATTGTTGCATATCATGAATCAGGACATGCTTTAATTGCTGAAATTACTAAAGGTGCTAAAAAAGTAAACAAAGTATCAATTGTTCCAAGGGGACTAGCTGCTTTAGGATATACTTTAAATACTCCAGAAGAGAATAAATATTTAATGCAAAAGCATGAGCTTATTGCTGAAGTTGATGTATTATTAGGTGGACGTGCAGCTGAAGAAGTATTCATTGGTGAAATTTCAACGGGTGCTGGAAATGACCTTGAAAGAGCAACTGATATTATTAAGTCTATGGCTTCTGTTTATGGAATGAGTGATATTGCTGGTTTAATGGTTCTTGAAAAAAGAACTAACCAATTCTTAGGTGGTCAAACACAAAAAGACTTCTCTGATGATATGGCAAAAAATCTTGATAATTATGTTAGAGAAACATTAAATGAAAGATATCAAATTGTTTTACAAGCTCTTAGAGATAACAATGATGCAATTGAAGAAATGACTAAAGAGTTATTAGAAATTGAAGTTATTTCAGGACAAAGAGTTAGAGAAATCATTAAAGACAATGGTGGAACAGTTTATGAAGCAGAAGATTTACATAGTGACGCTGTTGATGAAAACAATGAACTTGTAAACAATGATGAACCTGTTAAAAAACAAAAAGATACAAAAAATGAAGAAGATGTAGAAAATTCTACAGATGATTCATCTAAAAATTCAGATTCAGAAACTACTGAAAATAATGAAGAAAATAAACAAGATAAAAAAGAGGATTAAAACTCTTTTTTTCTTGACAAATTAAAATTATTCCCTTATAATTTAAAAAACTAAGGAGAGTAAAATGAAAATTTTTGAATTCAACAAAAATATCTTTATAAAAAGTGTGAACACTCTTCTATTGTCTGACAACTTACTCAAATAATCAAAATAAAAACAATCTAAAAATTAAATCATAAATACCCCTTAAATAAGTTATTTATTTAAACATTATTGATATAATATTACATATTACAAAGGAAAACAAAATGGATAAGAATAAAATTATAGTTTTTGATACTACTTTAAGAGATGGTGAACAATCTCCTGGTTGTTCTATGAACACTGAAGAAAAAATTAAAGTAGCATTACAATTAGAAAAGTTAGGAGTTGATGTTATTGAAGCTGGATTTGCAGCTGCTTCTCCTGGAGATTTTGATGCTGTATCTAGAATTGCTGAACAAGTTAAAAATTCTAGTATTTGTTCATTAAGTAGAGCAATTGAAAACGATATCAAACAATCTGGTTTAGCTGTTGGAAAAGCTCCTTTACATAGAATTCATACATTTATTGCTACTTCACCTATCCATATGAAGTACAAGTTAAAAATGGAGCCTGAAGAAGTTATTAAAAGAGCAATTCATGCAGTACAATATGCTAAAACTTTCGTTGAAGATGTAGAGTTTTCATTTGAAGATGCTGGAAGATCTGAAATCTCATTTATGAAAGAAATGATGGATGCTGTAATTGAAGCAGGAGCTTCAACTATTAACTTACCTGATACAGTTGGATATAGATTACCACATGAATTAGGTGCTATGGTTAGAGAATTAACTGACTATGCAAATGATAGAGCTATTATTTCAGTTCATAATCACAATGACTTAGGTTTAGCAACAGCAAATACGTTAGCAGCTGTTGCTAATGGTGCTAGACAAATAGAAGTTACAATTAATGGTTTAGGTGAAAGAGCTGGAAATTCAGCACTTGAAGAAGCTGTTATGGCTATTAAAACTAGAAAAGATGGATTTGGTGAGTTATATACAACTATTAATACTCCAGAGCTATATCCAACATCAAGATTAGTAGCAACTATTACAGGTGTTGAACCACAACAAAATAAAGCAATCGTTGGAAAAAATGCTTTTGCACATGAAAGTGGAATTCACCAAGATGGTGTATTAAAACATCAAGAAACATATGAAATTATGAGACCTGAAGATGTTGGTGTGTTTAAAGAATCAACTTTAATCTTAGGAAAACATAGTGGTAGAGCAGCATTTAAAGATAAAATTGCTCATTTAGGATTTGATAAAGTAAGTGATACTGAGTTAAATTCTGCATTTGAAAGATTCAAAATCTTAGCTGATAAGAAAAAAGAGATTACAGATGACGATGTAAGAATGTTAATTACAGATGAGTCTTTAAATTCTGGAAAAACTTATGAATTAGTTGGATTACAAATTAGTGATTGTTCAAATGGTATACCAATGGCAGCTGTTACTATTAAACAAAATGATGAATTAATGAGTGAAGCAAATATTGGTGATGGAACTATGGATGCAATTTTTAAAACAATTGATAGATTAACTGGAATTGCTGGAGAGCTTAATGATTATAAAGTTATTTCAGTTACTGAAGGTAAAGATGCTTTAGCAAAAGTTACAACTAGGGTAACATTTGATAAAGATGCACCATCATTTGTAGGACATGGTTTAAGTATTGATACTATGTTAGCAACTGCAAAAGCTTATCTAGGATCTGTAAATTCATATCTTTCACAAAAAGAAAGATTAGCTAAAAAAGGTGAGCATCAAGTTTAAAACTTATTGAAAATAGCTTATAAAGCTATTTTCATTTTCTAACACACACAAGGATATTTTAAAATGATGCAATTTCATTTTTTTCTCAAACTCTTAAGGGATTCTTTTAGAGATTTACTACCAATTATTATTGTAATCTTATTTTTTCAATTAGCTATTATTCAAACTATACCAGATGATTGGGTTAGTACTGCAATTGGTTTAGGTATTGTAGGAGTTGGTTTAGCAATTTTCTTACAAGGTTTAGAAATAGGGATTTTTCCCGTTGGTGAAAAACTTGCAAAGGATTTTGCTAAATCAGGTCGTAACCTGTGGATTTTATTTTTCGCATTTTTAATTGGTTTTGGTACCACTATTGCTGAGCCTGCTTTAGCTGTTATTGCAGATAAAGCTGCATCCATCTCTAGTGGTAGAATTGATGCAACAATGCTAAGACTTGTTGTAGCCGGTTCTGTTGGATTTGCTATTTTACTTGGTGTTTATAGAATCATCAAGGGCCACCCAATTCACTATTATATTATTGCTGGATATATTTTAGTAGTAAGTGTTACTTTTTTTGCTCCCCAAGAAATAATAGGATTAGCATATGATTTAGGAGGAGTTACAACTTCAACTGTTACAGTGCCTTTAGTTGCTGCTTTAGGTATTGGATTAGCTTCAACAATTAAAGGAAGAAATCCTGTAATTGATGGATTTGGGTTAATTGCTTTTGCTTCACTTACACCTATGATATTTGTTCAAATATATGGAATAGCTGTATATAATTTAGTAGATGCTAAAGAAGTGGCTTCAGTTGCTATTCAAGCAACAGTTTCATCTACAACTGAAATAACAGCAAACTCTTTATTAATGGGTATTTATAATGTTGTAAAAGATGTTGCACCAATTTTATTAATCATATTGTTTTTCCAATATGCTGTATTAAAAAAACCAATTGAAAATATTAAAACTGTTTTCTTAGGGTTTATTTTAGTAATCTTAGGTTTAGATGCATTTATTTTAGGTTTAGAAATGGGTCTATTCTCACTTGGTGAGACTATGGCATATCAACTTACTAAATCATCTTCAGTGATGATGATTTATGCATTTGCATTTGCAATTGGTTTTTCAACTACTATGGCAGAACCAGCTCTTATGGCTATTGCTAAAAAAGCAAAAGAGATAAGTGATGGAAAAATAAATGACTTTGCATTAAGAATATTTGTAGCAGCAGGTGTTGCAATAGGTATTGCTTTAGGAGCATTTAGAATTGTTGATGGTGGACATATTCACTATTATATTATTGTTGGATATTTAGTTGTAATTATTTTAACTTTTATAGCGCCTAAATATATTATTCCAATAGCATATGATAGTGGAGGGGTGACAACTTCAACTGTAACTGTACCTTTAGTTGCTGCTTTAGGTATTGGTTTAGCTACAAATATTGAAGGAAGAAGTCCTTTAATTGATGGTTTTGGACTTATAGCATTTGCTTCACTTTTCCCAATGATAACAGTTATGCTTTATGGGGTGATAACTGAGAAATTTGGTGTTAAATCTGATACTCAAATTGAGAAAGAAGAGTTATTAAAAGATACATTATTAGATGCTGAAAATATGGATTTAGCAACTGTAAATATTGATGGGTCAGATATAAGACACTCTTTATCACTAGAATTTAGTGCTGTTGTAATTATAGTTCCTGAAGAAAAAAAGAATGACGCAATTGCAGCTGCTCATAATGCAGGGGCAACAGGAGTTACTGTTTTAAGAGCCGAAGGTATCGGACTTGAAGATATGGGTAATATT
>Ga0209961_1000551_pt1 | contig 12633 bp, 10 predicted proteins | sample SalPonA_B_H2O_MG_FD_185719 | JGI IMG/M metagenome (GOLD analysis project Ga0209961, IMG submission 185719) | Water microbial communities from South San Francisco under conditions of wetland restoration - Salt Pond MetaG R2A_B_H2O_MG (SPAdes)... | ecosystem: Environmental > Aquatic > Non-marine... | reverse complement strand
GAGTTAAATGCTTGGGTCATTGTCAGGCGAGAAGACGCTGTTTTAGGATCGCCCAATGCGGTGACATAAGGGTTGGCAGACACTTGCAGGATAGTAATACCCGAAGCAAGTACAAACAGTGCAATAAGAAATATCGCATAAACACCGAGCGCCGCTGCAGGGTAAAATAACAAGCACCCTAAACACGCTATTGCTAGCCCGGCCACGATTCCTTTTTGATAGCCAATTTTTGCGACCAACATACCAGCAGGGAGTGAAACGATAAAATAAGCACTAAAAAAGCAAAACTGAATAAGCATTGCTTGTGTAAACGTTAAGTTAAATGCCCCTTTTAAATAGGGAATAAGAATATCATTAAGGCAAGTGATAAAGCCCCACATGAAAAACAGCGTAGTTAACGATATAAGTGCAAACCTATATCCACCTGCAGGCATGCTTGCGCCTGTCGTTGTATTGCTAGAATGGGCTGATGTATCCACTATAAACCTCTACTGACATTATTATGGTCTAATAACACGTTAGTCACGAAAGTCGAACAAATACAGTTTTTATATTTGTAAGCGCTTACATTGTTAACTAAATATTACACGAAGACCCCAGAAATTCAATGTAAAAAACATGTTATTTTTTATCTTCTGCTATCACACAAACATTATTAACAGGTAATCAGCTGTCTTTCTTTTTGTTGCTTCACTACCCGCTCAATCGTGCCGTCTATACGTCGCTTATACAGTCGATTCATCGAATACCTCACAAAGGCCATACGTTATTTGAGGTATCATGGCACACACACAACTTATCGATATCCCCCCCATGTTTGAAGCGAGTCATCTACTGTTACTGGCTACCATTGCCGCGGCAACATTTATTCAATCGCTCACTGGGTTTGGGTTCGGTTTAATTGTCGTTTCAATATTGACCGTATTTAACCTTTTACCGCTAACCGCAACTGCATTTCTTATTAGTGCATTAAGTATTATCAATTCAGCAGAACTTGCGGTGAGAAACAGGAACCATATTCAGAAAGTAGCGGCGAGACGAATTCTCGGAGCAGGTTTACCCTTTATCGTGATAGGTTTTTTACTGCTTGAGTGGCTATCCACGTCACAAGCAGGGCTACTTAGAACACTGTTGGGCATATTCATTTTGCTTGCAACACTTTCATTGCTGATAAAAAAGCAGAAGCAAACTGACGAAAGCGGTGCATTTAGCTTCGTCGTTTCAGGGGCATTAGCCGGTGTATTAGGAGGGCTTTACTCAACATTTGGCCCACCTGTGGTTTATCAGATATATCGACAGCCGTGGCACATAGAGCAAATGAAGGCCACCCTATTATGTGTGTTTAGCATAACGTCACTAATTCGGCTGTTAATTATTCCCTTTGGCACATGGCCAGCAATCGATACACTTTATGTCACTATCACAGCCGTACCGGTTGTGCTTATATTTACTAAATTAGCTAGAAAAGCTTCCCCTTTTATTAATCCCACCATTATACGACGTTTCTCTATTTCGTTGTTGGCAGCAAGCGGTTTACTTCTGCTGCTTCAACACTAACGAATATGCACGTGTTCATGGTTGTGAGGATGAGTATGTAAATGATCATTGTCATCACGACACGGCTCACCTGGCAACTCGAATTCAATCGTCGTATGAGCAAGTCCAAACGGTGCCAGCGCGGTCGATACTCTGTGTTTTAAGTGACGCAGCTTGTCATTATCGACGGTGCAATTGATAACAATATGTGCACTTAACACATGTTGCTCACCATCTAACGACCAGAAGTGAATATGATGAATCTCTTCCACGTGCTCAAGCGACAGTAACGCCTCAACAATCGCCTTTTTCTGCTGTTCATCTGGCACCCCTTGCAAAAACAACTTCATCGTTTGAATCACATAACGGATTACGTTAACCATTATGAAAAGCGTAAATAGAATGGAAAGGATTGGATCTAATATGGGCCAATGAAAAAAGTGCAGTACGATAGCGACAATCAACACCGCTACCCATCCCATTGCATCTTCAATTAAGTGCCAGTTGAGGACTTTTTCGTTCATAGAGTGGCCACCGCTGAGTTTAAATGCTGCGAAGCCATTTACAGCAATACCCAATATAGCCATACCTATCATACCTTCAGTAACAGGCATTTCAGGGTTCATTAAACGCGGTATCGCTTCAGAGAGGATCCATATTGAACCAACAACGAGGATAAGCCCATTAACCAGTGCACCCAGCAAGCTTAACCGTTTGAAGCCATATGAATACTTTTCGGTAGCTTGCTTATGCCCCATTTTACTTAAACACCACGCCAGCCCAATGGAGAGAGAATCACCGAGGTCATGGACAGCATCAGCCATAATGGCAACACTGTTAGTAAGCCAGCCTCCTACAAACTCAATAATGGTAAAAACAAAGTTTAGCCAAAATGCCCAGCCAATACGTGTGCTGTCAGTTTCACCATTGCTATCGTGATGTTCGTGGTGATGATGATGGTGCATCGCTGTTACTCTTTTTTCAATCAGTTGTCAGCATACGCTCCTGTGCGCTTCATGCCAATAAACATGGCACGCAGAAGGCTGGCTTATTGATAGACATCAATTTTACCGCCATGGCTCGCCGCGCCGGTTTATCTAAACCTTAATGTTATCGTGATAAAACCTTGCGCTTTATGATTACATATGTAATCTTTATTGTAGACTACAAATGTAATCCACAAGAGGCGATGATGACAGAGACAAATAAAAGGCCCGACATTTCTAATGCTGAGTTCGATGTGCTCGACGCGCTATGGGACGACTACCCCGCCACGTCTAATGACATCATTGCCAGATTAAATCGACAAAAAGATTGGCACGAGAAAACGGTCAAAACATTATTGGGTCGATTAGTTAAAAAAGGGGTACTGGATTATGAAAAGCACCAGCGTCGATACCTTTATCGTCCTCTTATTGCCCGTGAAGATTATACGAAAAAAGAAACTGAGACATTTGTAAGTCGGTTATTTAAAGGCAAAATTGCCCCCATGGTTGCTGGGTTTGCCAACCACAATACGCTGTCAAAACAAGATGTTGAAGAACTTAAAACGTTGATAAAACAATGGGAGAAAGACAATGATTAATTGGGTTTTGTCTCAACAAATAACGCTGTCTGTTACCCTTTTGATATTAATTGTTTTTGAGCGGCTGTTAACAAAATACATTGGCCCTCGCCTAAGCTACAAACTGTGGTTTTTTGTACCGCTAACCATGATTGCCTTTAACCTTCCACTAGAGATTGCGCCGGCGGTATCCAGTCAGATAAGCCGCTATGTGGTGGGAATGACACCCGCGCTACCTGTTACCGATATCAATGCATTTTACCTTGTGTGGGCAGCTGGTGTTGTGCTGATAAGCACTTATATTGCCGCTCACTATATTGCTGTCTATACCTCTGTTGGAAAAAAGGTCGACACTTATAAAGCAGCATATTACAGCCAACGCGCCACCACTCCCATGCTCTTTGGGTTTATTACCCCAAAGATATTGCTGCCCTTACACTTCACCTCGTCTTATAGCCATCAACAGCAGCGCATGATCATAGAGCACGAAACCACCCACGCTCGCCATGGCGATCATATTTGGAATGCATTAGCGCTAATTGTTACTACAGCGTGTTGGTTTAACCCAATGGTTTGGCTGGCTTTAAAATCGTTCAGAATACATCAAGAACTCGCGTGCGATAGCCGCGTACTCGAAAACAAATCAAGTAATGAAAGACTTTCCTATGCAAAAGCACTTGTGCAGTGTGCTGAGCATTCATCAGCAACTCTTAATCTCTACCCTACATTTGGAGAAAAAAGCACCATGATTAAAAGACTACAACATATCAAGCAGCCTCGTGTGGCGAGCAAATTCGTCAGTATTGCGTCGGTATTAATGATAAGCGCATTTACAGCCAATATTGCATTAGCTAACTTCAGTAATACGCCTGTAGAAGCGAGTAAAATTAACGATGCAAACCCGGTTAAACGGGTTGAACCTCTCTACCCTCAAAATGCAGTAACCAACGAATTGGAAGGCTCAGTAGTTCTGCAATTTGATATAACAGAGTCGGGTACCACCGATAACATTAGTATTATTAACTCAACGCCAGAAGGTGTATTTGACGACAGCGCTCGTAACGCGTTATCGCAGTGGGAATACAAGCCGCGTATACAAGGCGGAAAAGCACAGCGTCAGTCCGGGCTATTAGTGCAATTAGATTATAAACTTCGCCCTGATACAGCAGCACAGTAAAACACAGGGTTCATTTACGCTGCTCACAATATGAGCAGCGTTTTTCATATTTATCTTCTAACCCTTTTGACTCCCCCACTGTTTCCTTTCGACGTATTTGTACCTTGTTCAGTCAACGCAATCTCGGCCGACACCGTCAAATGGTGTGGAATAACATGAGAGGCCACGATTACCAACGAATGTTCGCTAGCTTCATTAAGTCGTTCACAAACCCTGCGCTGTGACACAGGATCCAACCCCTCAAATGGTTCATCAAGTAACAAGACGTGAGGTTTAGCAACCAGCGCTCGCGCCAGTACTAGCCGTTTACTCTCACCGCCAGACAAGGGCCGTCCTCCCTTTCCTACCCATGTCGTTAACGGTAACAACGACGTTAATCCAAGAGCTTGCATGCACGATGTCACATCATCTTTTGTTATGTCATCGTTCGCTGGGTTAAGGTTGAGTGCAACGCTGCCTGACAACACGATTGGAGTTTGCTCTACGTATAACCATTTATCGACAAGGCCTGCATTAACCATATTACCATCAACATGTCGCGACCCCGTTGACGGCAACAACCCTACCATAGCTTGTAATAATGAGGATTTTCCGCAACCAGATTCACCACTGACGGTAACCAAACCAACGGCAGGCAACGACGTAGTGATCGCCGGCATAGCTCTGTCGTCCGCTTTAAACGCGGTTAACACTAGCTCTTCGCGTAGAGGGGGGGGGGTTAACTGGTGTAGTGGGCGCGTATTAAGTGCTTGAAGTGCCTTTTTGCTTTGTTGGTAATGTGCATATTTGCTAATGGCAATAAATGCGCCCGACGCCCACTCTGGAGCAGCTAAAATAACCATTGGAACCACAACAGCAATGGGCGCGAAAAGCGCAGATGAAGCAAAGGCACAAATAATCACTACGAGTAGAAACGCTATGCCTTGAAATAGCCACGCACCGCGTTGTGCTTTCTGTTTTTGTTGAGCGTGTACTTTCCACACGTCACTTGCGCTCGGTGTTTTCATTAACGTGGTCGCATCACCCTGCTGCGTTTTTTGTTTTAAATGCCAAATGGCGCTGGCATTAAGGAACTGAGACGAGATATCGCGAAAATGTCCTGCGTGTTGAGTGTGTGCTTTTGCAAGAGTCAGTGCTCCCATCCCCTGCCACACGATTAACACTAAAAATGAAACGTACAATGCCCAAAGTAAATTAACGCCTGGCAACTCGAGTAAGGAAGCGCCAACACACAGTGAGGAAAAGATAAAAAGAACACTTGAAAGCGGCGATATCCATGCAATCCATTTCGAGGCTAATTCTTCCGTATGGTGGGCTAAGGCCTCTGTCGTAAGTGCTTTTTCATCTAATCGACTATTGGTTAACTGAGAAAATACCGCAAGACGTGTAGTCGCAATTCTGGTGAGCAAGTCGTTGTGACCTACCCACATACTCGCGTAACCAGAGGCAATTCGTAAAAGCGCAAATGCGCGAATAACTACAGCGGGGATCACATAATTAAAACCAATAGGCGCGATTGCGCTAATGGCAATAAACCAAGAAGAGACGACCAAAATACTTAAGCCCGCCACACCATGTAGCATTGCCAGTAAAAGCGTAAGGTAAGCTGGCCGTGTTGATGAGTCAGAAGACGGCTCGGTCTTTTGCGTTTTCATACCAACACCTCTTTGTTTTCAATTGTCCAAAAATGAGAAAACCACTGTGCAGGAAGCGCTTTATGCGATGCCCATAGAACCGTTTTTTGTTGAGTGAGCGAATAAATCAGCGACGATAACCGATGGTGTTGGCTATCAGGCAAGTGTGCTGTTGGTTCATCAAGCAACCAGACCTCTGCATCACGAAGCAACGCACGGGCGAGCGACAGTCTCTGCGCTTCACCACCGGATAATGCCGGATAATCAGTCATCTTTGTATCAAGCCCATGAGGCAAGGTGGCTAACCAATCTCCAAGCTCTACGCGGTGCAATGTGTCGGTAAGTACTTTGTCACAATAGGAATCATCTAAGCACAAGTTGTCTCGCACACTAGACGGCAAAATAACAGGCGTTTGAGTAAGCCACACCGTATTACAAGACAGCGAGTGAGAAGCCTCACGTTGTTGTGAGAGAGCTTCTAGCAATACCGTTTTACCGCTACCTGACGCTCCACTCAGCAAAATATGATCTTTGGGAGCAATGTGCATCGCCTCTCCATGCAATAGGTCAGGCACATCGAACGACGCTGCGTGCCAGCCGGTAAACGCCGGCAATGCGCTTTCATTGTGCCGCGACACAACTGAGGGTGAAGTTGGCGTTAAGGAATGCCCGGGTTTTGAAAAAAGCGAAGCGAGGGCCTCTTGTGCTGATTCAGCTTGTGCTTTTTGATGATAAACCTGTCCTAACTTTTTCATTTCACTTAACAGTAACGGTACCGTTAATAACAGCCATAAGCCTTCATGCAGCGAAATGGTCGGCCCAACGTTTATCTCTCCCAGTAATGTGAACCCGATAAAGACCGCAACAAGTGCGACTGATAATGTCGCGAAAAAATCGAGAACGCTATTTGATAAAAACGCGACGCTAACCACGTTCATTGTCCGCTTGTTCAAATTCTCACTGGCTTGTGACAACAACGATGTTTGCGCATCATGGGCGCGGTAGTTGGCTAACATGGGTAATGCCGTTAAACGGTCGGTGAACATTCCCCCTAGGCGTTCTAAGGCAACGAAATGCTTTTTATGAAGAGTTGCGGCGCCTTTACCCACTATAATCATAAAAAGTGGAACAACAGGAAGCGTGATAAGTAGCCCTATTCCAATCACCGCATTGATAAAAAGAATAACCGCAAGCACTAACAAAGGCACAATGGCTGCAACTGTCTGCTGAACACGATATTCACATGCCCAGTCGGCGAGCGCCTGTAATTGCGTTAACCAAACTGCCTGCCAGTAAAATGTTGAGTGCTGTCTAATCAACGCATGCTGACGCGCTGCAAAAGCTTGTTGCAGGGCACGCTCTAGCGCCGTTAATAAGGTCATTTTGTAGCGTGTAGATAAGTGGTTAAAAGCACCTTGTAACGCCCAACTTATTGCTAAGCTAATTGCCAAATACACGCTTACAGATGCACTTGCAGCTGTCTTATTTACTATCCACTCGTGAACAATAAGCGAGAAAAAGTAGAACCCAATAATTAAAGAAAAAAGCGACAAACACTTAACCAGGGTGAGCTGTAAAAGCGACATTCGCATGCCAAGCTGATGCGCCTCATCAATTTCACTCACCCATTGCGTAAGAGTTTGCCGATAAGCACTTTTTTCTTTTATCACTGCTAAGTTACCGTTGTAATCATTAAGGTTAAAAAGGTGAAGCTATTGCTTCACCTCTATTCAATAACGTGGGTTATTCAGCGTCTTCGGGTCTATCCATATTTTCCGTAGACTCTAGCCACATGGCGTTAATAATGCCAAATGAACATGCGAGTAACACACCTAATATCCAAGCGAAATACCACATCATCGTCTCCTTAATAAATTGTGTGAGATTGATCTAAGTCGTCGTTTTTAATGCGGCCACGCATTACGTAGAAGCTATACGCGGTATAGCTAAGCACGATGGGGACGAAGATACAGGCAACAATAAACATCACGTTCAACGTAAGATGGCTTGAGGTGGCATCCCAAACTGTCAAACTCGCTTGCGGCATGGTGATACTTGGCATCAAGAACGGGAACATTGAAAGGCCTGCCGTTAAAATTACACCGGCAATGAACAGCGCACTAGATACGAAAGCAAGTCCCGCATTTCCTTTCTTAGAGAAATATGCACAGGCTAATCCCGCGGCAATACCTAACACTGGTGCAACTATCATAAGGGGGTATGCGTGGTAGTTATTCATCCATGCACCTGCCTCTATAGCGACCTCTTTTTTAAGTGGGTTTGATGTAGCAAGCGTATCTACCGTTGAGGTGATCACAAACCCATCTAAACCAAAGGCCACCCACACACCCGCTAATATGAATAAGATAACACCCACTAGGCTTAAAACTACAGAGACCGCCCGAGCGCGCACTGCAATAAAGCCGTCGGTTTTCATCTGAAGCCATGTTGCGCCATGATTAAGCAAAATCGCTACCGACAGCAAGCCGCTCACGAGTGCAAAAGGCGTTAACAAACCAAAAAACGAACCTGTGTAGGTTGAGCGCAGCGTACTGTCCATTTCAAATGGTACGCCTAGCAACAAGTTGCCAAATGCCACGCCAAAAATCAGTGATGGAATGATGCCACCAGCAAATAAGGCCCAGTCCCACGCTTTGCGCCACTGCGGGTTAGGCAGTTTACTGCGATAATCAAAACCAATAGGACGCATCCATAGTGCAATTAATGTCAGCGCTAACGCCAAATAGAACCCTGAAAACGCGGTGGCGTAAATAATGGGCCATGCGGCAAAAATGGCGCCACCGGCGGTAATAAACCACACCTGGTTACCATCCCAATGCGGGCCAATAGTATTTATCATTACGCGGCGTTCTTTATCGTTTTTACCAATAAGTGTAAGTAGCGCGCCCACCCCAAGGTCAAATCCGTCTGTGACGGCAAAACCAATAAGCAGCACTCCAACCAAACACCACCAGATTACACGGAGTAGTTCATAATCAATCATGCGTTTGCTCCCTTAGTCTCTAAATCAATAAGGGTAATATCTGTTTCAGGCTGCTCTGGAGCCGGCGGAACAGGGCCTTTTTTGGCGAATTTCTTCATTAAGTAAAACGCCACAATAAACATCACGGTGTAGAATGTACTGTATGCCACCAACGTTGTAACGATGTCACTGATCGCAAGGTTTGACGCTGAGGCATGTACAGGCAACACCTCTGCTATAGACCATGGCTGGCGACCGTATTCAGCCACAAACCATCCTGCTTCACTGGCAATCCATGGCAAAGGTAAGCTAAATAGCGACGCTTTAAGTAACCAACGAGGCTGGGTAATTTTATGCTTTGTGCTGTAGTAAAATGCGCAGAGGAACAACGCCAACATCAGAAACCCAGACGCCACCATAAGACGGAAGCTCCAAAATAGCGGCGCAACAGGCGGAATGCTGTAATCAACGGCTTGTTGTAACGCAGCTTCGCTAGGGTTGGAAACATCATCAGTGAACGGTTCAAGAAGCATGGCATAACCAAGGCTGTCTTTGTGCGCTTCAAAGGCTGCGCTCTGCTCTGGTGAGGCAGTGCCGTTGCGAACAGCATCAAGCACCTCATAGGCCTTAATACCATCAAGAATACGCACTTCGTTTTCACGTTTTAACTCTTTTATTCCCTTTACTTCTTCGGTAAGTGAACGTGTAGCGATAATGCCCATTGCCCATGGGATTTGCAGTGCGTAGTCAGTAGTCTCGGTTTCATCATTCGGAATACCGAATACGGTGAACGGAGCCGGTGCTGGATGTGTCTCATACTCGGCTTCAACAGCGGCAAGCTTAACCTTCTGCACATCGCCAAGTTCATAACCACTTTCATCGCCTAAAACAATGACTGACAACGTAGCAGCTAAACCAAAGCTTGCTGCGATAGCAAAAGAACGACGAGCAAACGCAATATGCTTGTGATTAAGTAAGTAGTAACTTGAAATGGCAAGAACAAATATGGCGCCAGTGACATACCCTGCTGACACGGTATGCACAAATTTCACCTGTGCAACGGGGTTAAACACGACCTCAGCGAAACTGGTCATTTCCATACGCATGGCTTCAAAATTAAACTCAGCGCCTACCGGATATTGCATCCAGCCATTTGCAATTAATATCCACAGCGCAGAGAAATTAGAGCCAATAGCGACTAACCACGTTGCCATAAGATGCTTAACTTTGGTCATTTTGTCCCAACCAAAGAAGAACAACCCAACAAATGTTGACTCTAAAAAGAACGCCATAAGGCCTTCAATCGCTAGCGGTGCACCAAAAATGTCGCCTACGTAATGAGAATAGTAAGACCAGTTCATACCAAACTGGAATTCCATGGTGAGGCCAGTAGCAACACCGATAGCGAAATTAATACCAAACAACTTGCCCCAAAATTGGGTCATTTGCTTGTAAATTTCTTTACCCGTCATCACATATACCGACTCCATGATGGCAAGCAAAAAGCTAAGCCCTAATGTAAGGGGCACAAATATAAAGTGGAACATTGCGGTTAACGCAAATTGCCACCGCGATAGTTCTATTAACGTATCGCTCATGGAACTTCTCCCTTCTTATCGCACAGGTATGTGCTATCAACAGTTATTAATGTGTAGTTAGCGTAAAGCTAGTAATCAGTAAGCTTATGAGCATGCTTTATGCCAGCGTCACTACATAGAACGAAAAAGTCACGGCGACACGAGGAATGCTTCCATTTCCTTACTGTGCGAGCACATTATTTCATGGCAAAAAAAGAAGAGATTTGATCTATCGCAAGGTGAGAAAATAGTTATTGCGCCATTTATGACAGCTGAGAGACAAAAATGGCACAGGCATATTCAAAAACGAAAAGACATTCACTAAGTAACTAAGCGAAGCGCGGGAAGCTATACCCCTATTCTTTCGCACTGTATGGCGAATAGGTAAGGGTAAACGCACCACGTAAACTGCCTACGTCAAATCCTGTAGCCTGATCGTCAGGATAAGCAGCATTAATAGCCTGCTGAACGCTTGGTGATATAGCGTTGCCGTGACAAGCAGTACATACCTGGCCAGTTTGAATCGCCGACATATACCGCATTTGACCGGTGTTTTCATTGTACTGAATAGCCTCTAGTGGACCTTGTACGTTTGATGCTAGTGCTTGTGCAAACGCATTCAACTGCTCACGCTCCCAGGCGTCGGGCGCATTACCTGCATTTCGGACTTTTAGTGCCGTGCGTCCGACCGTCCAACCATTAACACTTAGCTCTTGTGCAATGGGCCCGGCGGCAAGGTGGCAAGCGTGAATACCTTCCTCCAACCCATTGGCTTGAATCGCTTGTTTTAACGTTGCTTTCAATGCACCGCCGAGCGCTTTTGCATGTATTCTAGCTTCGTTGACTCTCTCTGGTGGAGCTATTTCAGCGACACTATGACCGCTTACTATTGCTGCACTGAGGCACGCGATTAATGTAAAATTTTTCATTTAATTACCTTTAAAAGTGAAGGCCAGGACGTTATTTTTCCTGCTCTTAATAAATCCCATTACCCCATTCCTTGGGCTAATCCTAACCTCTTACTAACAAGTGTTGTGCCATTATGGTAATCTCAACATTTGTATTATGTTTTTTGATAAAGGGAAGCTGGTTGTGAATATTGCTATTGTTCAAGCAATGATAGACGCGATTGACAAGCCTGCCATATTCATCAATCAAGACTATATTATCGAAGCCGTAAATACGCCTTATCGCGACACCTACCCGGTCAATATAAAGCCCGGCTTTAGCAAATGTTTCACCGTTTCACATAACAATACTAAGCCCTGCGACCAGTGCGGTGAAACCTGTCCTATGGCGCAGTGCAAAGAGACAGGAAGAACTGCAAGTACCGTACATATCCACTCTACTAATCAAGGTCAAAGTTACTGTGACATTCTTATGCGGCCAGTACATGACAGCACCGGGGAACTTCTAGGCTACTTAGAAATATTGGACAAGCTTGCATTCGCCTCTAACAACCCGTCAGAAGGTAAGATGATTGGTGAATCTGAAGCATTTAAGACGATGTTAAACAAGATAAATCGTGCGGCAAAGTCTGATATTGCCGTGCTTCTTCAGGGTGAAACGGGCACCGGAAAAGAGTTGGTGTCTCAAGCGCTTCATAGCAGCAGTGACAGGGCAGATAAGCCCTTTATTGTTATTGAATGTACGGGCCTCACCGATGCTTTATTCGAAAGTGAGCTTTTCGGTTATGAAAAGGGGGCATTTACCGGGGCAACAGCAAATAAAAAAGGGTTGGTTGAGGCGGCCAATGGTGGAACCTTATTTTTTGACGAAATTGGCGACGTTCCCCTTTCTATGCAAGTTAAACTACTACGGCTGTTGGAAACTCAAACCTACCGGCCTGTAGGAAGCGTACATATTAAGCAAGCAAACTTCAGGTTAGTATGTGCAAGCCACAAAGACCTAAAAGCCATGGTAGCAACGGGCACTTTTCGACAAGACCTCTACTACCGAATTGCGGGTTTCCCCATATTTCTGCCTCCTTTAAGAGAACGTCAAGACGATATAATCCTGCTCTGCGAACATATATTATCAAGCTTTTCTGATAAGAAACGGCTTCACAAAAAAACCAAACAAGCCCTTATGCAATATCCCTTTCCGGGCAATGTGCGAGAGCTGAAAAACGTTGTAGAACAAGCATCACTGCTTGCAGATGA
>Ga0209961_1000547_pt1 | contig 12685 bp, 23 predicted proteins | sample SalPonA_B_H2O_MG_FD_185719 | JGI IMG/M metagenome (GOLD analysis project Ga0209961, IMG submission 185719) | Water microbial communities from South San Francisco under conditions of wetland restoration - Salt Pond MetaG R2A_B_H2O_MG (SPAdes)... | ecosystem: Environmental > Aquatic > Non-marine... | reverse complement strand
TTTTCAGGTTCCCTCCAGTCTGTTGGACGCTTCATGTGAGTCGTATCCAGCCGAGACATTGGAAGCAGGTATTTGTAGGCATCTCCATGGGCTCTAACCTTTCCCAGACCTGCGTTGACATCAAAATATAGCTTATAAGCAATAATTTATAAATTATAGCTAATGCACTATATTTCTACCTGTACTCTCGTTCCTACTTGTACAGTTTTTAGGAGATGTTTGCGTAATGCAAAGGGGTGAACACGCCACACCACCGGCAACGAGCTTTACCTCGGCTGGTTCTTGGCGAGTCGAGCTTCCTCGACCAAACGGGGTTCTGATTTGCCTGTGAGGTGTGCCTAGCGTAAGTAGTTATCTAGTAATGTGCCTGAAATATATATTCTGTTTACTGTGTTAGTGTTGTTACTAAGTTCATTGCAACTGCTGTGCCTGCAATACTAGAGCCAATCATAATTGCTCTATCGCTCCACTGCATACCTACAAACACCCAGCACATACTGGATACAAGATATGCAATTTGTCCTTGCTGTGTAAAGCCTGCACTAATACTAAACACTCCTATGACAGCAAGTATAGTAGCAGCCCACTTAACATACCAGTCTACTGTACCAGTAGGAGTAGTAGGTGTCAAGTCTTCTACTTCGTGTTGCAGTTCAGCAAGTTCTTGTTTTAATCGCTTGCGTTCTTTAGACAGTTCCATAGCAAGTTTAGTAGCTCTGCTAGCACTGCTTGCTTCTTGATATTCTTCTTTTGTTTGTTCTTCGTGTTCTGTCACAGCCACCATCCTAATTTTGCGCCGTTATGAATAATAATCATAAAGCAAGTAATAATATGTATAACCCACCAGAAGGTTCTAATGATAGCTACTGCGTCAGCTTGTTTGTCTGTTTCGCCGACTTTTTCGCCTAGGCTCTTAGCCCAAATTCTCCACCATTTCTTTATTGTTAATCCCACAAATTCTCAAAATATTTTCCAAACAGTCTAAAACCGTTGCTCATGCGAGCTTGATGTGCTTTGCGACCTTCAAGATCTTCCCATTTTAGTTTCAATCCTAAACGCTCACTAAAATCTTCTGACTCCTTTACTGGATCGATGTGTTCATACTCATAGTACTGCTCTTCCCAATTGTCTAGGCACTTTTGCTCAAATGCCCAAATCATTTCATCTAAGATCCAATCCCACCGCTTAAAAAATTTGTCAGGAGCAGAACCGTCCTTGTCGAACGCTGCCTTTTCTTTTTTGGTCATGTGGAGTTCCTTAGGAACATCTGCATCGTCAACCCAAGGAGCACCGTGTTTAGTTTCTTTCAACTGCTTGAGCATAGGCAAGACAATATGAGCAAGAGTATGATCCATGCTCCAAGTGTCCCAGCGGTCAATCTTCACACTGATCTTTTGTGTACGTTTGTCTAAGAAGTAATTGATAGGCGTATATAGTGTTTGAATAAAGTCGTCTAACTTTTCAACAAAGTCTTCAAAACGAGTTTGTTCGCTAGGCCAGTCAAAACCGTAACGCCTCTGCATAAGATTTTTATGCAGATTACAAGTTAATCTATCTGGATATGGCCCTATTCTTACTTCCATTTTCTTTTCTTCCCGTTTCTTATTATGTCTTTAATATCTACAACAAGATACGATACTGCAAATACTAGTAGAACGCCTACAAAAGTTAGAAACCATCCTACGCTTTCGTCTGTGCTGTAACGTATGTATGATATGTATATCAATGTTACAACACACAAAAACAAACTGAACGATGTTCTCTTAAAGCCTTCCATTATGCTTCGATCCAGGTGTAGTCTTCTTCGCGTACAAGCGTCTCTGCGCCGTCGTATTCTTCAATGCGGAACTTAGTACCCGGACTGACAAACTCTACTGTAAGACCGTCTACGCCGCCAGTATAAGCGTCTGGGTACTTGGTTTTACAGTATTCTACGATAGCAGTTTCGCCTGCTTCTTCGAGCACCATTTCTACAATAGTAGGATCGAAAAGCATTTCTTTGTTTTCGTGCCAAGTGTACCAGCCTGCTCCGTATCCGTAAGATACTAGGACTGCGATTTTTCCGTTAATCAGCTTCTTCATCATAGATCTAAATCCATCTGTGTAATTTTATCAATAAACACTTTAAGAGTGCGTTCGTCATCTTGTAAATTATAACGTATTGCTTCGTCATTGTCAAGGTATTTTACATATGCTCGACCAGACTCGTCAATTACTTCAAAACGGTTTACTCCACGCATTGCCTGATAGTCTTCGCCATCACCGATTGCATTATGCAGTGCCATAAAGCCACAATCCATGCCTGCCTTGTACATGCCTGGACCGAAGCCAAACACTTCATATAGTGCCCAACGGTAAGTGCCTTTATCCTGTAGCTCTGCTTTGTGTATACGCTTGACAACAGCATAGAACGCATCTTCTCGTTCTTTTTCAGTGAGATGATTTTCCCACCAGTCGTCATTCTGTGCTTCGTATTCTTGTTGCATCTTTTCAAACTTTTGTGTAATATCACTTAATTCTTGTAGAGCTTTTTCTTGATCATTCATCATAAATCACAATACTTACATTATCTTCTTTGCCAGTTTCTACCCAAATTAACGAGTGTTCAGCAGCTTCTTCAATTGAGTCAAACAATAGAGGTTGAGGGATTCTAAGTCCCTCCTCATTCTCTACTTGTTCTGTTACAAATAGCCAATCGTCTTGCTCTGCATCAAACAAAACCATTATTGCATATTTCAATCTTCAACCCTCACAGTTTCTTTTGTGTGTATGTTAAACAGTGTAGTGCCAAAAGCATATTTGCTAGTTAAGCGCCAGCCATCTTCGTATTTGTAATCTTTAAGTTTCATTTTTCTTAGTCTCATAATTATGTATTAAAATACTCAATTTGTCAATCGGATTATCTGTACTTAATACCTCAGGACATTTAGTAGCTAATAAATCTAAATGATATTCGCCCGGGTAGTGTCGCAAACAATAATATGCTTGGTCTCTTATGCTTTGCGGTATACGAGGAGTCTTCTTAGGATCTATTAGATCTTTCAAAAACTGCTCTGTGCGCTTGATAGCATTATAACGTTCGCAAGGTAGTGTCATACTAATCCCCTTGTTGTAGCTTGTCCTTAGCAATGTTTAAAGCACCGACTAATGACCAATACCCGTTCTGATCAAAATCATAGGAAATGCCAAAGTTTTGTTCGGAGTCTAACGTTACTAAAAAGAAATCAATACTTGTTTCTTTTCTTTCTACTTGATCGGCTAACAATCGTAACACTTGAGCAGTGCTAGATACTTCTTCTTTTAATGGGCTAATGTCTGTCATTATGAAAGTCCTGCAATCATATTAAAGTTATCCCATGCTTTTTTCATTGCTGGGTTCTTGTCAATTTCTGTGTTAGGCGGTAGCGCATCTAACCAGTGGTAAGGCAGTCTACGTGGATGAGCACCAAACTGTCGTGGTTGATGTAGCTTGCCGCTTTCAAACAGTGACACTAGAATATCGCGCATTGCAATTTCGCGATCTTCTAGTCCTGCCCATTCTGCATGACTTAATCCACCGTAGAGATAACTTTGCCAAATCTGTGCCCAGTGTTCTGCATCGTGTGGATCTATATCAGTGCGAGCAATAATAACTAGCACATCGTGAATGTCTACACGCTCTTCTAATATATCTCGCATACAACGAGAAAGGCTTAGTCCTATTTTCATTGATTTGTATACTCCGGCCATTGGCTTGCAAACTCTTGTGCATCTTCTTCGTGCTGAAAGCAGAATGTATGCTCGTACACATCTGTGTATGTGTCCATACTCCATTCCCAACGTTCTAAGTGTCGACGGCACCAGTCCTTGCCCCTAACATCTAAATCGCTGTGTAAGCGAACTCTGTAGGCGTTAGGGCGCCATTTTTGTTTGTGTTCAAAAATTTCTTGCGGTGTCGCTTTGCTTAGATCCATTAGTGTATCGTCCTGCTAGTTAGTAGATCGTTGTCTTGATCGTTGTCAGTATCGTCTTCGTCATCGTCTTCGTCATCGAAACTTATACCAAAATAATTTTCCATGATGTATACAATACTGTAAGGAACTTCGTCTTCGTCTTTACCTTCTGGTATAAACACACCTTTAAGATTCCCGTCAGCGCCAATAATGAGTGCCCAGTCGTCATCGCCGAGCTGGTCGTACAAATTTTCTTTTTCGTCATCATTATCAGTCATTGCTCTTCTCCTGTTCTTTAACCCATAGCCATAAAACTAGAGCAAATGATGTTAATATTACTAAACCGATCTCGTGCCATAAAGTCATACTTTAGTCCTTTGAATTAATGTCTATTAAATCTTCTACATCTTTGGCAATGAACTTGCCGTTAATAACTCTCATTACAACTGTGTTAGTGTTAGTTTTTATATACTGACGACCGCCGTCGATCATCTTGTCGCCTACTACTTTGTAGTCATGGTGTGATTGACTGTAGTAATACTTACCGTCTACTTCAATCATACCAAACTCAAGTGACTCCACAAAATCAGCATTAGTAATCATTAGGTGATCTCTAAAATACTCCCAATACAAACCAAAGTAGCGATTGCCAAACTCAGGATGCGGCGTTGCACGATAAAACACATCAACAGGCACATCACTAGCATTAAGATCTGTGGTGCAAACGTACTTTACTTCTACACCGTCTTTTTTGGAATAGTGTGCTTCTACTTTTGCTGTATCAAACAGTGGTTCGTGTTGTATAATCATCTCGTACCTTTTTAGCAATAGTTTTATGTATGCCCGGATTAACACGCAGTACATGAGGCATCATTTCATGTCTAATATAGTTTCTAGTATAACACGTATCTGCGTTGCTGTCATCCTCTATGTAAGGAACATTTTTAAGATCACACCACAGTTGGAAATCTCTTTTGCGAGTAAGGCGGAACGGACGAACTACGTTTTCATTGCGGTATGGAATAATCTTGCCTGTGCCGTGCATACTGCTCCAAACCCAAGTCTCTACGCAATCGTCTAAATGATGACAGGTAATAACTTCTGCGTTTAGACTATGGAAGAAACGATAACGTTCTTTACGCCAAAACTCTTCTTGGCTTTCTTTTCTATTCTTTTGGCGTGTTAATCTACCAAATAACATACCAAGTTTATGTTCTTCGCAATACTGTCCTACAAACTCTCCTGCACGAGCACTATGTGGTGTATCATGATCGAAATAAACAACTGTAACGTCTCTGTGGGCTTTTAAAAAGTCAACCACTGCCATTGAGTCAACTCCGCCGCTGCAAGCTACATAAACGGAACTATGAAATTTACCTTGCGCTTTAATCATACCAATTCAACTTCGTCTTTGGTCCAGAACACATTTTTAAAATTAAAACTTGCAATAGTGCGAGCACAACCGTCACAAGGTTCAGCTAATGCTCTTATCCAATTTTTTGAGTTCTTAGAAGGACGTTTAACACGTACAACGTATATGTCACACTTAGACAGGTCTTCAGCGTCTACTAATCTTAGAGCGTTTCTTATTGCATCAACTTCGGCATGCATAAACAATTGGCCGTCTCTGTAGCCAGGCTTGAGCATAAGCGGGTGTGTCTTATAACTATTAACACCTGTAGCAATTAAATGTTTTTTGTAAACAATGCCGGCTGCCATTTTAAATCTTCCTTGTACGCCAGGATTATTAATAGCAAGTTTAGTGAGCATGTCTACAATTTTTACATTCACTTTTCGTTCCACTTTAAGATTTCAATTTCGTTGCCGTTTTTTCGAGTGCGCAAATATCCTTCGTCAATAAGACTGTCTATTACATGAGCTGTAATGCGACTTGATTTATCTTTTACACCTATCCACCAGCCATATGCGGTAAAGATAATTGCAGTAGCTATTATCCAAAGTTCCATATTCTTACACCTTGTATAGTTTAACATAGTTAAGACGTGTTTCGTCTGCACTGAACAAACGATTCTTAGTGTGGCCTTTTACTTTAGCCTTGATACGCTTACGATCGCCTATAGCATGTTTGTGCTTGTTCATAAAGCTAACAAGATTACCGTCTGTGGTAACACAAGTATAGTTGTATGACTCCCACTGTGAGCTGTAACGACTGTCAAGGATTTCGATCACAGCTTCTACTTTCTCGCCTACAGGCTCAATGTGCTTACTGTCGCGGTACTCAATACGGATAGTTTTCTTTAGATCGCTTTCTTTCTTATCGCGAGCAATAAACTCCGGAGCATACGCAATACGACCCATTCCTAGTGTCACTTCTTCTTTGGCTAGCTCATTAACCATGTCTGTTTTGAACTCACCTAGATCACCAAGACCAAGCATTACGTAACGCTTCATCCACTTGAGTGCTTCTTGCGCACTTGCATAATCTTCTTCAGTAGGTTCGAACATTTCGAAGTCTGTAGGAATATACGGACTGTCAAATGATTTTAATTTCATTGCCCAGTAGTAGCGCACTAAATCTTTGTTAGGAAATTGTGTCTTGTTTGCTTCGTCTGAAAAGCGGCGAACGTCTTTGATGTATTCGTTTTTGTTAATACGGTATGCAGCATATGCAACAGCAAGAGCGTCTGCAATCGGTACAGTTTTCTGCTTAGGTTTAGAGTAACGAACTTGTGTGTTAGTTTCGTCTGCAAGCTCGTATTCAAGTTCCATTCGCTTGAATTCTGATTTGCTCATTGAACCCCAGTCTAGTGTGCTTGGGTCTGGAAGTGTCTTTGCCATTGCATGTGCCTCTGTGTTTGCCTAACTATATGTATATAGTATACGCTCAAGAGACAGCGTTGTCAATCAAATTCTTCAAAAAGATTGTTGCCAAATTTCTTAGGCTTAGCATCTAGCCCGTAATTCATTTTGTATACATTACCGTCTGCACATACTAAATTTTCTACTAGTTTTCCATTATGTGTATAAACAGCAATCAGTCCTACGCTCCTGAGATGTTCCGGAATATCGTTTCCTTTGAGCGTTTTAATCTTTCCAGGACCATATAATCTTTTGATAGCTTCGATCACATTATCTTGCATTAGATCAAAAGCATAAATGCAGCTTAGTGCAGTTTCATGATCATGAAACTCTCTATAACGATTATATACTAATTCTAGAATATTACCATTACCACAGCAACTTTCGTGGAATAGTTCTTTGTTGCGAAAGAATTCGTCCGGACAATTTTTGATCATCTCTTCTACAAAAATAGCAGGAGTAAAAAATTCTTGAGTGCCTTTCTTAGCACGTTCTTTACGATTTTTTGTGGAGAGGGTCATTTTTAATACGCTCCTGTAGTTCCGTATCTTTTACAAAGTGTTCGATAATTTCGTCGTCTGTCGTTAAGTCAAAGCGATCTAACATAGGCACACAGCGCCACTGAGGACCGTCAGCAGTTCTACTTGTGCGCCAGTAGTGTGCAAGATAATGCACTAGTTTACTCTTTAAGAATAATGCAACAGCTTCAGCTTCTTCCTTTGTATCGCAAACAATATATTTGTATGTACTACTTAACTGATAGCCTGGAGGAACATATACAATATTACCATAATGTTTGTCACCTTTACCCCAACCTGCTGCTAGATAGCTTGTGACTACTCGGTGCTTGTTACTATCTTCATCAAAAAGATAATCTGTATACTTAATTTCGCAATCTTCGATTTTCTTTTTTAGAAGTGTGACAACTGGATAGTCTTTATCTTTTTTAGGTGAGAGTTCTTTTTTAACTTTATCAAAAGCTTTGCTATTAACTTGTGTAACTTTATAATGGTCGTAGTTTTTTACAAAGTTGTAAATTGCAACTGCTTCTTCTTTAGTCGGCGGCGCAATAATTTGATCTTCCACCCTATAATCATACTCGTAAGACTCTTCGCTACCGTAGTAATTTATTTCAATAGGACCATTATAACCTTTTTTACAATAGTAGATTGCAGTTTCGAGATTTGCACCAAACTCACTAAATGCATTAAAAGGAAGTATAGTAATTTTATAAAGACCCATTTCTTCTAGAAACATCTTGCGAACTTTTTTAAGTTCAGCACCTTCGCCACGTAACCATGCAGTAGGAAGGATGTCAGCAGTCCATTCGTAGTCATGACGTTTTAGATTTTCTAAAAGTGTAGGATATAAATTTGCTCGACCTTGTCCAGGTTCTTGATAAGGAAGATTTCTAATACTAAATTTTGGATCAAATGTCTGCATATCTACGGGTTCTCTGTAATCGTGTACGCCTTTACGTGCCTTCATGAAAGTGAGCATATACACTCCTTGTGCGTATTTATTGTATACTTCGTTGCTCTCGTATACAAAAAGGTTATCTTTGTTAGATTCAATATTATGAAACATCCGACGGCTGTCTAGTACAGCAGGAAGTGCTCCACAACCATAAAATGGAATCACGCAGGGCTCACTTAGTAAGTCCTGCGGAATCTCTTTAACCATTTCTCGGTACACATCTACGGCAGCAAATTTTGCTCTCGATGTTAAACTTGTCATTACCAGCCCTCTGTATAGATAGCTTGAGCTTCTTGTTTTGCCTCTTGTAAACTCAAGCTAAGGTGTGTTTCGATGTCTAGTTCAATGTCTTTTTGTTCTTTAAGTATAGCATAAAATACGCTAGGGTCAATCAAAAATTCGTGCTCAAAGCTAATTCTTTTTTCTTTATCGATGCAAATATTGTGTACACTGTTTACAAAACCTACTCGATTTTCGCTAGGCTGACCTAAGCTATCAATTAGATGAGCGTTATCGATTAGGTTTTGTACTACAGCAAGGATAGGAGAAACTTCATTTTTATTTTTTCTTTCTCCGGTGTTTCGGTTGTTGTCGTCTTCGTCATCGAAGAACGTGCTATCTAATTTTGTCTGCCAGCGGTTACGTGCGCCTTTGCGACCTTCTTTAAAAGCGTCAGCAAGATCGGAAGCTAGGATCTGTTTTGTAAGACTACGTGCAATGTTGTACTCTACTCCACTTTTATTAAGTGCAAGTTCTGCAAGGTACTCATCGATGTCATATTGAATGCTACGCCCGTTGTCTGCAATACGGAACATACTAGTTGCAAGTTTAACCTCACGGATTGCAGTATAAAAGTCTTCACCTGTACGTGCGGCACGTGCCTTTGCCATCTTTTGCAGTGTCATAACAATCTTGTCATCGCGTTCTTTTGCAAAACTATTACTGATAACAAGACTTGCTGTCTTACCGTCAAACGGTGTGCTGCCGCGGCTTAGACGCTGATTAACACCGCCTGCATCGCCTTTGTCAAAGCTCAACATAATTACGCTAATACTACCGATGCTAAAGCTACGCTGGGCCATAGAGCTAGCAATAATCCAAACGCCTTTGTATCCTTCTTCTAGTGCTTGTGCTTTAACATCTTTTACATAGTGTTCTGCGTTTTCAATCTTAACGCTCTGTCCGCGTGTGTACATGCCTTCGCGGTTTGCTACGTGTTTCTTCTCGCCATGCACTACAACTACCTTGTAACCAAACGACACACTGTCAAATGCCTTTTGACGAATTTCTCCGTACGCATCAATAGCACCATTTGCTACGCCAGTGTTGTAAGGTACAAACTCAATTACATCTAACAGTTCATGTTCAGCAGTCTTACGCATCTTACGCAGTTCATTAGATGCCTTTTGAATTACATTGTTAAGCGACAAGTGAGGGAACTCTTCGTCTGCCCCTGCAAGAATCAAACTGTCTCGACGAATAATAGCTTCATGTTGTAATGGATCACTAGCAAGCTTTTGATACGTCATATCAGTTTCACCTTCAACATGTCGCTGGTAGAAACTCATTTCAGGAAGCTCGCCTAGCTGTTCACGTACTGCAACATTGTCAAGCCACGTGTTCTGTGTAAGATCTTTTAGATCCTGCAAAGTGCTGTGAGCAATACTAGGATCGTTGATTAGTGCATGTTTTAGCTCAAGCATCTGCTCCATAGTGTAAGATTCAAAGCGACACACATTAAAGTGATTATTGTTCATTCTGTCAGCGTTAGTACCGCTCATAGCAACTGCTTCGCTGTTGCGAATGATATGTGCTACTCGGCTGCTAGAACGATCTGTGTGTACACCAAAGTCTACTTCGTCTAGAATTACAAGACCTACATCGTTTGCATCATAGAAAGTTTCTACTTTTGCCCAACCTTCGTCTGTTGCTTGCAAACTGCAAAGCACAACAACTTTATAACCTTGTGCAATATAGTTTGCATAGTCTTCTTGCCAGCCTTCGTCACGTGTGTCTACTGTACGCATATGGCTAAATTGATTAAACTTGTTTACTTCGTTTCGAATACTGCCAAAACTACTAAGATAGTATGCACCAAAGATCATAGTTTGGTGACCACTAAGTTCAAATAACACAAGACTCCAAATAGTTTTACCAAAACGAGCACACAATTCGTATACACTAAGTTTACCCAGTGCCCGGCGCTGCTTTCGGTTACCGCTGAAATAACTAATTAGCATAAGCAAACTAGGAACACGAACGTCTAAGTCAATGCGTCCTGCGCTCGAGCGTTGCGTCCACGCACGAAGTGCTTCACGTACAATGCTGTCACTAGTTTGGAATTTTTCATCTGTGCGATAAAAAATAATTTCGTCTGAAGCCTTTTCGTCTCGAAGCCAAATGATGTCATCGGGTTGGAAGCCTTCGCGGAATGTGTGAAACTTTTGGTCAGCGCCAGATTCTGCAAACACAGGATCTACAATGATGTCAATGATGATTTTACGCTCAGTAGTCTGATACTGTGCTACACGCTGCGCGGCTGTTTCTTGAATAGTTTGACCTTCTTTGGCCTGACGCTTACGGAACAAGTCTTCTGTAACCCAGCGATACATCTTAGGCTGATTTAAATTAGCCTTATCGTAATTTGCAATGGATTCATTAGCATACCATACGTTGTCTGTGCTACGTACAGCGTTACTTGTGAAGTCTTTCCACTCTTGTGTACTAGGAAAGTCTGGGTCGGTATCCCAAAGTGCTTGAACTGAAAGTGCCATGTCGTGCCTCTTTGCCTAATTTCTTACTATACATATACTATACAGCCAGAACTATAGATTGTCAAGTGTTTCTTTAAGAAATTGGATTTCAGGTTCCTTATGACGCCACGCAAAGCCGTGGCTTTTAAACAACCCTAGATCGGGATTTATGTCGTATACTTTGCTAAAGCCGTTAGACATATTTTCTGAACTTGTAGCAAGGATAGTAGTATCGTTGTCTCTATAGAACTTCCACCATTCATCTAGTTCCATAAGAGGTCCTTCGAGCATTGTTGTATACGTTTTTACACGATCTACTAGATGACTTCGATTGATACCCATTCGACTTACTCGCTTAAAGTTGTGTTCTGCAAACACACGCAACGCATTTTCAGTAATGCCAATTACTTGCCAATGATCTTCGTGTACAGCAAATAACTCTCCTAGCATACGATAGCGTTTACTAGTAGGAGCTCGCATCTGTCTAATTAAAAGAAAGTCATGGTAAAAGTCTTCTTTATTCATAGCTGTGTCCATTTGTATTTTGATACGTTAGAGTGTTCAGCCCAACGAATGAACAAGCCTGTTTCGCGACCGTGCGCTTCGATTTCTGAAGGACGATCCCAATAGTCTATGTCATATTCGTTTGGTAACATTTCGTTGCGTACATATTGTTTAACATGTACCATTTCGTGTGCTATGGTTGTTAACATGTCACGCAGACGCAGGTTACGATTAACTTCGATTTCATAATCGCGCTTTGACTCTTGCAGACAGTATCCGTAAGACGTGTCGTTGCCAAAACGTTTGATCTTGATTTCTACGTTTACAGTACGATGTCTAGGAAGGAATTTTTTAAGACAGTAGTTAGCCATGCTCTCTACGTACTTGCGTTGATTGCCTTTGCCACCGATTACAGTAATCATACTTGCCTCTTTGTTAATTAATACATTAATTATACAGCCAAGAGGCCAGTGTGTCAACCGTAAATTTTCTTCAATTAAATCAATGACTTACAGGCGCTTGATCACACGTCCTTTGTGCAAATCGTATGGACTCATTTCTACAATTACTCGATCGCCTTGCACGATACGTATTTTAAACTTACGCATTTTTCCGCCTGTATAAGCAGTAATTTGATGTCCGTTTTCTAGTTCTACTTTGTACATTTGGTTAGGCAAAACTTCTGCTACTAACCCTTCAAATTCTATTAGGTCTTTGTCTTTACTCATTCGACTCCTCTACTTTAGATATAACAATGGAACCTTGATCGCCCCATTCGATTTTTAGGTTATCACCTTCTTTCCATCCTTGTGCTTCCATAATCTCAGGCGGAATAGTCATTAGTACGTTTTCGCTGTCGCCTTCGATATCTTGAAAAATATCTTCTGCTTTGAATGTAAATGTTTTAGCTTCTTCTGTCATGGTGTTCTCCTATGCTAAATATTTATATGAAGGATGCTTACTATACAGCCTTCTATGATGTAGTAAAAGAAACGCAAATAACATCTGGGTTAGAGTTGCCACATCATGTGGAGGCATACATTGTAATGTTGTTAGGCGATTACGTTGATCGCGATGATATTCCACCTGAACTTTCATTTGCAGAAATGTTCCTTAAACTTCGTAACAGTGATCAAGCAAAGTATCTCGGGGATACTTGCTTGTTTGTTAGCGGAGTGTTTCCTAAACTTAAACAGCGTC
>Ga0209961_1000546_pt1 | contig 12700 bp, 16 predicted proteins | sample SalPonA_B_H2O_MG_FD_185719 | JGI IMG/M metagenome (GOLD analysis project Ga0209961, IMG submission 185719) | Water microbial communities from South San Francisco under conditions of wetland restoration - Salt Pond MetaG R2A_B_H2O_MG (SPAdes)... | ecosystem: Environmental > Aquatic > Non-marine... | reverse complement strand
GCTTTGTGTAGATTTACACTATGCTCACCAGCTAACTCGTTAATATCAGCGGGGTAGCACCGCGTCTGTGCAACAAAGCCAGAATCCTGCACGTAGTTGTTACCTGTTATCGGGTCTTTATGTAGCACCATCACACTAACAGACCAGTAATGCGGCTTGCTGATTGCTGCCATAACCAACTCGTTAGGTTCTATTAAAACCTTGCGGGTACGGTGATAGAGCACATAGCCGTCATTACGTGGTACGTCTACAAGTAACAAGTTACGACATAGATGATCGCCAACGCGTTGTAGCTGCTTATTTTTATTGTACGCCTTACGCTTTTTCGGCATCTGCTAGCAACCGTTCCATGTCATCTGCTGGGATGATGTAGCATGTTGGCACACCATAACTCTTGACCAGTACAGGGTCACGTGAGGTACACGCCGCCACTGGGTTATCCACTATGTCCACTATGGTGACTATGTTGTTATCAGCGTCACGCTTGAGTTGTTCTATGTTCATCCCTTCTCTCCGTCTTAGATAACTTTGGTTTTGATTGAGTTGAACTCTAGAAATACGTCAACCATCTGCTCAGCTAACTCACATACAGCATTCTGCTTTAGATGGTTTATGTGTATGTCCTCTCGGCTCGCCAATACCTTCAGCAACTCCCACTCCATCTCTACTCTATCCAAGTCGTCGATGGCTAAGTAGTAGCCACATGCGCCAGCCTCTATATCACCTTCTGTTAATGGGGTAGCTTCGATCTTTTTGAATTTCATTTCTTCTCTCCTCGTAGTTCAGCTAGCAGTTCATCTTCCTTTAGTTTTATAAACGCTAGTTCTTTGAGTGCGTTGGGCAGGTTACGCTCCCCGTACTCCCATGACAGCACAGCCCGTTCTGTCTGCCATAACATCTTGCCGAATTGCGCACGGGTCAGTCCGTGCTTCTCGCGCAGTTGTCTAATCTGTAATGGTGTCATCTTACACTAATCTCCTCAATGTGTAATCGTGGTGGCTAAAAAAGCCCAGTGAGTAACCAGCTCACTGGGACTAGCGTGCGTGCTTCTCCGTCTCACCAACCACGATGAAAGATTGGGTATCATCCCTCTTGAAATGTACCAATAACGTGGTGCTCTATCAAGCTTTTTAGGTCTGATACATTATTCTCATTAATTACTAACGCTAAGCCACCGCAGGATTCTATCTGCGCTAGATTCTTATCTTGTAATGCTGTTGTCTTACCTTTACCAGCTTTACACTCTATACCTAAGAATCTACCACGGTAGCAAACTATAATATCAGGCACACCAGAGTTGCCGTACCCACCTGTGAATGGGTAGAAGTAGTACGCACCCAACTCTTTCAGTATTGCGACTACCTTCTGCTTTACTTTCTTTTCTGGTGTCATAGCCATGTCTATCTCTCCTGTACGGTAAAGCGTTCGTACATTGTCTTAAGTTGTTTTATGTGTGCGTCTATATTGTTTGTAGTAAGCAGGTATCCCCACTTATTGCCGTGTGTCCAACGCTCGTACACTGTTATGTAGTATGTCGTCATGGTAACTGGTATCTCTTATTTTAGTGTGGGGGGGGCTTACGCCCCCTCGTGGTACTCAACCCAGTACGAGTTAGTACCTAGTCTACGCCCAACGCCAGCAATGCTATATGAAGGGTCGGGCTCCATCATGTTCAACCTACACACTTGGTCCTTAACCCATTCGGGTATGGTGTCCATGTCTGGGTATAACTCATCAACGTCAGGGTATGGTTCAGGATTGAATATACCGCCGATAAGTCGGATCGTTACGTACCCATCTTCGTGTAAATTTACACTGTATGTGAGCGGTGGTTCACTCAACTTCATCATAATCGAACTCCACAAAGTACATTTTAGGATTGAGCTTAACCCCAACGTCTGCAATGTACTCCCCTTCCTGTGCCATGCTCAACACAGAGACGCGCCCGACAGTATCCTCATCTACTTCGTCCTCGGTCTTAACCTCTACGGTCATAGCATTTGCTGCCGAGTATATGTGCATGTCCATACCTAGCTCACCTACGGTAAACAGGTTATAGCGTGTCTGACCGTCAGGTGTCTGCGAAGCATAGATGAATCGACCAAAGAACTTACGTTGCCTGTACTCTTCTGCCTTATCCTTCAGCAGTACGTACTCGTCAACCATCTCGTTAAGCTCAGCATCTAACAGATCAACGCCAGCCTTACGCAGATTAGTCATAGCCGCGACTAACCTACGGTCTCTGCGTGTTAGCTCGTAATACTTAGTCGTAGCAGGCTGTGTATGGGTGTTCTCGGCAGTCTGATTGCGTCTGTAGAGCACGTTAGACAGCGCGTTGTCAGCCACCATGCGCGGGGTAATCGGTAGTAGATACCGCTTAGCCGCACGTAACGCTGTGTCTAGGTTCTTGCTCGCTTGCATGTTGTACTGCCTACGTGAGCTATGGAACTTATTGTTCTGTATATGCCCTGTGTATACAGCGTACTTTTTCTCTGTAGAGCGAGACTGATCTACACGTGTATCGTGGAACGCTAGCCGACCACGAGGGTAATCCTCATGCGGCAGGTACACCCACATCTCATCCACTGCATAGGTGTACGGTTCACGTGACAGTATAGCGTCCTCGTGTGCGTACCACTGCAACGCGGGTATCTTCTCTTTAAGCGCATTGAACAGGTTCATTAGTTCAGGTAGTACACGTGGTTCGTTATCAGGTGTATCACGAGAGCAACGGTGACGGATCACCTCGTCACGCTCAGTTATGTGCTTAAGCTCTGGGTAGCCAAACGAATTTATATTAATGCTAAGGTTCATGTGGTCGGTTCCTTACTTATCTGATTTACGTGTTACAGGTTTGGTGAAGCCTGCGATTCTGTTGATGTAGTTGTTGTAACGTGCCAGTGCTGTCTTGCGGTCACTCTCGTCAGACCAGTCGCAGTTATACCAGCCAGCACCACGCCATACGTTAGTCACGAGGGCTACACGCGCCTCATGCTCTGGGTCAGTGATAACCGCACGGACTAGCTCAGGTGTTAGCCCAACCCACTCATGCTCGCCACCCCAGTAGTACGCGCGCACAGGTTGTTCGCCAGCTATGACCTTTCTCTGTAACTTTACATGGTTCTGATAATCTTCCATGAGCTTTTCGCGCAACTCCATAGGTGTACCCGCAGATATGCGTGGTTCTTGCGGTAGCATTATGCCTATGGTGTAACAATACTCACGGAACTCTTCGAGTGCCGCCTTGTACTTCTGTTTCTCTGACTTCTTAACGCGTGTACCTTTGCGCTCTATCTTGTGCGGCTTGCTCTCAAGGGTCCAGTCGTATGTGCCAATCTCACGCGAGAACGTCAGTAACTTGCGGTCATCAGTCGTCATACGCTTGTACCGTTCAGGGTAGTTAGTGCGCAGGTTTGAATGGTAGTTGGCGCTGTTGTTGTCATAACGTACCAACGCCCACGGACTAAACGCTTGGTTCGGCAGGTGGTATTCTTCCCTAGGCTTGGTGAACCTTATGTTCGGGTTGTAGCCGTAATGCGCATTAATTCTTACACCGTGCTTGGATTGCCCGAACATATTAAGCTGGAAGTCGATACCGATAGGTAGTCTGCTAACTAGGAACTCATAGCGTCCGTTACACTGATTGCCAAACCCAGCGCGTATAGTTACTTTCTCACGACCATCACGCGTGCGTTGCCAGAGTATCGGCACACACATCTTAGTAATCTTATCTGCCATACCCTCTGGGTACACGTAGCCATCAGACAGCGCGTAACAGTTGTCGCTTAGCTTGATGATGCGCTCGTGCTTATATGAACGCCTACCGATTGGGCGCAGGTCACGCGTGGTCCCGTGCTCACGTTCGTTGATTGGTTTGGTGTTGTTGTACCAATACTCTACGTCTTTGAAACTGTTCATAACTTGTTACCTCGTGGTTGGTTGGTTTACATATCGCTGGTTGAAACGTGTACAGTTACACCGTTATCGGCTACTGCATTCTTGTTATCTAGTATACACCACAGTGTGGGACAAGTCCATTCACCCCACGAACCCCACAGGTGTCCGTCAGTCAGGATGATCGCCGCTTGTGGTGCGATGTTATGTGTCTGCATATACGCAGGTACACAGGTCACGTCAGTGCCACCGCCACCCGCTGGCTTGGTAGACTTGGCAATATCGGCAATGTCTAGACCCTCGTACTTCTCGTCACGACACACGGCTGTGTCCCAATACAGGATGCGTACTGCTGACGGCTTAACAGTATCAGCTATAGACGACACCTCGGACAGGAACACAGTAAGCTCACGTTGCCCAATAGAGCCTGATGTGTCGATAGCAACCACTAACTCGTCAACCTGTTCGGATACACCAGACGGTAGATATACACCGTGAGCACGGTATCGGCGGTTCGGACGCTTCCATGTGGAATAGTCACTGCCTGTGCAGGTAGTGGTCACGAACTCGCGCAGTACTTCGCGCCAATCAACTTGTGGCTGTAGTAACTCGTCAAGGTCACGCGTACCACCTGTGCCTAACTTGCCAGCCGCCATAGCGCCTTGGCGTATCGCTTCGTCAATGTCACGTGCAAGGTCACGTTGTTCTTGGTCGGATAGCTCTTGCGCACCATCCCAGTCGTGGTCATCGAAGCCAGTTCCCTCACCGTCACCGTCACCGTCATCCTCACCGGACTCGGGCAGTAGCTTGTATACCTGTAACGTATTCATACCATGATACTTACGGTCTAACAGACCGCACTCAGGCATAACAGCAAAACCATCGGCGTTGTCGTCAGCGATCTTGAGGTTAATCACATAGTCACACGCCATGTTCGCACGCTTGGCATCAGCCTTGTACAACTCACGCCATGTGGTCAGGTGTTGGTATAACTTGTGATAGCACTCGTGCAACACAAGGAAACGTAGCTCGGCATCAGTCAGTGACTCAACAAACGCACGACCATACATCTCATCACGCCCGTTAGTGCAGGCAGTCGGCACGTTGTCGTCGATGCTACGTTCACCGATCATCAGTACGCCAGCTAACGCTACGTACTTGTCGTTAGCCATGATAGCTGTAACAGCTTTTGACAATCGTTGTTCAGCGGTTAGTTTCTGTGTAAACATACATTACTCTCCGTATTCTCTATTGCGTGCAAGCTCTGCGGTTGTCGCATCGTTGACATGCATCAACAGATGACGGTACGCATCCCACGCTTGGCACACCATGCACTCAGGGTCGTGGTCGGGGCAGACTTCGCCTACCCACTCCACAAGAAACGTCTCGACTTCTTTCAAGCCGTACTGTGCTCCCATCAGGTTCATAGCCATGTCCTTACACATCAGCACTGAACAGGTGCTTGTTGTTGCGAGACCACGCTGTGAACGCCTTGTTAGTCATCACTAAGCTCTGGTGTGCATAACCTGTCTTGCGCACGCCATTGGCGAACAGGGCTTGAGCTTCAGCGTCTAGACGCTCGATGTATGTCATCCACGGTGTAATGAAGTCCTTATCTATAGAGGCGAGCGCACGGTACACGACCATCACAACAGCACTGGCTGACGTAGGCACGGTGGCTGTGTCTGGTGTTGACATAATATCAGCACGCTTGGGTAGCTGATCGGCTAGCTTGATGTAAGCAGACAGGTCCATAGCACCACGATCACCGATAGTACCCATCAGCATGGCGGTCAATGTCTGCTCGTCCATGTGGTCACGTTGTTTCAGTATGTCACTAGCCGCCTCGCCAGAACGTGGCGTAAAGAACGCCGCACGCTGTGCTTTCGGGTGGTAGATATACGGGTTGTCGTCAGGGTTCTGCACGTCAGTGAACGACTGCATAACCTGCGGGTTGTCCTTGACCCAACCTAGCAATGACGGATCAAAGCCATTGTTGATCCCATAGTCAATGTACTCGTCAACGCTCGGCTTGCGCATACGCACAACAGAGATGCGGTTGCGTGCATGTGGTGGTAACAGATCACCTACACCCTCGGCACCGAGGTTAGTAGTAGCAAACACAATAGACTCAGGGTGCAGTGTGGCGCTACCCGCTGTACGCTCGAGCATCACGCGCAACAGTCCGTTCTTAACCGCAGGGTTAGCCTTACCAAACTCATCAATCATCAGGATGATCGGCTTGTTGTGGTGCAGACCCAACTCCTCATTGGTCAGGTACGTCACGTACCCAGCAGAGTCGTCCGAGGCTTTGATGAAGTCCGGCAGGAACAGATCACCCAAGTCCTTAGTAGTTGCGTCAAAGTACACAGGTGTATGTGTGGGTAACAGCTTAGCCAGTGTACGCAGGATGGTGGATTTGCCAGACCCCATATCACCCTCGATCAGCATGGTGCGTAAGTGACCAGTGGCTTTGAGTGCGTCAACGATCTGGTTGTGGCTAAGTGAGTACATAGATTGTGCTTTCATCGGAATAATTCCTTATGTGGTTGTGATAATTTGTTACAGTTTACTAAGTTTTACTACGTTTTACCAATCTAGCGATGGTAGTGTCTTAATTACAGCGGCGATCTGTTCACGCGTCTCATCGCGGAACGTACTCTCACCCTTGAGTGATTCGACAGCGACACCCCCGAGGATGTTGTCTAGCTCACGCTTGGCACGGTACATACGCTCATCTTGTGTCACGTTACACGTATCGAGCATATCTATAAGCTCACGCACACGGTCAAAGATACTCTCGTACACGCGGTTGGCACGGTTGACAGCCTCACCGTGCTTATTAACAGCAGGCGTATAGTCCAACTGACGCACGAGCACGTTCAGCTTCTCGTGCAACTGCTCCCACAGGTTGTTCATAGCACCGTTCAACTGCCGCTCATAAAAATCGGCATAGGATGCACGTAACACGTTAGCTTGGTCGTTGCCGATGTCCACGCGGAAGTCACCAACGTCTGGCACAGGCATATAGTTAATGTTGAACGCAAACCTACGGGCTAGCTCATCACGTGACGGGTACTCGTCAGGCTTGAACATATCGCCTAGTCGCAACTGAGCCATGATTACTTCGTTGTCATATGCATCTAAGAACTCGTTGACCATGCGGTAAAACTCGTTCTGGTGTTCTGTCATCTCTTGGTGATATGAGAAGTACATAGCAGTAGGCAGTAGTCGCACACCAGAGTCAGACCACGGTAGAGATAAGCGGTAATGTGTATGATTACGCAGATTACCCACGTATTTGGTTAGCTCGTCTAACTCTACGCACTTGCCTAGCAGACGTTTACGCACAGATGTAGTACCAGAGTCAGCATTCTTGCTCTGCTCTACAAACTTAGATGCATCGGTATCTTGTTTGCGACCAGTCCATGTAGATATGGACAGCTCTACCAGCATAGCGGCAGAGGCAATGCTTGGAGCTTCTACGGTTGGCGCTTCGATTGTTGAAATAGCAGTCATAGTATTCATGTAACACCTCATGGTCAGTAGTGTGTGTAAATCTACATCGCTGTGTAAATTTACATGGTTGTGTACGTTTACATTGAACAGTGGATGCAGGGAGAACTGCACGGTTGCCCGAGTCCGATAGGCGAACTTCCACTGTAGAATACTATTATACTACACATGGTGGTTGATGTCAAGATGTGGGTCTGAGTTGTTATGATGATGGAGTAACGTGTGTTTTCGTGTGCAGGGGTTAGCAGGGGCTGTATGTTCACTAGTTTCGCATCAGGTTCAACAATGAACACGGTAAGTCCTTGAAATTCTTATATGTTGTTCAATGTTCTATTCTAATAAATCTATGATACCTAAAAACACTGTTTATGCACATGTGCATGATGTACATGTACAGGAACGCTAAAAAACCTGCCTGTATGTTTTGAAACTTGAACATTTGAACAGCCTTATTAAAATCATACACTTAGCGATTTTCGACTTGAACAAAAAATTGAACACTACCTGCACATGTGCATGTTTTAGGGTAAAAACCACTGGATATACGTACACTTCTGTACATGTACATGAACATGAACATTGACATACACATGTACATAATTATACTCGTACCTGTACATGGACATGAACATTGACATGTACATATGAATTTACACCAATTTCGGAGAGAATTATGCGACGAGATAACCAATTAGATCAGCGATTGATAACGTTGCTGAGTAAGGACCAGATAGAAGGGTTACGTGCTGATGCAAAGTTACTAGGTCTGTCGGTGGGTAATGTTGTGCGTATACTAATAAACAACAGAGACACAGTGTTGCCAAGGCTAGCCGAACTTAGAGCCAATAAACCTGCGTCTAACCTATCAGCACAAGCCCAACTAGAAGCCGCAGTAATGGACTGGGACTAACACTAACGCCTACCTGTGTAACTTTACATACTGGTGTATTTTTACATCGCTGTGTAAAGTTACACACACTCCACCTCGCCGCCGTTCAAGGGCACGCCGCTGCATATGTAACTGGTATCAGTGTAACTTTACATAACAATGTAGCATCACACGGTAACGTACTACATGAAAACTAACGTGTACGCATAGTTTGTTAAGGGCGAACGAATCGAGGGCACGCCGCTGCATATATAACTGGTATCAATGCCTGAACGTGTAAATGACACAAATTTCAGGCACAAAAAAAGCCAGCCCGAAGGCTGGCTTGATGTGTTACTTGTTGCGCGCTTGCACATCTGTTGCACATTGTTCGCAATGTTTCCAGATACGATTTAGGAAGCGTTGTTCGAATGGTCGATGGTTAAGATCATCTAGTGCTTCGCGTACTAGGCTAAGGTAGTGTGACACTTGCGGGTTATCATCTGCCTCACCTATTAGCTGGACTAGTGTAGATAGTGCACAATCTAGATCATGTGCTAGTACGATTGCATTACGTTCGTTGCGGGTGCTGATTAGGTTTGCCATAACTTATTCTCCTAAAGAAAAGAGCCAGCCCGAAGGCTGGCTTGATGTGTGTTATTTGAGATTGTTGATCTCAGCCTTTAGCATTTCTGCTATCTGCACACATTTGGTGATGTCGAAGCGGGCATCCTCTTGCTTCTGGAAGAAGTTGATGATGTTAGTGACCATCTGGTCCGCTCGCTCATGCGCTGGGCGCTCAGAGCCACTAACCTGACCCGCTGGTTGCTGGGGCGCTGGCGCTTGCTTCGGTACGTTCACCGCGTAGTTAGCAGTGCCGATCAGCCTAGCAAGGTCGCGAGCTACACGCTTAAACCAATTGTCTCGATCTGTTTTGATCTGACCCTTAGCCTTGATCTGCTCTTCGCTCAGCGCCTTGGTTGGAAGCTTGATAAGCTTCTTATCATCAGCGCTTAACATCTTAGCGTTATAGACATTTTCCATAACACCTACCAGAGCCTTATCCTTGCGGCATTCGTCGCCCTGCTTAAAGCCCTTCGCACTAGTGAAGAACTCGGGGCGGATGTCAGCCTCATGTAAGACCTTAACGAATTGGGCTAGCTTGCGCTTAGCAGTAAGCTCAGCAGTGATAGCGCCACTCAGTGCAGACTCTAGGTCAGCAACGTTGAGTGATTCGTAACGACCTTGCAGGTCAGCGGTAACGATTGCAGTAGACATATGTATTCTCCTTTATATGTCAGTTGTGCCCAGTGAGCCTATCTCGCTGGACTGGTTACAGATTGCCATAGATACACAATGTGACAAGTAGATAGATCAGTGTAAACAGACATAAATATGTATATTTACATGACAATGTAACGTTACACGGGGGGAGCTTAGGTACTTACAGGATATAGCGAACCCACCCCTATGGGGGGCAAGCGATGCTAGAGCGGGACTCCGCGCTGGTATGTAATACTATTCCACTCAAGCAAATTGCAATTCTGTGAAAACCAATTGCATTTTCGTCAAAATCGGGGGTATTCCAAAAAGTAATGTACACTTTGTGGTTATTCCAGACCCGTTTCGGCGCGCTTATATAGAGAAGACCCCCCTTGTTGCCATAAGTACCTAGACATATAAAAATTTTGCGCTATATAATGACGATACGGTCCTAGACTTGCGAATATGATACGAATGGCTATCAAAACTACTGTAGAGACAGGCGTTGCCCTGCCTAAACGAGCCCAAAAGGGCTTAGACAAAGACTCTCTGCTGCGGAAAACCTCCGCTGCGGCAGCTACCGCACATCTCCTTGCAGATAACGGGCTAGAAATAGCACCCACCCATGTAGACGAAGAGATTGCTGCATCTATATTAACTGCCTTTGCAGAAGACCCTGAAAAAGCTACGAAAGAAACCACTCCGAAGAAGCTCTCAACCATGAAACCTGCTGCACTTATAGAAGCGGACAAGATTCTGTCTACCTATGGGCAGCAAGTTGTAGAAAGCTCCGTGCTTATCCGCCACCTCGTAACCAACAAACTGATCCTAGAGTCCGATAACGAAGACCCGAAAGTGCGTCTAAAAGCGTTAGAGATGCTAGGTAAGATTTCCGATGTGGGTCTGTTTGCGGACAAGACCGAGGTTACGATTACTCACCAGACCACCGAAGAACTGCGAGATACCCTGCGTAGTAAACTCAACCGCATACTGGAGCAACGCGAGGTTAAGGACATAACGCCGCAGGCGTATGAGTTAACGCCCCGTGAGATGCCAGACATTGAGGACGTTGTATTGGACGATTACGACGACGAGCCGGATACCGACGATCTGCAATCATCAATGACGGATTTTGACGACGACTATGACGATTAAAGGCGCTGATTTCACGCACGAGGAAGTGCTGACAATGTTGGATAACCTCGACTTCTACTCACCAGAGGAAGTTGCAGAGATCAACCGTATTGTTGAAGAAATCGAGAAGCGTCAGGCGGCACAGTCAGTACGTGACGATTTAATCACGTTTTGTAAACACATGGACGAGTCATATTTAGTCGGTAAACATCACCGGATACTTGCTGATCTGCTGATGAGCATCGAGACGGGCGAGAAAGACCGTATATGCGTGAACATCCCGCCGCGTCATGGCAAGTCCCACCTCGTGAGTACTATGTTCCCTGCGTGGTTCCTTGGGCGAAATCCCAAGAAGAAGCTGCTGCTTGTCTCTCACACGACTGACCTCGCTGTCGATTTTGGTCGTAAGATTCGTAACATCATCGACTCTGATAGGTTCAAAGAGGCGTTTCCGACTGTAGCACTGGCGAAAGACAGTAAATCAGCGGGACGTTGGAACACTAATGCAGGGGGCGAGGTGTTCTGTTGTGGTGTTGGCTCCGCACTTGCTGGTCGTGGTGCTGACTTATTGCTAGTAGATGACCCACACAACGAGCAGGACGTGATTAACGGTAACTTCTCAGCATTTGAGAAGGCGTACGAGTGGTTTACATACGGTGCGCGTACGCGTCTTATGCCGGGGGGACGCATAGCACTTATCCATACCAGATGGCACCTAGATGACCTCACAGGGCGTGTATTACGCGATATGGGGATGAATGAGCGTGCCGATAAGTATGAGGTGGTGGAGTTTCCCGCGATATTAGAGGTAAAACGCAAAGATAAGGTTGTGGAGAAGCCGCTGTGGCCTGAGTTCTTTGACCTTGAGGCGTTATACCGCACAAAAGCATCAATGCCTGTGTTCCAGTGGAACGCGCAGTACCAGCAGAAGCCGACAGCCGAGGAAGCCGCGATACTCAAGCGGGAATGGTGGCAGTCATGGGGTGGTGATACGCCACCACCGTGCGAATATATCATCATGTCACTCGATGCCGCAGCAGAAACACACAACCGCGCTGACTTCACAGCCCTCACTACGTGGGGTGTGTTCTACAATGAAGAGGTGAACGAGTACCACATCATCCTGCTCAACAGTATTAAAGAGCGTTATGAGTTCCCAGAACTTAAGAAAATGGCGCTTGAACAGTACAACGAGTGGGAACCTGATAGCTTCATTGTGGAGAAGAAGTCAGCGGGTACTGCGCTGTATCAAGAGATGCGCCGCATGGGTATACCCGTCCAAGAGTTTACTCCGCACAGGGGGTCAGGCGACAAGATGGCGCGCCTCAACTCTGTATCTGATATGGTAGCGTCAGGGATGGTGTGGGTGCCGCAGACACGGTGGGCTGAAGAGCTTGTCGAGGAAGTAGCGGCGTTCCCGTTCGCATCACATGATGACTTGGTAGACTCAATGACGATGGCCCTGATGAGGTTCCGTCAAGGTGGGTTCATACGATTGCCGACAGACGAGCCAGATGAGATTCAGTTCTTTAGGCAGAAACGCGGCGGATACTATTAAGAGGACAAACAATGGCTATTGATAAGAGCTTATACGCTGCTCCCGAAGGTCTGGATGACGAACTGGCGGATATGGGCGAAGAAGCACTAGGTGCTACTCTCGTTGTATCACCTGACGACCCAACTATCGTTGAGCTAGAAGACGGTGGGGTTGAGCTTATATTTGAAGAAGAGGGTATGGACGGCATTGACTCTGTGCCGTTTGACTCCAACCTCGCTGAGTTCATCGACGAGGATGGCCTACGTAGCCTGTCTACCGAGCTTGTTGAGATGTTCGATGGCGATATGAACAGCCGCAGTGAGTGGGCTGATACTTTCGTCGAAGGTCTTGATGTGCTGGGCTTCAAATATGAGCAGCGCACACAGCCTTGGGAAGGTGCATGTGGGGTGTTCTCTACCGTTCTGGCAGAAGCAGCTATCCGATTCCAAGCTGAAACTATGTCTGAGGTGTTCCCAGCCGCTGGTCCA
>Ga0209961_1000545_pt1 | contig 12705 bp, 12 predicted proteins | sample SalPonA_B_H2O_MG_FD_185719 | JGI IMG/M metagenome (GOLD analysis project Ga0209961, IMG submission 185719) | Water microbial communities from South San Francisco under conditions of wetland restoration - Salt Pond MetaG R2A_B_H2O_MG (SPAdes)... | ecosystem: Environmental > Aquatic > Non-marine... | reverse complement strand
TAGAATCTTCGAATTTCATATTCGCCTTCATACTCTATTTTTATATGTGGGGCTCTTTATATGAAATAATTTGGTCACAATCTGGTCACAGACTGCTTTTTGATGGCTTGTGACTAAGAAAAGCAAAGGATAAAAAAAGGGAATGGCCCGCCCCAGAGGATTCGAACCTCTGACCTCAGCCTCCGGAGGGCTGCGCTCTATCCAGCTGAGCTAGGGGCGGATAAACTTTTTACTTCAATTTTTACGATACACGACTTTGCGTCGTATTATTCGCACTATGTCCGTTGCTCACTTTTTCCGTTTTCCGGATGTCCGTAACCTCCGGAGGGCAACGCTCTATCCAGCTGAGCTACGGGTGCATTGTTTGAGAAGTGGAATTACACATTCTTAATTCGCTAATAGGTTATGTTTTAACCATTTTGCTGAACGTATGCCTCAAACGGGTCGTAATCATACTGAGGGCGCGGCTTTGCATCAACTGATTTATGCAAAACTCTTTTGATTAGCGTGCGACATTGCATTAAAAATCCTTACTTTTTATGCGTAATTAGTCGCAAACAGTTGTTCGCCTTCAATTTACCGTTATAATCTGGCGAGATGCATCAAATAAAAAGTTTATGATTGCCTGGAGACAAATGTGAAATTGAAAACTTGGTTTACTATTGCCGCTACCGCACTAACTGTGTTCGCAGCGCAAGCTCAAGAAATGACAAACGAAGAAATTGCCGATCGTATTAAGCCAATTGGTCAGGTGCACGTTGCAGGCGCTCAAGCAGCAGGTAACGCAGCAGCGGCTGGCGGTGCAAAGTCAGGCGAAGATGTTTATAACTCTGCATGTGTAGCATGTCACGGCTCTGGTGTATTAGGTGCACCTAAACTTCAGGTAGCAGCCGACTGGCAACCACGCTTGGATGATCGCGGCCTAGACGGTGTGTGGCAGAACGCATTAAACGGCATTAACGCAATGCCTCCACGCGGCACTTGCGGCAATTGCTCTGATGACGAAATCAAAGCAGCAATCGAGTATATGATTGAAGGTATTTAAGCCTTCAATTTACATAACTATTGCTGGAAAAAGTGGCGTTTTTTCTGTTAATCGGGTAGTTTAGGTGTCTATAAAAATAACTATTCGAATAATAAGCCGGCGAACGGAATGTCATCAGACTCAACGCAATATGAGTTGACTGAAGAAGAGTTGCGGGAATTAATTCCGCAACTTCAGCAACTCACTGATAAATACAAGCGGGCTGAACGCGTTCAGAAAGCGCTTTTTGACATTTCGGAACTAGCCAGTTCGGTTAGTCATCTTAATCGCCTCTATACTGCTATTCATGAAATCATTGCCGATTTCATGAACGCAGACAATTTCTTTGTTGCCTTTTACGAGCGTGACAACAACGTTGTCGATTTCGCTTATTTTGTCGATGAATTCGACGAACAAGTCATAAAACAGCTCCCCGCAGAAAAACTGATGGACGGTATGACAGGGTATATCCTTCGCACCGGCGACCATTTGTTTTATAAACTTGACGAAGAAGAAAGGTTTGCCGCCGAGCATAACCTTCAAATGTACGGGTCGAAACCCTTCGAACTGCTAGGCGTTCCCCTTAAACGTGGAAGCCAAGTGATTGGCGCTATGGTGGTTCAAACTTACGACCAAGGTGTGCATTACACGCGAGAAGATTTAGAAGTACTATTGTTCGTTTCTCAACACATTGTAACAACAGTAGATAGAGTTAAAAACCGTGAGCTTACCGAGCGCACTATTCGTGAACGTACTCGCCAGCTGCGTAAAATTAACGACGATCTACAAGAAGAAATTCTTGAGCGCCAGAAAGTAGAATCGCTTCAACAAGCATTGTTTGAAATATCTGAACTTGCTGCCAACCTTGAAGGCGACATGACCGCGTTTTTCTCTAGTCTTCACGACATTCTTGCAAGGCTTATTAGCGCACCAAACTGCTTTATTTCTACCCTTGACGACGCGCGCGAAAATTTAGAGTTCCCTTATTTTAGTGATACGTTGCATGAGCAGATAGAGTCCCGACCACTTGGTCTTGGATTAACTGAATTTGTTCTTAGAACGGGGCAAGCAGAGCTAATTAACCCTCCAAGAGTGTTAGAGCTAGCCGAAGCCGGAGAAATTGACGTTAGCGTTGCGCAAAACATGTTGAATAGTGCTAACTCGTGGTTAGGTTCGCCACTGGTAGTAGACGGTGAGCTTGCAGGCGTTATTGCTGTGCAAACCTACGGTAAAAGCGCCAAATATACCGCTCGAGACTTAGAATTATTGCGCTTTGTGTCACACCACATTGCAGTAGCAATGGAGCGTAAGCGCAGTACTGAAGCTATCCAGCGATACAATCAAGAACTAGAAGAACGAGTTACTGCGCGCACTGTAGAACTAGACCGTGCTAACAAGTTTCTCAAGCAGCAAATTGAAGAGCGTAAAGAAATTGAGCTGAAGCTTATTCATGATGCGCACCACGATGCACTAACGGACTTACCGAATCGCTCTATGTTCACTAGCCGCCTTGAGCTAGCTATCGCCAGTAAGCAGCGTTATACCGACAACAATTTCGCCGTATTATTTATCGACCTAGACCGCTTTAAGGTGATAAATGATACCTTAGGCCATCATGCTGGCGACGAATTTTTAGTTGAGGTTGCTCGGCGCATATCATTATGTATTCGTGGCCACGATTTGTTAGCCCGTTTAGGTGGCGATGAGTTCGTGGTATTGCTAGATAATTTTGACGAAATCTGCGATGTTGAAGAAGTGGCGTCTCGCATTATTTCTTCTATTTCAGAGCCATTCTTACTTGATGGCCGCGAAATGTATTCTGGTGCAAGTATTGGTATTGCCCACCTAGAGCCGTACTATCAAAGTGCAGATGAAGTGCTGCGCGATGCTGATGCCGCAATGTACCAAGCGAAAACGCTAGGCCGTGGCCGCTATGTAATGTTTGATAAAAGCATGCGCGACAGACTAATTGAAGAGCTTGAATTAGAAAACGAGTTTAGAAAAGCCTTGCGTGATGAAGCCTTCGACTATTTTTTACAGCCTGTCATTGACTTAAATGACAACTCAACGCTGTATCATGAAATGTACGTGCGTTGGTCTCACCCGTCGTATGGGAAAATTGCCAGAGAACAGTTTAGACAGGTCGCAGAACACGCGGGGCTTACGCTAGACCTTGATTTATTCCAGTTGAAAAAGGCGTGCAAAGCCTTAGAAGATTGGCGTAAAGACAATAACTCCCCTGCGCGCGTTGCCGTTAATGTCTCAATTAATCACTTGTTGCAGTCTTCAATGGTAAACAAGTTAATTACGCTTATTGAACAATACAATATTTCACCGCAAGAACTGGTATTAGAATTTGATGAGAACGATTTAAACCGTCGTTCACAATACATCTTACCTGCAATTAAGAAGCTTAAGCGTGCCGGTGTTACGCTAGTATTAGACAACTTCGGTAGTGGCCTTGCCTCACTGAGTTATTTGTTCGCCTACCCGTTTGATTTCATCAAGATTGACCACCGTTTTGTGAAGTCACTGCCTCGTTCTCAGCGTAACCTGAAGTTAATTCAGTCTATTATGCTTATATCAGAACACCTGAAGTTTACCGTTATTGCTGAAGGTGTAGATTCGCAAGCTCAGCTCGATGCGCTAGCAGAAATAGAATGCCAGTACGGGCAAGGTAAGGTACTGCAGCAAGCCAAGATATTGGATGTCTCCACACTGGTTGGCTAAGGCTTTTCCCCTACTCTTTTTTACCCAGAATGCCCCGTAAGTTTGCGATGCCTACTTGTGCTTTTTGTTGGCGTTGCTCTGCAGTTACTTTAGGTTTTTGATTTTCCCATTGCACATCGTCAGGCGGTAACTCGAATAAAAATCGACTTGGCTCTGGTTGAATAATTTCACCAAACTGACGGCGCTCGCGGGCCAAGCTAAATACAAGCTCGCGCTGCGCTCGGGTAATGCCGACATACGCCAGCCTTCGTTCCTCGTCGACATTATCTTCATCAACACTGCTTTGGTGAGGTAACAGACCTTCTTCCATACCCACTAAGAATACGATGGGAAATTCTAGCCCTTTAGATGCATGCAGGGTCATAAGCTGAACTTGATCGCTATCACCGTCCTCTTCGCCCCGCTCCATCATGTCGCGGAGAATAAGGCGGTTCACTACTTCGGTTAGCGTCATAGGTGGGTCTAGGTCATTACCTTCAAGCATACTGGTTACCCAGCCAAATAAGGTACTCACGTTCGCCATGGCCATCTCAGCCGCTTTGGGGCTAGCGCTATGTTCGTAAAGCCATTCTTCATAGCCCATGGTACGTACCATGCTTCTCACGGCATCATTGGTGTCGCCGCGCTGCGCGTTATCGGCAAGCGTCACCACCCAACGTGCAAACCCCGACACTGCCTCGAACGCTTTTCCTGACAGCACACTATTTAAATTGGCGTGCGTTGCCGCTTCGAACATCGATACACCGAGCGCATTGGCGAAATTACCGAGCCTTTCCAGTGTTGCCCTACCTATGCCTCGGCTAGGCGTATTGATGACTCTAAGCAACGCATTGTCGTCGTCTTGGTTCACCAGCAAGCGTAAGTACGCCATAATATCTTTAACTTCAGTACGTCCAAAAAATGACATACCACCGCTTATTTTATAAGGAATGCGGTTACTCATGAGTAGCTTTTCAAATAGACGGCTTTGGTGATTCCCGCGATACAAAATAGCGTAGTCTTTGAACTGTGTGCCATTCATGAATTTATGCGCAAGTAATTCTGCAACCACGCGCTCTGCTTCATGTTCTTCGTTTTTGGCCTCGATAACCCTTAAAGGCTCGCCGTATTGCAATTCAGAAAACAATGTTTTGTCGAATAAGTGCGGGTTATTTTGAATAAGAATGTTAGCGCAATGCAGTATACGACCAGAAGAACGGTAGTTTTGCTGAAGCTTAATTACGTTTAGGCGCGGAAAGTCTTGTTGCAGTAAGTGCAAGTTCTGCGGTTTAGCACCACGCCATGAGTAGATTGACTGGTCGTCATCGCCTACCACGGTAAAACGCGCTCGTTCACCCACCAGCAACTTTACCAGTTCATACTGACTGGTGTTGGTGTCTTGGTATTCGTCTACCAGCAAATAGCGTATTTTATTTTGCCATTTCTGCCTAACCGCTTCGCTGGTTTTTAGCAGCAATGTTGGCAATAAAATGAGATCGTCAAAGTCTAAGGCGTTGTAGGCTTTTAAGTTGTCTTGATAGCGTTTATACGCTTCTGCAAACTCTTTTTCACCGGTACTTTGCGCCTGCGTTAACAGGGCATCAGGAAGCACCAAGTCGTTCTTCCAGTTAGAAATGCAACTTTGCAGTAGTGAAAGCTGATCTTTGTCACCGTCTAGCGTGTCTTGGGTTAAATCGGTAAGCAGGGCTAACGAGTCTTTGTCATCAAACAAAGAGAAACCTGGTTTTAGCCCTAAGTCTTTTATGTGAGACTTTATAATGTTTAAGCCAAGGGTGTGAAACGTCGAAACTTTTAGCCCTCTTGCCTCAGGCTTACCAAGGGTTTGCGCCACACGCTCTTTCATTTCGCGCGCCGCCTTGTTGGTAAAGGTAACTGCAGCGATATAACGTGCTGGAACATCGCAGTTCCTAACAAGGTGAGCAATTTTATTGGTTATTACACGTGTTTTTCCGCTCCCTGCGCCTGCTAGCACCAAACAAGGGCCAGACACAAAGTTTACTGCGGATTCTTGTGCATCATTTAATTTCATTGCATTCCTAAAACATGAGGCAAAATGGGATGTTCACGGTTTTCATTGCATGTCGCAAACATACCGATAGAATAGGGTTTATATTTAGACGCAGCGCATTATAAGGGAAATCTATGTTGGATCCGAAAAAACTCGAAGATTTAGCGAAGCAAATTGCTGATGCCGTGCCTCCAGGCGTTCGCAACATGGCCGAAGGGGCCGAAAGCAAAATTAAGCAAGTACTTCAAACCCAGTTATCGAAGCTTGATTTAGTGACCCGTGAAGAGTTTGATATTCAAAGCCAAGTGTTAATTCGCACAAGAGAAAAGCTTGATGCGATGGAAGCCAGAATTGCCGAGCTTGAAGCGAAGCATCAAGGCTAAGCATACCGTAAACCTAGTGCACCGCAGCGCTAGGTTTATTTTTATTGAAAGCCGCTAAACAAGTAGTGCGCAACTAACCCTACGGTAAACACCAGCCCCACATAGTGACTTTCTAAAAACGCAGTAAAACACCCTTCTCGCTGTCTTCGTTTAATAAATTGATATTGTCTAAAAAAGAGTAGTGCCGCGATGATAAGCGACACAAAGTAAGGCCAGGTTGCGCTAATGTGAAGCCCAATGCCGAATAGTATGGCAAGCGTAACGGCTTGAAGCGCGCAAATTATCAGTACGTCGTACCGCCCAAACAATACCGCCGTAGATTTGATACCAATGTTTATATCGTCGTCTCTGTCGACCATGGCATACATGGTGTCATATGCCACCGTCCATAATAAATTAGCCAAGAACAACCACCAGCCATAGGCCGGTACGGTTTCCATCACCGCCATAAAGGCCATAGGAATAGCCCAGCCAAACGCAGCGCCCAACACTACTTGTGGAAAGTGCGTATACCGCTTCATAAAGGGGTAACACGAGGCAAGCAGCAATGCCACCACTGACAACGCGATAGTTTGCCAATTTAAAAACAGTACAAGCACGAATGCCACGGCTATCAATAAGACAAAAAGCTGGAGCGCTTGCGCGGAGGTTAGTGCGCCAGACGCAAGAGGCCGTTGTGCGGTGCGTTTTACGCTACCATCTACTTTTCTGTCAGCGTAATCGTTGATCACACAACCTGCGCTTCGCATTACAACCACACCGGCAATAAAGATAAACGTCACGCCTATTGAAGGCATGCCTTGCGACGCCATTATCAGTGCCCATAAAGTTGGCCATAACAGCAGATAAATACCTACGGGTTTATCTAGGCGCATCAACTTAATATAGGCGTCGTATTGTTGGTTTTTGCGTGAATTCATTAGTAATCGTCGCTATCTATATTGAGTTATTCGCTGTCGCACACTGTTTTGTTATACATGGGCGCGTTGGGTAAAAACACTTCAGCCACTATCATGCTTGCGTTGCCTAATGTAAACAATGAACGCCTTCCCCATAACGTTACCTCTTCTTCGTAACCTAATTGTTTGGAAGATAGCGCGCATAGTTCGAATGCTGAGCGTATGAAGCGAGCATCATTGAATAATCTTTTACCCAGTGGCTCATTGCCGATATTCGAGAGCTCAGAGGCAATTAAGCTTTGAGGGATTACAGAGCGGGCAAACACCCACGGCGTGCCATTTCCACACAACAGTACTTCTCGCACTTGGTATTGCTCTTCAAGGTTTTCGCCCAACAACGACATTTCGTTACTGTGTGGAGACAGTGTGCTTTGCCCAAGCAGCGTCAGCGAAAACGCGTGGCATAGCGACTGAACACGTTCAGTTAATGAGCCGGTATCAAGCAACCAGTTCTTCAAATACGTATTCGGTAACTGTACGTCAGCAGGCGCCGCGAATTGCACTGGTAAGCCTACGGGAAACGTATTTGGAAAACTCAACTTTTATACCTAACCTTATTTTTGCAGTAGATGTGTATGATAACGCGAATTTTTATCGCGCTCGCGGCTTTATATGATACTGATTTTACTTACAACCTTCTACTTTTGCAGTAGTGTGTTTAGGCAATGTTTTGCTACACTACACACTGTCGCCGTTAACTACTTGGTATCTTGGTTTCTTAATGATGAAAATACTGTTTTCACGCTTATTGTTGGTTGCTGCATTACTTGTCGCCGGTATAGCCTTACCTGTCAGTGCGCAGGATAAGTCAAATTTTGCTTATATTGGTTTAGAGCCAGATATTGTTACCAACTATATTGGCGAGTCTTCTCGTAAGCTCGGCTATGTCCGCGTGACGGTAGAACTTATGATTTATGACGTCGATCAGCTAGAAATCGCAGAGCATCACATGCCACTTATGCGTTCTACTGCTATTGAGATTTTTGGCCAACAGCCGGAAGAAAAAGTGAAGTCGTTAACAGGGCGCGAAGATATACGCCGCTCGATATTAAAGGCACTTCAAGACCACTTAAAACAAGAAACAGGTGGCGAAGTCGTTAAAGACGTTATTTTTACTAAATATTTATATCAAGGGTAGCGTTAGCTACCCTTTTTTTGAAGCTTAGCACCAAGGCTCAAGATACCTGCCAGAGCACAACCCGTGATAAGCCCTGCAGTATGAGCGGCGTTCGCCATATTTACCCATAAAATGTCGGCATACCCCAAGACTAGCCACACTAGCATAAAGCCAATAATAGAGTTAGGCAGTGACAAGCCCCATTGCGGACGCAACCAACCTAGCCACCATACAAAGCCTAACACCGCATAGACCACTCCTGACAGCCCACCAAACAAGTAAAAGTTACCTTGAATGGGGTCGCTAAATAGGGCTTGCGCCACGTTAGAAATGGTTGCCGATAATACAAAAACAATACACAGCATGGTAATGCCAAAGGTTCGCTCAATCTTTGCACCTAACATTCCCCACCACAGCACATTAAACACAATATGTAATACGCTAAAATGAATAAATGCAGGCCCCAGTAAGCGCCACCACTGGTTATTCTCTGCAAGGACACCTAACGGCTGCATAAGTAAATGCTGCGCGATGGGTGAAAATAAACCAAGAAAGGACAACACATACACCACAACGCACAATACTAATACCGTGCTAGTGAATGGTACGGTGAGTGCATTAGACATGATGGCTGATAATGAAAAACCACTACCCGATGGGCGCAGTGATACATTCTCGCCATTGTCCCACGCAGCTTGCTGATACTTAGGATCTGAAGGGTTGTGAATGAAGCGATCTGCAATGTCGCGTGCGGCCGCAAAAGCATTTTCGTCACTAACAAGTACTACAAACTCACCCGAGGCATCGTTCGGTTCAACCGTTGCGACAATATGTTGGCTATTGAGATAATTAGCCAGCAAGTGCGCTGCACTTTGCTGGCGAAACGCGATAAGCGGCTGGCTCACGAATGACCAGTTTCAACAGGTTGGCTGAGGCGCCATGCCTCGAAACCGCCATCCATACTGTATACTTCTGAAAAACCTTGCTGTGCAATCACCTGTGCAGCTTGCTGGCTGCTTACGCCGTGGTAACACACAACCACTACAGGTTTGTCTTTAGGCGTGCCTTCAACAAACGCACCAAAGTTATCATTGTTCAGTGGCGCAGCATTAGGCATGTGCGCCGTTGAATATGATTGTGGGTCGCGAATATCGACGATGGTTACGTCCTTATCGAAGTTCGCAACATCGTTAACGCTAATGTTTGAAAATGTGGTCATTACTGCCAGTCCAATATAACTTTTCCAGATTGTCCTGAGCCCATAGTATCAAACCCTCTCTGAAAATCATCTACTGAATAAGTATGAGTAATAATAGGCGTTAAATCTAAGCCACTTTGTAGCAAGCTTGCCATTTTATACCAGGTTTCAAACATTTCACGGCCATAGATACCTTTAATAACGAGGCCTTTAAAAATGACTTGGTTCCAGTCAATTGCAACATCTTGAGGAGGAATACCCAGCATGGCAATCTTACCGCCATGGTTCATTTTATCGAGCATATCGCGAAGCGCGACTGGCACTCCTGACATTTCAAGGCCTACGTCGAACCCTTCGGTCATGCCAAGTTCGTCCATCACCTCTTTCAAGTTTTGCTTACTTACATCAACAGCGCGGGTAGCTCCCATTTTTTCTGCTAATGCTAGTCGGTAAGGGTTGATGTCTGTAATAACAACATGGCGAGCGCCGACATGCTTGGCGACCGCAGCGGCCATAATACCGATGGGGCCTGCGCCAGTAATAAGTACGTCTTCTCCTACCAAGTCGAAACTTAATGCAGTATGTACCGCATTACCAAATGGGTCGAAGATAGACGCCATATCATCGCTGATATTGTTAGGAATTTTAAACGCGTTGAATGCAGGAATAACAAGATACTCAGCAAATGCGCCAGAGCGGTTAACCCCCACCCCTTCTGTATTACGGCAAAGGTGACGACGCCCAGCACGGCAGTTGCGGCAATGACCACAGGTAATATGACCTTCGCCAGACACGCGATCGCCCAACGAAAACCCTTTCACTTCTTGGCCCATGCCAACAACTTCGCCTACATATTCATGCCCCACAACCATAGGGACGGGAATTGTGTTCTGAGACCATTCATCCCAGTTGTATATGTGCATGTCGGTACCGCAAATGGCGGTTTTACGAATTTTGATTAGTAGGTCGTTGTGGCCTACCTCTGGCTTAGGGGTATCTTGTAACCAAATGCCTTTTTCGGCTTTTGCTTTTACTAAAGACTTCATGCGATGACTCCCATTTCGCGGCCTACTTCGATAAAGGCATCAACAGCTTTATCAACATGCTCTATAGAATGCCCAGCAGACATTTGCGTTCGAATGCGCGCTTGGCCTTTAGGTACAACCGGATAAGAGAACCCAATAACATAAATGCCTTTTTCCAATAGCTTATCTGCCATGTCGCTAGCAATGCGCGCATCGCCCAACATAACAGGAATAATCGGGTGATCTTTGCCCGCTAATGTAAAGCCGGCTTCTTCCATACGCGTGCGGAAGTGATTTGCGTTTTTCCACAGCTGTTCACGCAGTGCAGCGCCATTTTTCATCATCTCAAATACTTTGAGCGACGCAGATACAATCGGAGGCGCAACTGAATTAGAGAAAAGATAAGGGCGTGAACGCTGACGTAGCCACTCAACCACTTCTTTTTTGCCCGACGTGTAACCGCCAGATGCACCACCAAGTGCTTTACCAAGAGTACCAGTGATAATATCAACACGGTCTAGCACGCCGCAGTATTCATGACTTCCACGGCCATTGTCGCCAAGAAAACCGGTGGCGTGGCAGTCATCTACCATTACCATTGCATCGTATTTATCTGCCAAGTCGCAGATAGACGCGAGGTCAGCGATAACACCATCCATTGAGAACACACCATCAGTGGCAATAAGCTTAAAGCGCGCACCATCTTCGGTTGCTTGTTTTAGCTGCGCTTCTAATGCAGCCATGTCGTTATTTGCATAACGATAGCGTTTAGCTTTACTTAAACGTACACCGTCAATAATGCTGGCGTGATTTAAGGCATCAGAAATAATGGCATCTTCTGGCCCAAGAATAGTTTCAAATAAACCGCCATTCGCATCAAAACACGATGGGTAAAGTATGGTGTCTTCAGTGCCAAGGAAATCACTAATTTCAGCTTCAAGCTGCTTGTGAATGTCTTGTGTTCCACAAATAAAACGTACAGACGCTACGCCAAAGCCGTGGGACTCTAAGCCTTCTTTAGCTGCATCGATTAACGCACTATTGTTCGCTAAACCAAGGTAGTTATTCGCGCAGAAGTTAATGACATGTTCGCCACCTGTTACGTTAATATCTGCTTGTTGCTGCGATGTGATAACGCGTTCTTTTTTGTATAAGCCATCTTGTTTAGTAGCTTCGATTTGCGCTTGCAAGTGCGAGATAAATGCCGCTGACATGCCATTCTCCGAATAGGATTTAAAAGGGTATTTTAAAGAAAGCTATTTTAACCGTACACACTAAGAGGGTGGTTTTTCACGGTTCGTTGATGATGCGTGTAAATAATTACGCACACTTGTGGTGTTTTACGTATCAATAGGGTGTTCGGTGCAGTCCCACAAGCCATTTTTTACTTTGTCACTAAGCGTCGACCATAAGTCGGTTTCTGGAATAGGACGGCTTATTAAATAGCCTTGAGCAATATGACACTCAAAATGTTTAAGTAGGTCATACTGATCTATTGTCTCTATACCTTCGGCAATTACCGTGAGCCCCATATTACTCACCATGTTAATGGTAGAGTAAACAATGTTTTTATCATCTGCACTGTGCACGATATTGCCGACAAAAGAACGATCAATCTTGATGAAGTCCACAGGCAACGATTTTAAGTAACTTAACGAAGAATAGCCGGTACCAAAATCGTCGATAGCTATCATGCAGCCCATGTCCTGTATGATCTTCATGATAGACGTTGCTCGGATGATGTCAGACACCAGTACTGTCTCGGTAAGCTCTAAACACAGCTGTGATGGCGATAGATTGTTATCTTTTATTTGCTGAGAAAGAAATTCAGGCAAGTTAGGGTCAAGAAACTGTGCTGCAGAAAGATTAATGGCAATCTTGCAGTGAGTATAACCATTAATGCTAAGTTCACGGGCAAGCTGTGCAGACTTTGAAATAACCCAATAGTCTAGCTCTAACATAAACGCGGTATTCTCTAAATGCGGTATAAACTCTGCGGGCGAGATAAACCCTTTTGTTGGGTGATACCAGCGCAATAATGCTTCAAACCCTATTAGCTGGTTTGAAGTCATATCAACTTGTGGCTGTAACGATAGGCTGAATTGGTTTTCTCTTAGCGCTACGCGCGCCTCGGCCTCAAGTTCAACCTTTTCCATGACCTTAAGGTTCATGGTGGCATCGTAAATTCTAAAGCCGGCGCCTTTTTTGGCTTTTGCTTCATACATGGCAATGTCGGCATGGCGCAGTAAATCTATTGGCGT
>Ga0209961_1000543_pt1 | contig 12717 bp, 9 predicted proteins | sample SalPonA_B_H2O_MG_FD_185719 | JGI IMG/M metagenome (GOLD analysis project Ga0209961, IMG submission 185719) | Water microbial communities from South San Francisco under conditions of wetland restoration - Salt Pond MetaG R2A_B_H2O_MG (SPAdes)... | ecosystem: Environmental > Aquatic > Non-marine... | reverse complement strand
GTAGTTTAAGTTTTCAAGCGACAGCCCCAAGTGGCTTCTCAGTAGGGTCTGGTTTCTACTCTGGCACTACGCAATCAACTATTTGCTTTAAGGACACAGGAACAACAGCAGATTATAATGTTCGTTTAGGCTCAGCTGCTGATGACATGGTGCTGTTCGCAGGTAACGCAGAACGCATGCGTATCGACAGCAGTGGTAACGTAGGTATTGGTACTAGTAGTCCTAGTTTACCTTTAGATGTACATGGCGGAACTATAGGCGTTACAAGCGCAACTGCTTTTGCAGGACTACAAATAACTAGTGCAAACACTAGCTTTGGTTATATTAACTTTGGTGACCCTGAAGATGGTAACATTGGGCAAATATATTATGGTCATACGGATAACGCTCTAAGCTTTAAAACTAACAACTCAGAACGAGCACGTATCGACAGCAGTGGTAACGTAGGTATTGGGACTATATCGCCTGCCAAACCTTTACATATTTCAGGTAGTGGCTTAGGTACAAGTGCGCCTACCATACGTATAGGAAACTCTCTTAATTCAAGCGATTGGTCTACACTTACTTCCGCGATGGGTAGGCTCGAGTTTTATTCTGATGATTCTTCCGGTAACGCTCCCTACACAACAGGCTTCGTTGAAGTACAAAATGACTATATTTCAGGTGTACCAACGCTACCTTCGGGTGCTTTAGTCTTCGGCACTGCCGCATATGACGCAGCAGGTGGTGCGGTTGAACGCATGCGTATCGACAGTAGTGGTAACGTGCTTGTTGGTAAGACTACAGCAGACAACACAACTGCTGGCATGACTTTTTATGGAAGTGCTCCGGGGGCTTTTTCTGCGGTTCGAGCAAACAACTTAACTGGGATATTCAACAGGCTATCCAGTGACGGTGATATTGTTGAGTTCCGCAAAGACGGCGCAACCGTAGGGAGTATCGGTAGTGTAGTAGGCGCATATTTGCGTATTGGTACAAGCGACACAGGAATTATGTTCCAAAACGGTACTTCGTCTATTGAGCCTAGAACTGAGTCAGCAAACAATGATGCGGCTATAAACCTTGGCGCACCTACCAACCGCTTCAAAGACCTCTACCTCAGCGGTAACGTGTTGGTGGGGACTACTTCAGGCACAGATAAACTTAACGTGTATCAAGCGGCAGGTGGAACAATTTGCACGCTAGAGTCTGCCGGAACTTCTGGCGCTTATGCTTTGCAATTCAAGAATCCTAATGGGACGGTCGGTAATGTAACTATTAGCGGCTCAGCTACGTCCTACAACACATCCTCAGACTACCGTCTCAAAGAGGACATCCAAGACATCACAGGTGCTACAGATCGCCTCATGGCACTCAAACCCTGTAACTTTGCTTGGAAGGCCGATGGTAGTCGTGTTGATGGCTTCTTAGCTCACGAAGCACAAGCAGTCGTACCAGAAGCTGTACACGGCGCTAAGGACGAAGTAGATGACGAAGGCAACCCAGTGTATCAAGGGATTGACCAGTCTAAGTTGGTTCCTTTGTTGACTAAGGCGCTGCAAGAGGCTCTAACTCGCATCGAAACCTTGGAAGCTGAAGTAGCCACACTAAAAGGAAACTAAGATGACATTGGAAGAGATAAACAAAAGGTTTACCTACGTAGCTGACAAAGGAGACACGTGGCGTATCCTGAGTGGCCTGAAGCTACGTGGTGACTGTGAGGACTACTCCCTCACGGTTCTCTTCCACGTGGTCTGCCAAGGGTCATACCTCAAGTTCCTCTGTAGGCTCATCTTTGGTAACGCTAAGCTACTCCACTGCACCACTAAGAACGGAGAAGGCCATGCGGTACTAAAGGTGGGCGAACGGTACATCGACAACTGGTCTAAGGTGTGGGTGTCTTTAGAACACATGGAAAACACCTACGGTCACAAGTTTACTCCTAAGTTTTACAGGTGGTATCACGTACTGCTTAAACTAATGTAACACAGAGGTCTAACCATGAGTCCTGACATAGAATACAACAGACGGGAGGCCGACAAAAGGTTAGACCGTATTGAGTCTAAACTTGACCAAATTGGTGACGCACTTCAGACCCTAGCGAGAACTGAAGAGAAGATCATGAGTGCCAACAAGCGACTAGACGTCATTGAACGTAAGATGGAAGCAGGGTACGCAGACCACATCAAGCTACTTGAGGCCGCCAAAGACGCACACATGACGTCCATGATACTCGACAGGGTTGTCCTGCGTTTGGACGCTCAGGAGGAAATCATGGACAAACTAAGGTTGGACACTTCACAGTCGAACACCTTTAGGACAGCCCTTGAGAAAGCCTTCTGGGTTATCTTTACGGCAGTCGTGGGTGGAATTGTGTACCTATTTGAACGTGGAGGCAGTTAACATGTGGCAAGCACTAGTAGGTCCCTTGTTGTCCTTGGGCAAACAATGGCTCACAAATAAGTCCGAAGAAAAACAGGCAACCCATGAGGCTAAACTCAAGAGGATTGCTCAGGAGGCCGATTGGGAACAAACCATGGCCAAAGGTTCACTCTCAAGTTGGAAGGACGAGTGGTTCACTGTGGTCCTGAGCGTCCCTGTGGTGGCTGTAGGCTTCGGTATAGCCCTAGATAGCCCTACGGTACTAGAGAGGACTAAAGAGGCCCTAGACGCCCTCTCAGGGCTTCCTGAGTGGTATCAATATTTACTCTACGTTGCTGTCCTGAGTAGCTTTGGGATACGCGGGGTGGACAAACTCATGGAGCTTAGACGCTAATGATTAACACAGGTGGCCTTAACTTTAACATCGACATGGACCTCCTAGATCAAGCTAGAGAGGACGCAGGGACTACTACGACTACCGAACAACCAAGCTACACTGAGCCTACTACAGTGGCTCCTACGTACCCTACTTTAGGCTCTACAGCTACTCAAGAAACTACGTATGACTTTGGTGGCATAGACATCCCCGAAGATGGCTTACTAGGTATTGACTTGAGTATGCCTAACTACGACTACTCGACAACAACAAGCATGTTTCCTGAGTACGAAGATGTCTTTGCGTCCACTGTGGATGCACCTGCTGCTGACCTCATGGGAACCAACCAAGTAGACATTGGTCAGTACGACGAGTTAGGATACACAAGTAATTACTTACAGCCCGTAAATACTACGGAGTACTTCAGTCCCGCACAGTCATACACACAGGATGCTCCTGAGGGTGCTTATGGTGGTTGGACGGGTTCTTTTGACTCCAACGATACTAACTACATTACTAACTCATACAGCCCTGAGGATTACCTAAAAATCCTAAAAGGTGAAGCCGAGTTACCTTCATCAGGGATGCAGAATGGTGTCTACAATATCTATAGATTTGAACCAGAAGGCGGTTTTTCTCAGTATCTCTCCAATAATGTCTCGGGTTCAGATTTAAACGGCTTAGGTATCTCAGGGGACTTAGGTTTAACCAAAGAGCAAGCTGAGACAGTCTTTAGAGCAGGTTTACAAGAGATGGGCCTAGGTCCAGACCAAATTAACACTCTAATAGGCTCAGTAGCAGGCTTCGGTAACTCTAAAGGGTTCCTTGAGCAAAACGCTAATGGCGATTGGAAGTTTGAGTACTCCAACGATTTCATGAGGGACGAATTAGGTCCCGCCATAAAGATTGCTACAAACATAGGTTTGAACATTGTCAGCAACGGTGCTTATAGTTTCACTAAAGCTGTAGCCGAGGGCGCTTCTTTAGAAGACCTAGCGAAAGCCTACGCTTTGTCTCAAATAGGCGGGTACGTAGCGGATTCCGCAGGCTTTACCGATGCTTTACAAGAGATGGGCTTAAGTGAAAGTTACGCTCAGTCGCTAAGTGATAATATTGGTGGCTCTATAGCAAACGGTGGTACGGATTTTGAAAGCATTGCTTTAGCTGCCCTCTCTGCAACAGGTTCTGAACTTTACGAAGGTAATAGTCTTTTAGATAATGCTGACGCAGACTACACTATTGACCCTGCTACTGGTTTACCCACAAAACTTAATAACAACGTAGGTTCTGACTTAGAGGGTAAAACTACTGAACTCGTTGGTTCTACTCAAGACATACTAGACAACGGTGGAAACATTCAGTACGACAACGCAGGGAAGATTACTTCAATAACTATCAATGACGCTACGTACACCGTGGGAGAAAACAAAAGTTTTGCTCCTTCCGCTGAAGACGCGGGTGTCTTCACTGCGGGGTTAACGGAAGCCGAACAAAACGGCAAGTGGTTTAACTTAGGTGACGCTGACAGTCTTTATGACAACGGCTACTTAGATGTCGTCGATGGGCAAGTCGTAAAAGTTCAATTTGAAGATGGTGCTTTAGGTTACATGGATGGCGCTATTTATGACTACAACGCAGACAAAGGTGCTTGGGATTTACGTAAAAACCAATACTGGGAAGCCCCTAATGGTAATGTTTACACCAACGGACAATCAGGAGAAACTTGGGTAGACGTCACAGGTTTCTTCAAGGGTGGTTCAGCAAGCGATCCGTGGGTTTCTAACATAGGCATTAATAACTATAACGATGTCTACGTACCAACTGACAACATAGCTTCTTGGAAAGAGAACCTTCTTAATAACGAAGAACCTCCTCAGACTATTTTTGACAATAGTTACACCATTGACATTGAAGACGACATCATTAGACCTGAAGAAACTCAAGATTCAGGTGGCGGTTCTTCAGGCACTCCTTCAGATAGCGGAGGTGCAACTGGAGGTGCTACTGGAGGTTCTACCGGAGGTGCTACGGGAGGTGCAACCGGAGGTGCTACTGGAGGTGCAACCGGAGGTGCAACTGGAGGTGCTACTGGAGGTGCTACTGGAGGTGCTACTGGAGGTGCTACTGGAGGAGCTACCGGAGGTTCAACCGGAGGTGCAACCGGAGGTGCAACCGGAGGTGCTACGGGTGGTGCTACTGGTGACCCTACACAAACCCCTGAGTACAAAGCTATTGAAGGCAAGCTAAGTGAAGCTACAGCAGCTAAAGGTGCTCTCGAAGGTGAACTTAAGACAACCCAAGATGCTCTTGACGCAGCTAAAAGTGAATACGATGCACTCTTGGACAAATCAGGTATCGAAGCTGACTCACTCAAGGAAGAAATAGATGCTCTTGAGTTAGGCAAAGAGTCCATCCAGAATGAACTTGACGCAGCCAACGGCACCATTAGTGGTCTTGAGGGTGACCTTAAGACAGCTCAAGGCACCATTGAGGATCAACAAGGAACCATTAGTGGTCTTGAGGGTGACCTTAAGACAGCTCAGGATTCACTACAGACTACTCAGGGTCAACTAGACGCAACCAAGGGTGAACTTAAAGATGCCCAAGATGCTTATGCTGCACTTCAGGATAAAACCACAGAGGAAGCTCAAGAACTTAGAGACACCATAGGTGAGAAAGTTGGCGAGATAGACGCTCTTGAGAAAACTGTAGCAACCCAAGAGGGAACCATTAGTGACCTTGAGGGAACTATAGCAGACCAAAAGGGAACCATTAGTGACCTTGAGGGTCAACTAGAAGTGTCTCAGGAAGCCTACGCAACTTTAGACGCTGAGTCTCAGGCTACCATTAGTGGACTCAAGGAATCCAATGAGGCGGCTCTGGCGCAGGCTCAAGCGGACTCTGAGAAAGCCCTTGCAGACCAAAAAGCTACTTTAGAAGCAGACAAAGCTACTGCGCTTGCTGAAGCTGAAGCAGCCAAAGAGAAAGCCCTAGCGGACGCTAAGGATGCCTCAGAAGCCGAGAAACAGGGCATTAGAGATGCCTACGACTCACAAATCGAAGGTATCAATAGTGACCACGATAAAGCCATGCAGGACGCTAAGGATGCCGCTGATGCAGCTATGGCACAAGCTAAGGCTGACGCTCAGGCAGCTCTAGACGAAGCGGTAGCTGAAGGCATTGCTAACGCTGAAATAGCTCGTGAAGAAGGCTACGGTCAAGGCTACGGTGAAGGCGAAGAGTACGGCTACGGTGAGGGTTATGGTGAAGGCTACGGAGAAGGCTTTGGGACTGGTAAAGGCAAGGGGATGATCTCAGGTATGCTCATGGGTGGTAACTCAGGAGACATTAAGACCCGTAAGTTCGACCCCTTCAAGTTCAAAGGTGCTAAGTCAGCACTCTTGAACCCAGAGCAGAAACAACAGCCTCAGAGGGCTAAGACAATCACAGAGTCATTATTTGGAGACTACTTGAATGACATACTTAGAGCTAGTAAATAAGGTCCTCGTAAGACTTCGAGAAGACCAAGTAGCGACCGTGAACCAAACGGCATACTCCTCGTTGATCGGGGAGTTTGTCAATGACGCACTCAGGATGGCTGAGGACGCTTGGAACTGGTCTGCCTTGAGAACTACCATAACGGTAAACACTAGTGAAGATATTTTCAATTATATCTTGACTTCTAGTGGAAATCGTGCTATAATATTAGACGTAGTAAACGATACGTCAAACTACTTTATGCACTACAAGGATCAACACTGGTTTAACAACACGTTTCTCAATGTGACCCCTGCTAAAGGTAGTCCTACTTACTACACCTTCAATGGAGTCGACTCCAATGGTGATACTCAAGTTGACTTATATCCAATACCTAACGGCAACTACACCTTAAGATTCAACGCAATCCTAAGGACTCCTGAGTTGTCCTCAGATGCAGACGAAGTGATTATCCCCACGATGCCTATTATTCACATGGCGGTCGCCTTGGCTACCCGTGAACGTGGTGAGTCCGGTGGTAACATGACTCCTGAGTTGTTCGCAAGTGCTGATCGTATGTTGTCTGACGCTATTGCTTTAGATGCCAACAAGCATCCTGAAGAAACAATCTATATGGCGGTGTAACTATGGCACAACCACTCCAACCTCTTAACATTGCAGCTCCTGCGTTCAAAGGGTTAAACACTCAGGATTCACCCCTGAGTGGTGACCCTCAGTACGCCTCGGTAGCTGATAATGTCGTGGTGGACTCCTACGGGCGCATAGGTTCCCGTAGAGGTCTAAACTTACTAACGATTGATTATACGGAACTTGGGACTGACGAGATACACGCACTTCATGAGTACGAGGATGCTTCGGGCACCCTCAAAATTTTCTCCGTGGGTAACGGTAAGATACTCTCAGGTACAACCACCTTGGTTGATGAGACACCCGCTAGTTACACCATTACTGAACCTCATTTCTCTTTAGTCAACTTTAATGACAACTGTTACTTCTTTAATGCAGACCATGAGCCTTTGGTGTACTCCACAGCTCTTGGGGCAGTCACTAAGATGTCTTTGGTCTCAGGTTACTCAGGTACAGCACCTCAAGGTTCTGCGGTCCTAGCAGCCTACGGTAGACTCTGGGTAGGTGGTATCACAGGCGAACCCAACATGATCTACTGGTCTGACCTCTTGGCAGGACACAAGTGGTCCGGAGGCACCTCAGGTAGTATCAACTTGGACAAAGTATGGCCTGATGGTTCAGACAAGGTAATGGCCTTAGCTGCTTGGAACAACTACTTAGTTATCTTTGGTTATAACTCCATTGTGTTATACCAAGGGGCCGAGAGTCCCGCTACGATGTCCCTAGCGGACACCATTGTTGGCATAGGTTGTGTTGCACCTAAGACAGTTAAGTTCACAGGTTCAGACCTCTTGTTCTTTAGTGCTCGTGGTGTTATGTCGTTAGGTAGAACAATCCAAGAAAAGTCCTCACCTATGCGTGACGTAAGTAAGAACGTTAGGGACGACATCATAACGCTTTGGAAACAACAGGACGAAGAGATATACGCAGCGTACAACGCCAAGTACTCCTTCTACCTCCTGAGTTTCCCAACGCAGAGTGTTGTCTACTGTTTTGACGTAAGGGCGCCTCTTGAGGATGGAGCATTTAGGGTAACACGGTGGTTGTCTTCGGACATGTACTGCTTTAAGACAATCGCTAACGACGATCTCCTAGTGGGGCACGAAGGTGGTATCTCAAGATACGAAGGTTACCTCGACATAGGTCAACCGTTCACCATGCGTTACTACAGCAACCCCCTAAGCTTTGGGAACCCTACGCAACTTAAGTTCCTTAAGAAGATCACCCCCACGATCATAGGCGGTGCATCCAGTACGTTCTCAGTCAAGTGGGCCTACGACTTTGGTACGGACTACAAGGCACAGGCGTACACCCTAGGTGGTTCCACGATTGCTTACTACAACGTAAGTGAGTACAACGATGGTGAATACACAGCGGGTACTCAGGTGACTAGCCCGAGAATCAATTGCACAGGAGCAGGCAACTTGGTGACCATAGGTGTCGAAGCAACTATCAATGGTGCTCCATTATCGCTTCAAGAGTTTAACATACTGGCAACAACAGGACGGATATACTAATGTCAAACTATACAAAAGCTACAGACTTTGCTGCAAAGGACAGTTTGCCTACTGGTGATCCGTCTAAGATCATCAAAGGTACTGAGATTAACACTGAGTTTGCTAACATCCAAGTGGCTGTGAACTCTAAGTCGGACACAGCGTCACCTACGTTCACAGGAACCGTGACTGCGCCCACATTGAATGTCTCAGGGACACTCACGGCAGGAACTATTGATGGAGGTGTCTACTAATGGCTGAAGCAAATCCTTTTAGCAACGCAGGTCTCATTGGTGGCCTCTTAGGTGGCTTTGGAGCTATCGACCAATATAACACCATTGGTAATCTACAGGACACCTACAGAGAGACCATAGGTACGTTACCTGAGGGACAGTCGTTGATGTCCCAATTGCCTCAGGACGTACAATTTAAGCCCTTTACGGTCACCACGGGTACAGGTACCTCAGGGTTTGACGAAACTGGTATGAACCTAGGGTTGTCTCCTGAGCAACAAAACATTGCCAACCAGTATCAACAAGCGAGTAACCAGTTCCTAGATTCAGCCATGAGTGGAAACCCAATGTTGTCACAACAGGCTAATATGTTTGGCAGCATGGCTCAAGGATACCAAGGCACTCAGTACACTCCGTATCAGCTTTCAGGCAACTATATGCCTCAAGTTGACCAAGGGTTAAACGTTAACCGTTTTGGGTCTGTTACTGGCGACTTTAATAAAGGACTAGAAAGTGGCTCGCAGACCCCACAATACCAGACGCAACAAGAGTACGCGACTGCTTACGGTGGGTCACCTCTTGCTAGTGGTGGCATGTATCAGGCGCTATTTGGGCAGCAAGCAGGTGGCGACCAGAGTTACTTCAACGCCCCTCAGATCACTGACACAGTGTCACCTTATGGCTTTGGTAACGCAGGATTAGCTTCTATGGCCTCCTCAGCGATGTCTCAGGGGATGCAAGGGATGAATCCTAGTGCTCCTACGGACCTAGAGAACCTTCGCTCACAGACAGCTCAGAGCGCCTCAGGGATGCTCGCAGGTTTAGGCCAAGGTATCGGTGAGAGAGAACAAGAGGTCTACAATCGCATACGCGCCACTCAGACCCCTGAGGAACAACGTCAGGCATTGGCTCTTGAGGAACGTTTAGCAGCTCAAGGTCGTTTAGGTGTTTCTACAGCACAGTACGGTGGTACTCCAGAGCAACTAGCGATGGCTAAGGCTCAAGAGGAAGCTAAGAACTCAGCAATGATGTCCGCAATGCAACAAGCGGGTACAGAGGCAGACAGAGCGTACAACCAAGCAACAGGCATGGCGGGCACCGCTGCAAGTCTTGCGGGTCAATCAAGCAACCTACAAACTCAAGCACAACAACGTGCTACCGAGTTGTCACGCTTGGGTATGTCCGCAGAACAAATCAACAGTCAGCTTCAGAACGAAGGATTGTCCAGAGCAACTACTGCGGGTCAGTACAATAGACAAGGTACGATGTTGTCAGACCAGTTGACCCAGAGTGCCTTCAACAGAGCCTTAGCGTCAGGCCAGTACGGTCGTGAAGGTCAAGCTTTGGCGTCACAGTTGGCTACTCAAGCACAACAAAGAGACCTCGCCTCAGGTCAGTTTGGGATGTCTCAAGCACAGCTTATGCAACAACTACAGTCTGGGAACATTCAGAATCGACTTGCTCTCGCAGGCGGTTCTCAAGGTGCTTTGGCACAACAGTTGGGTTTACAGTCTGGGTACGGACAACTTGGTATGGGTATGCTTGGTGCAAGCTATATGCCTCAACAGCAACAGTTGTCAACATTGGCTCCCGCTTTGGAAGCAGCACGTTACCAACAGGCAGGTCAAGAAACCTCAGCAAACCTCATGGCTCAGTTGGGCTTGGGTGGTCTTGCGGAACAAACCAAACTGGAGCAAATCCGTGGAGACATCCTACGTCAGGCTATGCAGGCCGCAGGTGGCTTAGGGCAGGCTTCGTTTGGTGCAGAAGGTGCTACCCTAGACGGTATGTTAGGCGGCTTCCTTGGTGATTTATTAGGTATTGGAGACTAAACAATGGCTATAAACTTAGCAGGCATGTTTGCCAACTTAGGGGCAGCAACTCAAGGTATAGGGGAGTCCGTCATGGGCGGCCCCTTGCCCAAGGACTACCGAGATCGCAACGCTATGCAACGCGCAGGTGTCACCAACCCAATGCTCCAGATGTTTGGTCAGGGGCTTGGGGGTGCCATGGGTGCAGACATGCGTTCTCAGAACGTCCAAGGACAAGAGAAACTAGGGCAGGCTCTTATGGAGTCTGACCCTACGAAACAAATGGAGTTAGCTAGAGGTCTAATTAACTCAGGGTTTGCTGAGCAAGGCGCTACGTTGTTTCAGAAAGCTCAAGCAAAACTTCAGGAACAACAAACACGAGAAGTATTAGCTAAGCAAGCTAAGAAACTCGGGTTGACTGAGTTGTCCGAAAGTCTACTTACTAGTCAAACCATTGACGTCAAGGCGGCACAAAAAGAAATCTTTGACCGTGAGACAGCATTAGCGGCAGCCAGAGGTTAGCTAGGCAGTTCGGTAAGGACACTGAGTTCCTCGCTGAGATTGGCAAAGGCGAATACGACGAAATGTCCGACGAAGCTTTCTCAGACCTTCTACAGGGTCGTGAGGCAGACGCTAAGGCATTCCTGAATCCTATGACGGACAAAGCTGAAATCTTCAAGGTAGACAAGAGTGGTAACGTTTGGGACGAAGAGAGTAAAACTTGGGTAACTCCAAGCTCCTTAGGTCTCACAGCGGCACCTCAAGTACAGAAAGTGTTTAACGCAGGTAACAAACTTACGGAAGCTTTGGTTGGTAAAGGTGTAGATCGTTTTGATACGTTAGTTAATGACGCAGCAAACGCTCAGAAAACTTTAGCTGCTATTCGTAAGAGTCGTAGGTTTATTGCGGAAGGTGTTAACACTGGTGTCTTGGCTAACTTACAGACAGGCGCAGGTAAAGTTGCGGCACTCTTAGGTTTTGAAGCTGACGATTCCGCACGTACTGAACAGTTAGTTATAAACCAGATGCAATTCATGAGTGACTTGATTAGAGACTACGGTGCAGGCACAGGTATTTCTAACTTCGACGTACAGAACGTAATGACTCGTATTGCTGCGGACCCCACGTTGTTCGAAGAAACAATTGTTGACGTCTTGAACAGCATGGAAGAGATCGCACTTCATGTACAAGATAAGTACAAAGTTGTTGCCGATGAACTCATTAAGAAAGAAGGTATCGACCCATCTGTTCTAGCGATGTTTAAGATTCCTGAGCGTGGTCCTAATTTAGACAACACAAGTCCGAATACGCAGGGTACGTCATTACGTCAGAAGTACAACCTGCCTGAATAAATGAGAGGCCATGTATGCCACAGTTTTCTGAAGAAGAAATGATGAAGGACCTTGAGGCAGCCGATGCCTCAGGGGACTATGAACTAGCGAACCACATAGCAGGCCAGATCAGACAGTTTAAGTCTCAAGCACAACCTGAGTATACTCCTGAGAACCCTTCCTTAGGTACAACACTCGGTCGTTTAGGAAGCGGAGCTATGGACATCCTTAGCACAGCCTCTGAGCAAGCACAGGAGACTTATAATAACCCTAGGCTTGCTAACGTACCGGAACCTATGCGCGTCCCTACAGCGGCTGCTAGGGGCCTCTCAGAGGGTGTCTTCAAAGGTGCTGAGGTTGCTAGTGAAGCCCTCGGTGACTTCGCTAGTTTAGCTACTCCCGATGAACTAGAGACTGCTGTAGTTCAAAACACTCAAGACTTTATGAATGCTGTAGGTGACACTGAGACAGCTAAGACAGTCATGAATGCACTTGCGGAAGGTTTGGATTATCTTGAGACATGGGCCACGGAAAACCCTCGCAACGGTGTCATCTACGAAAACCTCAAGGCGTTAGGTGCTACTAAGCTTGCTAACTTAGCCAAGAATGCACGCATGATGACTGGCGAAGGTATCACTAAAGCAGGTGGCTCTTTAGTTCAATCAGGTAAAAGACTAGCGGGTAGTCAACCTTTTGAAAGAGCCAAAGAACTACTGACTCCTAAGGATTGGAGACAAAAGGAAAACTACGAAGTCACAGGGATGTTCGATAGTATCGTATGGTCGCCCACTAAAGAACAGAAAGAGATGATCTCGTATGTCTCTGAGATTGATGCTTTTGACCCCTCACGTATCGCAGCGTACAACGCCAAGTCACTTGAGGAACACTTGGGTAAGAAAGCTGAGGACTTGACGAAACGCTTAGGCAACATGAATTTACCTAAAGTAGACGTCATTGGTTTCCGAGATGAACTTCGGAACGTCA
>Ga0209961_1000540_pt1 | contig 12752 bp, 14 predicted proteins | sample SalPonA_B_H2O_MG_FD_185719 | JGI IMG/M metagenome (GOLD analysis project Ga0209961, IMG submission 185719) | Water microbial communities from South San Francisco under conditions of wetland restoration - Salt Pond MetaG R2A_B_H2O_MG (SPAdes)... | ecosystem: Environmental > Aquatic > Non-marine... | reverse complement strand
CAGACTGGGCGGCAGAACAGCTTAAAACGGTACATACCGTACCGGGCGTGTACTCTGAGATTTATGTCATGTCGAGCTACGGGCAGGGTATTGGGCGCTTGATCTCGAATGAGTTCTCGAAACTGCTCTACTCAACGCACCCTGATGATGTTGCGGCGATTCAGAAACGTGTGGATCGCGGCATGAGCACCGAAGAGGCGATCAATGACATCCTCAAAGAACGCAACATCGTAATGAACTACCCTGAGTTGGGGACTGCCTCCTGAGGCGCAACACGTTGCACCCTTCATCGGTCGCTACGGCGACCTTTTTTTTGCCTTGCATCTTTGCCAATCCGGTGCAGATCGCACATCTGCGCACTCAGTTGCACAAGAGCGGTCGCAGATAGCTTTGTAGTCTTGTAGTAACCCAAATTTCGAGGTGAACCATGACTGATATCAAACAGAACCATCTCTTTACCGGCATCATGAGCGCTATGGCGGGATTCGTCCTAGCCATTGGCTATGTCCAGCCTAAGATTAATGACCTACAAACCCAGGTTGAGCAGCGCCCGCCGGTTGTGGTCATGGATATGGTGGGTATAGCTATCAAGTCGGTGCCCGTAGGCTCAGGTGAAGAGGCTGTAAAAGCACACTACGCCAAAACGCAGGAGTTGATCGATGAATTCCAGCGCCAAGGTGCCGTTGTACTCTCCAATGAGGGCGTACTGACAGCGCCCACTCAGAACGTCATCACCGCAGACGACTTCGAGAACTACCGTTCGATCACATCGTCAAATGTAGCCACTGAAGCGCAGCCAACCAATGGTTAATTTCAAACGCTTCATGCGTAAACGCGAATCGTGGCCGCGCTTTGCATCCAAAGTTGCGCTGGTACTGGGTTTAATGGCGGGCGTCGGCGCAGCGGCCGGCAGCCGTTACTCAATTGCGTATGACCCGCAAGAAGTTAGCTGTATCGAAGAGTACGACCTGTATCTGGTCGACCATGGCGACACCGAAATGGTCCGCGGCGGAATGTATGCCTTTGAGTCCGGTGTTCTTGAGCCGTTTTATAAAGAGAGCCGTCCACTGATCAAGTATCTCGAGGGTATGCCCGGTGATCAGGTTGAAATCAATGCCGATCAGCAGGTGCTCGTAAACGGTCAATTTGTCACGTATGGACTCCATTTATCCGAAAAGATGAAGCGCGAGCCTGCCTCATTTATGGGTAAAGGTCAGCTCAGCGGAAACCAATACTGGATGCTGGGCACTTCACAGGAGTCGTTTGACTCTCGCTACTGGGGTGCGGCACGAAAAGAGCAGGTGATTGGACGTGTTTACCCGATTCTCTAGCGCCCTTGCGCTACTCGCTTGCATCTTTGGGCTCCACGTGGGCTCGGTGAGTGCCTACGATCTAGAAAAACTCGTCAATCAAGCCGACGGTATCCGGGCAAATGCGCAAAGCATCGTCGGTGATGCGGCTAAACCTGTCGACGATGTGCGTATGGCAGAGGGGCGAGCCAATGCACAGCGCATCATCGATGCGATGAGCAGTAACGAAGAGGTCGCTAAACTATTCACGCCACCGTCAAGTGCGAGTAAGACGCCGAGAACGCTCTTTTTTGTGTCGATGTCTCTGGGTGAAAGCGAGCTGGACGACATTTTATATACCGCAGCGAACACCCCAAGCTCAGCGGTTATCTTTCGCGGCTTGCTCAATCCTGATTCGTTCAAAGCCAGTATTTTGGAAATACAGCAGCTAGCCGGACGTTATCCTGGCACAGACGGAAATTTAGCGAATGTGACGCTCGACCCGACGCTGTTTAAGCGGTTTGGGGTCACAACGGTACCAACAATCGTGATTCTCGACGAGGAATCACGCCAGCTGCCTACGACCGCCACAAAAGACGACCTCTTCGCGCTCGCGTCAGTGGACGGCATGAACAATCCAGAATGGTTAGAGCGTCAAATCGCCCAAGGCAAGCGCGGGTATCTCGGCGTGCGCGGACCCGTCTTGGAGATCGCCGAACCCGACCTGATCGAGACCATTAAACAACGCATGGCCAAGATTGACTGGGACGACAAAAAACGCAAAGCGGCTGAGCGCTTCTGGAATAAACAGCAGTGGGCACCGCTGCCGCGCACTGATGTGAGTCAGGTACGGTATTTCAACCCAACGGTACAGATTACGCGTGATGTCACTACCGATACCGGTGAAGTGATCTGGCCGGCTGGCGCGCATATCAATCCGTTGGGTATGCAGCCCTTCAATGATGCGGTAGTGGTCTTTAATCCGAACGACCCTATGCAGGTAGAACGTGTGCTTAGAGCGTCACCCTCGCTCAAAGCCGCAGTTCAAAACGTCACTTACATCATCACAGAGCTTGATACGACGACGGACGGCTGGAAAGCCTACCAGAGCATTACTAATACGCTCGATGCGCCGGTGTTCAAGCTCACACCCGACGTTCAAAGTCGATTTGGCCTCACAGAAGTACCGACAGTAATCACCGCTGACAATTCCGCTTATCACTTTGTCATCCAAACACTCGGAGCGGACTCATGATTAAAAAATGGTTAGCGGCCCTGATCCTGTCCACCTCAGCAACTGCGGCCTATGCCATCGGTGAAGCCGAAGCGACCAGTGCCGGCTGTGTCGATGCGGAAATCATCAGCGGCAAGCTGATAACGGATATTTGCTGGGACTGTATTTTCCCACTTCGCATCGCCGGTATTCCCATCAGTATGGGCGGTGATGAACCACCCGAGGGTTCAGTCGATATTCCCTTGTGCTACTGCCAAGACGATTTAGGCGTTCCGCGTCCCGGATTTACAACGTCCATGTGGGAGCCTGCCCGTCTCATTGAGTTCCAGCGCATTCCGGGCTGTGCGTCAGTATTGGGCGGTATTCGCTTCCCTGTTGATCGCCTCCGTATCGGGAATCACCAAGCGCGTCAGGGCGACGGTGCTGAGGCAACCTATATGCACGCCCACTACTACTCATTCCCGCTGCTGGACATTATGGAGCTCTTTACCGAGAGCACGTGTAACGCAGACGGCTACATGGATCTCGACCTGTTATATCTCTCAGAGCTTGACCCGACGTGGAACAACTCAAGCCTCGCGTTCTTCGTGAACCCCGAAGCGGCTGCTGTCGCGAATCCTTTAGCGGTCACCGCCTGCTCAGCCGATGCGGCCAGTTCAACCGCTGGCAAACCGATGGATTCGTTATGGTGGTGTGCCGGAACACTGGGCTCAATTTACCCGCTAGCGGGCTATCAGTACGAAAACTTTGGCATCGTGCGCGCGACCTCAAAGCTAAAAATTAAGTTCATGGCGGCGCTCCATCGCCGAGGCCTCGAGTGGGAAACCATCGGGGAAGCCAATATGTGCGGTGGCGGGATTGCGCCCACCATGCCGAAGACGCAATACAAATTCACGCTCTTGCATCCTCTACCCGAGGCGAATGATGCCCATGTGATGGGGGAGAGCGACCTGATTTGGGGTAACGGTCGAACGATACCCGGTGTAGGGGAAGACCTGATCTACACCATCTGGCGTTGGACGGATTGCTGCAATGTTTACTGAGGACTGACCGAATGAATGCCCGACTCAAGCGCAGTATCGCTTCTACGCTGATCGTGTCGATCACACTGCTGCCGTTTCACTCAATCGTTCGCGCTGATGAAATGTCGGAGGCCGGCCTGTATGGGCAGAGTTTTGGGGAAGAGTCGGGCGGTCTTCTCTCTGCGCCACCGCAATTTCTAAACGATAAAGTGGTGTTTCCTGACAGTGCGAATACAACTCCGCTGGATTTGAATGCACTGTATCCCGGTGCAGTCACAGCGCCGTCAACAACCTCTGTCGACAGCCTTACTGGTGTAGCGGGCGACGGTGACCTGATGACCGATGAGGGGACAGCAAGTGTTGTTAAGTTGTGGGAGGACGCCAATTCAGGGACACCGAGTTTAACCGGCCAGGCATACCAAGAGCTTCTGCGACAAGTTGAGCTACCCGCACCTGATTTAGCCAATGAGCCCTATCTGACGCCTACGCGTCAGATTGTTGAGAACATGGATCTGATAGAGTCCGATTTTGCGGACTGTTCTGCCACAACATCCTATCTCGATACGGTAAAAGTTAACCATGTACCTGATCTGAAGCGTTGTAATACGGTCATCGACCGCACACAGCAGTGTGAGATCGTTCATGAGTACGACGCGGGTGTCGTTACCCATCATGCCGGCCCGTACAACATGCGCGCGAAAGATGGTGACACTCTCGAAGTCTGGATTGGCCGCGTCGGAGACAACTATTGGTCGGGTAGCTGTTCCATTTATGAGCAGGAAACGCAGTTTAGAATCGTCAACAAGGACGCCATCAAAAGCATTCGACTCGTTTACGCGAAGTGGGATGACTACATGCAAATTCTTGTCGGTCCGCTCGGTGATGAAACTAAAGTGTGGTCAGGCCCGAACAACAATTTCCCACCGGAGACGGGTGGGGCGTGCGAACTGTCGACAGACTGGTCTGTCGGGATGAACCAGAATATCACCAGTCAAGTGCTAGCCAACCTAGACGACAACGATATTGTGCGCTTCAAAATCCGAGTCTCAGTGACCGGCGGCGGTGAAGGTTATGCACGGCTTGAGATTGACTACGACCCTGATAAAGCGATCACTAAAGATAACTGGGCACCAGACGCCTGTATCTCCGCAACAAAAGGAATCACCGATGGCTTTGCCAGCGGAACCTTGAGTTGTATATCGATGCCGACTGACGCGGGTTCGACCGGTTGTACCTACAAAAATGGCATACAGATTTGTGAAAGCGACCTTGCACCCTCACCTGTGCCGGGCATCTCAAACCTGTGTGAGAAAGTCGCGGTGGATGTGAATTACGACTTCTACAAGGGCGAAGTCTGTAAAATCAGCGCACAAACAGGCGAAGAGGTCTGTTTCACTAATGGCGATGGCCAGACGGCGGATGAGTGTGCCCAGTATGCAAATGATGCCAGTTGTGCCTATGTAGAGACCGAGTGTATTGACGGTGCTGCCGCCAATGACGGTACCTGTTATGCGGCGCGATCTACATACGATTGCGGGTATGACGTCGAAATCAATGATGTTACCGCGACGACCGATTACTCCTGCGCTGGACCAATCCGGTGTATGGGGGACGACTGCGTAAATCCCACAAAAGAACAAAGTGCGAGTTTCTCTGAAACCGCAAGTCTCCTGGCTGCCGCCAACATGATGGGGCAGGACATGGAGTGTATTGGGCTTGATACCGCCACAACGAACGTGAGCTGCGAAATCTTTAGCGGCGAGAAGAAGGAGTGTAAGGAGGCGTTCTTCGGTGTGCAGGACTGCTGTGATGTACCGACGAATGTGTCGATGGGTCAATACCTTCACGCTGTGTATAACTTCTCTAAGCTTGACGGCGCGATCATGGAGATGGGCGATGGCTCGCTGTTAAAAGGCGCGTATACAAGCCTGCGCGAGCCCGTGATGAATGGGGTTTCAAGTGTTACAAAACCGTTCGTCTCCTACGCTGAGAATGTCACCGGCACCGTTTCAGGCTGGTATGACTCCGTGATTAACCTTAAAGATCAGGCGTTAGACCAACTCAAAAGCTTTGCGCAGGATCAGCTAAAGAGCATCATCCAGTCCGGTGTTCAGGATGCCAGTGTTGATGCTGCCGCCAGCGCTGCGGCGGAATATTCCAAAGCGATTGTTGAAAATTTCAGTGCCGCAGCGGGGTACTTGATGACCGCCTATACCATATACACAACGGCGGTCATGGTGGTGCAAATCATCTGGGAGTGTGAGGAGGAGGAGTTTGAGCTCGCGGCCGCGAAGGAGGTCGGTTCGTGCGAATATGTGGGTACCTATTGCTCGGATGACACGTTCTTTGGATGCCTCGAATACAAAGATTCGTACTGCTGCTACAACTCACCTCTAGCTCGAATTGTCAGCTCGCAACTTCGAAATAATGGACAACTCGGCGGCTACGGTAGTCCGAAAAGCCCCGATTGCGGCGGTATCCCGCTTCAAGATTTGAACACCATCGACTGGTCTCAGGTAGATCTCAGTGAGTGGGAGGCGCTGTTAAATCAGTACGACATCATCAAGCCGCCTACCGCGTTGGATTTTGAATCGCTCACCGGCTCAAACTCGTTATTTAACGATGCCTTCCCTGACACAACCCGTTTGGCTGCGCCCGAGCGCACACTCGAGCGCATGGATGGCTTAGATATCGATGCGCTCAATCGTGAAGCCTACGAGAACACCGCCGTATTCCCCGATGGCGACTCGACAAATTAGGAGGAGGGTGTATGAGTGTCGAAACAGCGTACCAACTGGACGGTCAACTACACCATCCGGATGACGTGGACTTCCAGGCGTGGCTTAAAGACGTGCACGATAGGCATCGCAAGCCAACATGCATGTGTTCGGGCGGCCCAGATGGACTCGGTCTGGATATGACCGTCGCGCTGATACGCGGAACCTACTACATCAAGCGGATGCCGTTCACCGGCACCCATCACGCCCCCGGCTGTGAGCACTACGAGCTGCCTGAACTGCTCAGTGGTGAAGCGACAGCGTTGCGCGCGGTGTCCGAGAATACAATCACGGGAATATCGACGCTTAATCTCGGGTTCAAGGTTGGCCTCAAAGCTGACGAAGCCAAAGAAGAGAAGCCCAAGGGCGCAAGCAAGCCCAAACCGATGGACAATAAAGCCTCACGCAGCCAGCCAAAGCTGACGCTACTCGGCTTGCTTCACTACCTGTACGGGCAAACTCACTTTAATCACTGGTCACCTCGAATGGCGGGCAAACGGTTTTATGGGCGCTTACAGTACTTCATAACGCAGGTTGTAGAACGTTCAGACACCCGAAAGTTTCACCTAAATGACCGATTCTGGATGCCGCCCAAGTGGTCGAAAGATAAAGCCGAGGCCAATGAGCGTCTCTTTTACCGCTTCACCAACAAGCTCAAGCCTAATGGCACGATGCGGCCGCTCGGTATCGTCGTGGGTGAAGTGCGCTCGATGACCGAGACCTCCATTGGTAATAAACGCGTGGCGCTCAAGCACACGAAAGAACCGATTTTTGCCGACGAGTCGATTATCAAACACCTCGAGAAGAAGTATCCCTACGCCATGCAGGTACTCTCAGAGCCGGACTCAGACTTCCATGTGCTTATGATTGCAACGGTTGAATGCTCGTCTCGTAAAAACCTCAATGCGGATCAGATGTCACTGATGGTCGTTGACCAAGACTGGCTTCCCATCGAAAGCAGCGACGATTTCGAACTCATCGACGGGCTCAAGCCGAACCGGTACTTCAATGTTCCTCTTCGCTATGATATTTCCAGCGACTTCAACTTACCCAGCGCGGTGTTGACGGACACGCTGATGCCGACCGCGATTTACATCCATGACGAGCCAATGGACTCAGTTGAGATGGCCGATCTGTTTGTCGAGTGTGTTGCTGCTGATGCGGGGGAGGGCATAGAAACGCTGGTCTGGTTCTCTGCCGAGAGCGCCGTCCCGAAGATGCCGCCATCGACATACCATCAAACCCATGTCGCAGAGGAACCTCAATCTGCCGACTTAGAGGCTAATGCTGCTGCGGAACATCTAGCCGACCAGGACGAGCCGCCGGTGCAGCCGAGTGAAACTGATGTCACACACGATCTAACAGCCGACGAGTACAGCGAATATGCCGCAAACAGCAGCCCCATGTAGCTACCTAGATGATGTTGAGCGAGTCTGCCGACTTGCTCCCGAGGCAGTGACATTCGAGAACGGATGCAGTGCCTATTTCGATTCGCAGGCCGATATCGTCTGGCTCTCCAATCCATTCGGCGTGGACAGCGCGATTCATCGCGGGACTGACTGCGCTTACCGGCTTTATAACTATCTGCGCTTCTGGTCTGAAAACCGTACCGAGCAAGGTGTGCTGAATGAATAAGATCCAGAATTAAAACGATTTCTGAGCTGAGTATCGTTTCTTAACTACCTGATTGGGGGAAGTGATGAATAAAAAATTGAAAGCAACCTTGGTGTTTGCATGGGCAGTAACCTTGAGCGGCTGTGTAAAGAACCTGACGCCTCAGCAAAAGGCTCAGCAGAGTGAAGACCTCTTTATGTCTCAACCTGCCTACCGGTCAGCCCCGAATCTCTCAGGGGCCAACAATGTGATGCATGCGGCATATGTTAAAGACATTAAGGATGCCGAGACAACCAATGCCGATTATGTGAATAACTTCGCCTCTGGCTTTTTAAACCCAGCGATCGCGGCAAGCGAGCTCCTGCTTGGGAATTTCAGCGGCTTGTTTGTTTCACTCACACCCAAGCCACATTCACCTTCAGTGAAATCTCGTGTTTTATATTGGACCCCGACAGGTGTTGACCACATTGCGCTGGGTGACCGCTTCGAACAGCTACTCGTTGAAAACAAAGCCGATTTCATGCCACAGAATGCTGCCGTCTCGACATTTGCGCGTTTAGATGCGCGGGGTGGTCCAAACCAATATTCGCTCTCAGGGATCGGGTACAAAAATGCTGAGTGTGAGGGGCTGACAGAGGGATACACAGGTTACAAACTTGATTGTGGGATCGCGGTCTACAATCCGAAAATCGTCCGTGGGCAAGAAGCTCGACTGGAGTCCTTCGCTGGAACAGTCAGCACGCGGATGCCGGACTTCATCTCACCTGCAGGGGGTGTCGGTAAGTTCACACAGTTTCTCCTAGAAACAGAGTTGGGTATCGAGAATGGAATGCCCGCTGCGCAAGTTGATACGCTCTCGGGTCTGAAAAAGCTCAGCGCGGAGCTCCCTACGACTGCATACATCTACTTGGCACCGTTGAAGTACACGATTACTCGCGACGATGGTTTAGTTGTTTATGGTCGAGCACCATTTCTCCTGAATCAGGGAAAAGTACTGCCGTTTGTCGTCCAAAAAAATTGAGGCAACCCACGTAAATGGGGGGGCGCTCTGTACACTACATCATACCGTACGAATCGCTTCAAACTCCTCCATCGGTTCAGCCCAGTCGACACACGGAAATGCCTCGCGAACTTGATTCTGGAACGCTTCTGAGGAAAGCATTTCGTAAGTGACAGCTTTGTACTCTGACCGAAGCGATATATCAGATACCAATTTTTCGACATTTGGCATCGACTTCGACAGGACTTGTTGTAGATATCGTTGGGCTTTCTCTTCAGTAATAGGGTGCTCTACTTGTGTAACGAACGCTTTGGTTGGAGTTTGAATGAGTCTGGGCACCAGCTCTCGGTGGAGGCTCTCTACCGAGCTCTCAATTTCACAAGAGAGATCCGAAAGCATGGTTTTTTTGAACTCCTCTATGTACCTGCGCGTTTCATTTAAGTCACGCTCAAAATTCTCCTTTTGTGAACGCAAGATAACGCGACCCAATTTACCCATTGGGCGAAGATAGTTGGCGCGTAAGTCCTGCACACGCTGCATAAGTTCTTTCGAAGAGGTTTTACTGTTCTCGCCGATTAATTTGTAATTAGCTGAGAGGCGCGCTTGAGCGTCACGGTCCGAGGCGAGTAACTTGATGATATCGGGGGGTAACTTAAATGTGTGCCGTTCAATGTTTCCTCCTTCGAATTCCAGTTCTACAAATTCAATCCTGCTATTGAAAACATTGAGTTGGCGGCTTATGTCGAACCTTTGTGGAGGATTTTCCTCGAGCTCATCATCAATTATCCCGAGTTGATGTTCTGTTAGCTGAGAAACCGATGAGGGTAGGATTGGGCTTAAGCTAAGCGAACTTTCCTGACCATTATTCATCAGTTCTGCTGCTGTAAGATCTCGCCGAACAAGGTTAATTATTTGTTCTGTTAAATCCCATATCTGAGAACGGTTTAGTTCCACTCCATTGAGACCGAACTGCGCTTGTGGGTCCTCGATTAACTTGGGTACGACAGCGAATATCCATCCACGGTCATCCACTATACACGCTGAAATTCGGACATTGGGTAGCTGATGAACCTCGATGTCAGCCTCCATCAACAATCCAATGCTCGTTTGATCTCCGTAGCCAAGCCGCCTAGCCTGAGCGTCACAATCAATCACGACGCAGATATCTAATGCAGGGTTATTTGTCCGCGCGCGGATAATTGAATGGGCCACCGGCTCATCAATGCCCGAACCGATGTAGTAGACTGATTCCTTAGCCTCTTTAACTTCTTGTGCTAATGCTGAAGGGGTTATGGAGAAAAGCATCAATTTTTCCCGTTGTAGTGAATCTGTACTCGAAAGCCTTTGCCTTCAATACTAGCTTACAAATCCGAATCGTTATGACACCGGTTCGCGATAACTAAACAACGCGTAGTTTTGATCATACAGCCCGTAGATAGGCTCAAGCTTCATATCACCGGCAACACGTTTCAGGTCGTTTAAGAATCCAAACTTAGCAGCAAGGTCAAGAAATTCGCCATCCACCAGTATCGACTGGAGTTCGCCCTCAACATCATCTCGCCACTCTTCTATACAGTCCTCAAGATCATCGACGTAGAACGAGAAATCACCGTAGCAGTCCCTGAGGGTTTGCTCCCAGCAGGATTCCGATTGTATGTTTTCGTGGAGGGTGGAGGCGCTATCGTTTGAAGTTTCAGGACTCTGTCCCCCAGATACTTCATCCCGACCAGATTTTGTCATCAACTTGAAGATCAATCGAATCAAAACAAACGGAAGGAAAATCAAGAACAGCAGTAAATCGAAGATTTTACTCATTTTATGCAACCTTATTTTTCTGAGTTATGAGGGACTAAGCCAAAGATTTGCTCCGAGTCGCTTAGGATTTCGAAGGTCTGGCTCATCTGGTCGACAGCAAACTGATACATCATCGGCAGTTCTTTAGATGCAGCACAGTATGACCGTATCGTTGCATAGCTTGCCGCGACTCCGGTTGCGCCAATAGTGACTACCGGCGCGACAGCCGGAGCCACAACCGCTGCAATACCGCTCTGCGTCATGATCAAAATTAGAGAGCTGCCTGCTGCATTTGCGGTAATAGCTGTCCCGATTGCCGCACCGCCAGCGAGCGTTGCTAAGTCCGACTCAGTCCACTCACACACATTAATGCTACCGGATTGCAGCTCTGTTAAATGAGAACGTTGAGCGTAGTTTTTTAGTTCAGAGCTAACCCAAAGGTAACCGATGCCCAAGATGGCGATAACGATCAGTAGCTCAATTAAGGTGAAACCGAGGTTGTGTTTAGAGCTCATGATTCAGCGCTTCACTTTTCAGGGTCTGCGGGTTTTACTATAAAGATGACTTTGGTGTTGAACGGGATCATCGACCGCTCACCGATGTACTGCCTCCCAGATTTCTCGATCACATACTCTAAATCCGCGAGCTTATAAACGACCCCGTTAATCTCGACTGTATCGTCGGTGAAGTTCCGTATCCTTGGATTGTCAGCCGCGAGGTCTCTCAAAATTTTCTTGAGTGCCTCTCGCTCAAACTCTCGTGCCTCCGAAAGAATCCCAGTCCAACTGATTTCAGCCAGACCGCCTTCGGCGCGCCGCTCGTTTATTTCGCTGAGCTTAGCGCGTTGGAAAAAGTAACCCGCCCCGACCAAAACAACGCTGGCCGCTGCGGCCGTCCAGCCCGCCACGGTCAAACCCAAAAAAGTAGCGGGGGCAAGTCCCACACTCTTGGCCAATCCCCCTAATCCAACGGCTGTAAGCCCAGCCCCGACGCTAGCTCCAACACTAGACAATCCGCCGCCAAGGGCTGCCATAGCACCGGCCGCTGATGTCACCCCAAGACCGGTGAGAAGGCCTGCATTTCCAGCAATAAAGGCACCGATCCAAGTTGACGATAGGGTACCTGCGACATAGCCGCTTGCAGCAGTTGATGCGATCCAGGCACCACTCGAATGTATCAGGGGAACAGCGATTAATGGCAACATAGGTAGAGCTCCAAGCCACAAAAAATGGCGTTTATATTCTGATATCGAAGATCAACTGGCCGCAGCCAGTCCTATCAAACCGAGGATGATGGGCGAAGTTAGTGCGCCAATAACCGCAGTGATGACGCCAAATACGCCCCATACTGCGTTACTCCCACCGCTGAAAAGGGCAATTAGGCCGCAAATTAAGGCAAGAGGTACAAATATCGGAGCCAGAATAAAAATACTCAACACACCGAAAACAAAGGCAATAATCCCAGATGCACTGCTCTTTTGAATCACGACAATCTGTTCTTTAGAGTTGCGGCTGACAACACTGCCATCAGGGCGTACTCCAGCGTCTTTACTCACCCAAACAGTGTCTGCTTCGCGCTCTCTACTCAAGGTATCCTCCATGTCCCGCCGTATGTTTTGCGGGGCTATACGTTCAATATAAAACCCGTACAAGCCGATGACGCTAATCGGGATCGACGCCGCTAACGCGAGAATCACCCAGTCACTAACATCCATCGTTGCTCTCCTCTAAAAAGCTGAGATCGAACGCGTCTGCAAGTCGTTGAGCCAGTTTCGCGGGGTCCATATCGGCGATATCAGCCTGCTCAACGCGGTAGGCCGCGTCACTGAGACCGTAGCGTTCAGCATTGCGTTCGGCATCTAATTCGGATCGTCTCAAATCACACATTTTTGCAGCCTCCAAGTACTCAGCCGTCCGACTTCACAAAGAAGTGAGGGGTTCCCTGGTGAAGCACCAGCGGCGCTTTAAGTTTCTCGTCTCGACTGATCGTGAATTTGCGAGGAGGGACGTACAGATAGACCCA
>Ga0209961_1000539_pt1 | contig 12756 bp, 12 predicted proteins | sample SalPonA_B_H2O_MG_FD_185719 | JGI IMG/M metagenome (GOLD analysis project Ga0209961, IMG submission 185719) | Water microbial communities from South San Francisco under conditions of wetland restoration - Salt Pond MetaG R2A_B_H2O_MG (SPAdes)... | ecosystem: Environmental > Aquatic > Non-marine... | reverse complement strand
TATTTGCGCTATTTATTTAGATGCGGGTGAGGCAGCCGCGCGAGATAGAGTGCTGATATGGTTCAACGAGCGTTTACAGAACCTTGATATCGCCCAGGATACCAAGGACGCCAAAACCCGTCTGCAGGAGTTCTTGCAAGGCAGGGGGCATGCACTTCCCAATTATGAAGTCGCCGCTACTCGAGGTGGTGACCACGACCCTGAATTTGACATAGTGTGTCAGGTGGAAGGTTTAAAAGCCGCGGTTAAAGCAACCGCCAATAGTAGAAAAAAAGCCGAGCAGTTGGCCGCGCGTCGCGCACTGCAAATGTTGGGTGTGGAGAAACGTTAATGCAAGCTGAATTTGACACCCGCTGTGGTTATATTGCCTTGGTGGGGCGTCCCAATGTAGGCAAATCTACATTATTAAATCGCATTCTTGGCCAAAAGCTGAGTATAACTTCCCGACGCCCTCAAACGACCAGGCATCAGGTACTTGGCATCAATACGATCGATAAGGATCAGTTTATCTATGTGGATACTCCCGGTATTCATAAAGCCGTGGGTAAAAAGGCCATTAATCACGCGATGAATCGCGCCGCGACGACGGCATTGCGTGATGTCGATGTGATTGTCTTTTTAGTTGATCGTACTCGCTGGACCGATGAAGACGAGATGGTGATGCAAATGATCGAACGCCAGTCATTACCTGTAGTGATTGCGATTAACAAGATTGATCGTTTAGAAGATAAGTCAGCGGTAATTCCAACTATTGAAGCGCTGTCTAAACGCATGCCTGAGGCAGAAATAGTGCCTATGGCTGCACTTCATGGCAATAATGTTGATGCACTCGAGCAGACTGTCGCCAAGCACTTACCCAAGGGCATCCATTTTTTCCCAGAAGATCAAATCACCGATCGTAACCAACGCTTTTTTGCAGCAGAACTAGTGCGTGAAAAAATTATGCGCCAGCTAGGGGATGAACTGCCCTATGAAATGACGGTAGAAATTGAGCAGTTCAAGGTTGAAGGTCGCACCTTGCATATTCATGCCACAATTTTAGTTGAGCGTGATAGCCAAAAAAGAATTGTGATTGGCAGCAAAGGTGAGCGAATGAAAAAAATCGGCATTGATGCGCGCAAAGATATGGAAATGATGTTTGGACTAAAGGTAATGCTTAACCTCTGGGTCAAGGTCAAGTCGGGTTGGTCTGATGACGAGCGAGCCCTGCGCAGCCTTGGTTATATGGACGACGCGTAATGTCTCTACACCCGCGTGCCATTTATATTTTGCACACGCGGGACTACCGTGAAAGCAGTCTTATTATCAATCTTTTTAGCCGCGATGAGGGCAGAGTTGACGCTGTCTTGAACGGTGGAAAATCAAAAAAATGGCGGGGGGTTGCCCGCGAATTTAGCCCCTTATTAGCTGAGTGGGTTGGCCGTGGTGAACTCAAAACATTAACCCAGCTCGAACAGGCTAGTTTGCCGCATACCATTTCCGGTAACGCTCTTTTTGCTGGGCTTTACGTGAATGAGTTGCTCGTGAGACTACTTCCGGTGGCCGAGCCGCATCCCGATGTGTTTGATTTTTATTGCGTCTGTTTGGATACCCTCGCTCTAGGTGGTGATCTTGAACCTTGCCTAAGGCAGTTCGAAATAGTTTTGCTCGATGAGTTGGGTTATCAAATACATTTTGCCGATCAAAATGGTAGCGCTTTGCATTCGGGACAGTTTTATCAATACGATACGCAACTTGGCTTTTTCCCCGCTATGAAGGATGACGCCGCTAGTTTTCAAGGCAGCCATTTACTGGCAATAGCGGCTAACGAATGGCAGGATGTTGAAGTTAAGCGTGCTGCGAAGCGTTTGATGAGGCAGGCGTTAAAACCCTTGTTAGGTAGTGAGCCTCTCAAAAGTCGTCAGTTCTTTAGGCAGGGACATTCAGAATGATCATCGGTATTGGAACGGATATTGTTACCATCGAGCGCATTGCGAAAGTACTTGAGCGACAGGGTGAGCGATTTGCTGAGCGGATTTTACACCCATCGGAGAGGTTAGAATTTGAAAATCATCCTCAGCCGGAACGCTTTTTAAGTAAGCGCTTTGCTGTTAAAGAGGCCGCCTCAAAGGCGCTTGGAACCGGTATCGGCCAGGGCGTTTCGTGGCAGGATTTTTGGGTGGAGCACAGCGAGCTCGGTGCGCCATTACTTCGTATGTGTGGCAAGGCAAAATTAACCGCAGAGCAACTTGGAGCCACTTGTTTTCATCTTAGCTTGGCGGATGAAGTGGATACCGTCGTCGCCTTTGTTGTGCTGTCGAAATAAGCCTTCGAGGCTGTTATGATGCCGTGTTTTAAATCTTTCGGAGCCGAATATAAATGAATTTTCCGACCATTGAATCGTTTGTTGGTGGTACTCCACTGGTGCGTTTGCAGCGTCTTCCTGGGGAAACTTCTAACACCATTTTAGGCAAGTTGGAGGGAAATAATCCCGCCGGTTCCGTGAAGGATCGCCCTGCGCTAAGTATGATCAGTCGGGCCGAGATGCGGGGTGATATTAAGCCAGGCGATACCCTCATTGAGGCTACTAGTGGCAACACAGGCATCGCTTTGGCGATGGCTGCAGCGATCAAGGGTTACCGCATGGTACTGATTATGCCTAACCACATGAGCGAAGAACGAAAACTCGCTATGAAGGCTTATGGCGCCACACTTATAGAGGTCACGCAAGAAGAAGGTATGGAGGGTGCGAGAGATTTAGCGCTAGCTATGCAGGCGCGTGGTGAGGGGCTAGTATTAGATCAATTTGCCAATCATGATAATCCCATCGCCCACTATGAAACCACGGGTCCCGAAATATGGCGCCAGACCGAAGGAAAGATTACCCACTTTGTCTCTTCTATGGGCACAACGGGGACGATTATGGGAGTATCGGCGTTTCTAAAAGAGCAAAACCCTGATATTCAAATTATAGGTTTGCAGCCCATCGATGGCGCGACAATTCCGGGTATTCGGCGTTGGCCAGAAGCCTATATGCCTACTATATTTGATCGGGCCAAAGTGGATCGCATTATGGATATTAGCCAACAGGAGTCTGAAGAGACGATGCGTGCATTGGCTTCTAAAGAGGGGATTTTTTGTGGCGTGTCGGCCGGCGGTGCTGTAGCCGCTTCGCTTAGACTGTCCAAGGAAGTGGAAAATGCGATTATTGTCTCGATTATTTGTGATCGAGGTGATCGCTACTTGTCGACAGGGGTTTTCTCTTAATAGTAGCCCAATTTAAGGTCGTTTTCTTCAACACCGCAGAGGACTAACTCAAGCAATGGTAAAAGTTCGTGAGGACTACCCACAACTCGATGATGGACGTGTTGATGTTGAATCATGGGCACAGCGCATCCTTGCCGATCGAGAGGGGATTGCTAGTACAGAAATCGTCAAAGCTTGCTTGGCCGCTGAAAATGCCGAGCAGGAGGCTTACCGTGCTCAAAATATTTGGAGTAATGAAACCTCGTCATTTTTAACCGGCCTAGAGATGGCCGAAATACTGTCTGATCTAAAGTTAGACGAAGAGACCCTGGTAGCTGCGATCCTTTACCGTGCGGTGCGGGAAAGCGCCATGACGATCGAGGCGGTTGAAGACGAATTCGGTCCCAAGGTGGCACAATTAGTGACGGGTGTGTTGCGAATGGCAGCAATTTCGGTGGCTCGTACTAAAGAGGGTGAGGTTTTTGGTCAGGCATCAGGTCAAGCTGACAAAACCCGTAAGATGCTAATTTCATTAGTTAATGATGTTCGGGTGGCCTTGATTAAGTTGGCTGAGCGAACTTGTGCGATCCGTGCGGTTAAAAACTTTCCCGGTAAGCGCGAGCGAGTGGCGCGAGAGATTGCTAATATTTACGCTCCGCTGGCACACCGTTTAGGTATCGGCCACATAAAGTGGGAGCTAGAGGATTTATCCTTTCGCTATCTCGATGCAGACAATTATGCTCGTATCGCTCGATTATTAGATGAACGGCGTATTGAGCGTGACGCCTTTATCAAAGATGTTGTTGGTATACTGAGAGACCAAATTGCAGGTCTGGGTATACAGGGTGACGTGGCGGGTCGCGCCAAGCACATATACTCTATATGGCGCAAAATGCAGCGCAAGAACATCAGTTTCTCGCAGGTGTATGACATACGTGCGGTGCGAATTTTGGTGCCCACCATACAGGACTGCTATGCCATTCTCGGTGTGGTTCATACCCTTTGGCGTAATATCCCCAATGAGTTTGATGACTACATCGCCAATCCAAAGCACAACGGTTATCGTTCGCTTCATACCGCTGTTATTGGTCCCCAAGGACGAGTACTAGAGGTTCAGATTCGCACCTTTGATATGCACGAAGACGCTGAATTTGGTGTATGTGCACATTGGCAATACAAGGGTGCTGACAATTCCGCGGGGCAGGGTGATAGCTACGAAGAAAAAATCGCGTGGCTACGGCAGGTGCTTGAATGGCACGAAGACATGGGGGGAGACGAGCAAGATATGGTTTCTGCCGTGGATGATATCGTGCAGGATCGTATATATGTATTTACTCCAGATGGTCATGTCGTCGATTTAGTTTTCAGCGCAACCCCCTTAGATTTTGCCTACCATATCCACACAGAGGTAGGTCACCGTTGCCGGGGAGCAAAGGTAAATGGTCGAATTGTGCAATTGACCCACACTTTGCAAACGGGAGATCAGGTAGAGATTCTTACCGCAAAAGAGGGTGGTCCGTCTCGCGATTGGTTACGGGAAAACCTAGGTTTTTATAAGTCTTCCCGCACGCGGTCAAAAATTCAATCGTGGTTCCGCCAACAAAATCGTGATGAAAATATCTCTGCCGGACGTTCCTTAATCGAGCGTGAATTTAAGCGATTGGCGTTGACTAGCTTGGATTACAAGGCGATTTCACAGCGCATGCATTTTCAAAAAGTGGATGATATGTATGCCGCGGTAGGTGCGGGTGATACTAGCTTAAGCCACGTCATGCAGGTAGCGCAGCATTTCATTGCCCCAGTCGAAGATCCGCATGAGCCGGCGATCAATGAAGGTAAGCCCTCGCGAGATTCGGGTAAGGCCGACAATATTCATATTGAGGGTGTCGGTAAGCTACTCACTCAGATTGCCCGCTGTTGTAAACCTGTGCCCGGTGATGACATCGTGGGTTACATCACTCAAGGACGCGGTGTGTCGATACACCGAGGTGATTGTGCGCAGTTGCTTAATCTCAAGAGTCGAGATCCAAGGCGCATCCTAGAAGTGTCTTGGGGTGGTGGTGAAAATCATGTTTATCCAGTGGATATTCATATTGAAGCTTACGACCGACAAGGCTTGCTTCGTGATATCACCAATTTACTATCGCTGAATAAGGTCAACGTATTGGGAATGAACACTCGAAGTGATACCCAACTGCACACGGTTAAAATGACGATTACCCTTGAGATTCGCGAAATGTCAGAGTTATCGCGGCTATTCGACCGCATTGGCGGTTTACCCAATGTCATCTCGGTTGAAAGGGAGCGCGCCTAATGCCACTGCAATACACTGTCGATGACTTGCTCGATGTCATGGCTAAATTGCGAGACCCTAACACGGGTTGCCCATGGGATATCAAGCAAACCTTTCGCAGTATTGTCCCCTCTACCGTGGAGGAGGTCTATGAACTGGTCGATGCGATAGAGCGTGAAGACTGGGATCATATTGGTGAAGAGCTGGGCGATGTTATGTTTCAAGTGGTGTTCTATGCCCAGATGGGTAAAGAACAGGGACGGTTTGATTTTCAACAAGTTGTTCATACCTTGACTGAAAAGTTGATTAGGCGTCATCCCCATGTGTTTGCTGATCAAAAGAGTTCCGTGAGTGAAGATGACGTAAAACGCAATTGGGAGCTCATAAAACAGCAAGAGCGCGAACTCAAAAGCCAGTCGCGCGTGCTAGATGATATCCCGTCAGCCTTACCGGCACTGACTCGCGCCCAAAAACTTACCAAGCGGGCAGCGACGGTGGGTTTTGATTGGCCACATATTTCTCAAGTGCTCGAGCAACTCAAGAGCGAAGTGGTAGAGCTAGAAGAAGCTATTGCCTCAGGCGATCAACGCCATAGTGCTGAAGAGTTAGGTGATTTGTTGTTTTGTGCGGCAAATATGGCGCGACATCTCAAGGTTGATGCTGAGCAGTGTTTGCGGGACGGCAACGCCAAATTTGAACGTCGATTTGCCTATATTGAAGATAACACTAAGGGTTCGCTTTCACACAGTAATTTAGAAGCAATGGATGCACTGTGGCATGAAGCCAAGAAAAAGGGGCTCTAGGCCCCTTTCTAAGTTATTGATGACCCATCCTAAATAGCGTTGACACTTTTCAAACTTAATTTGGAGAGTGTAATGAATACAACGATTAGAAGAACACAACGCGATTATTCCCTCGCTTTTAAATTGTCAGTGGTTGATCAGGTTGAAAAAGGCGAACTGACCTATAAAAACGCACAAGATCTTTATGGCATCCAGGGCTGTTCAACAGTTTTAGTTTGGCTTCGCAAGCACGGTCGTTTAGATTGGAGTAATGGAACTCCCTCGTTCCTGAAAAGAGGCGACCTTATGGATAATCCAAAATCTGAACTGACTCCAGAGCAAAAGATCAAAGCGCTTGAGAAAGAATTAGCTGACACCAAAATGAAAGCAGATTTTTTTGAAGCTGTTGTTGGCGTTCTTGAAAGAGACTATGGAGTAAATGTCGTAAAAAAGCGCAAAAGGAAGTCATCAAAGAAAAAATAATTGATGGTCTTTCTGTGACGAAGGCTTGCGGCTTTTTACAGATAACTCGGCAAGCATTTTATCAACGATGCACTCGTGCCAAGGTACGCGCGGCGCATGAGCAAGATGTACTGGATTTTGTGCGCCGAGAGAGAATGTCTCATCCTAGAATTGGCACAAGGAAATTGAATTTTTTGTTATCAATTAATAAGTTGGAGATTGGTCGTGATCGACTTTTCAATCTCCTGAGGGAGCATCGCCTTCTTATTCAAAATAAGCGCGCTTATCATAAAACGACTCAAAGCCATCATCGCTTTCATCGCCACCCAAATCTTATTAAAGATGGCTATAAGCCAGGTAAGCCCAACCAATTATGGGTGGCAGACATTACCTATTTGCCTACTAGAAATGGAGAAACGTATTTAAGCCTTGTGACAGATGCGTATTCAAGAAAAATTGTTGGATATCATGTCGATGATAATATGCGTACAGCGTCCGTCAAAAAGGCTTTCATGAATGCACTTAGACAAAGAACTACATCCGAGACATTGATTCATCATTCAGATAGAGGGATCCAATATTGCTCAGCAGAGTATCAAAAAATCCATCTGGCAAATAAAGTACAGTGCTCCATGACGGACGGATATGATTGCTACCAAAATGCCTTGGCTGAGAGGATTAATGGAATACTTAAAAATGAGTATCTGCTGCACAAGCCAACGAATTTAATGGAAGCAAGAAAAATGGTTGCTGAATCTGTAACCATATACAATCAAAGGCGGCCACACTTGGCGCTAAAATACAAAACGCCCGATGAGGTGCATCGGGCGTTTTAAAAATAAGTGTCAACTTATTTCAGGACTAGTCAACTGGGTGTTATCCCACCAGCGAAATCATTATCCCGGCCGCAACAGCGGAACCGATGACACCCGCAACATTGGGACCCATTGCATGCATCAGCAAGAAGTTTTGAGGGTTGGTTTCCAAACCCACTTTATTCGAAACACGGGCTGCCATAGGAACTGCAGAAACACCCGCAGAGCCAATCAAGGGGTTAATGGGCGTTGAACTAAAACGATTCATCAACTTTGCCATTATGACACCAGCAGCAGTACCGATAGCGAAGGCCACCATGCCTAGCGAGAGAATGCCAAGCGTTTTTAAGTCCAAAAATTTATCTGCACTCAATTTAGCGCCAACAGACAAGCCTAAAAAGATGGTCGTGATATTAATCAAGGCATTCTGAGCCGTATCGCTCAGACGGTCTACCACACCGCTCTCTTTCATTAGGTTGCCCAAACAAAACATACCCAACAGCGGTGCAGCATCTGGCAATACCATCGCTACTAACACCAGCAAAATAATCGGAAAGAATATCTTCTCACGCTTACTCACTGTCCGCAGCTGAGTCATGACAATAGCGCGCTCTTGCTCCGTTGTTAGAGCTCTCATAATGGGTGGCTGAATCATAGGCACTAGTGCCATATACGAGTAGGCTGACACAGCAATCGCGCCCAGTAAATCTGGTGCAAGCTTGCTGGCAACATAGATCGCAGTAGGTCCATCAGCACCACCGATAATGCCAATCGCTGCCGCCTCTGCCAGTGAAAAATCCATCCAACCTAGGTAAGTCATTCCTGCTGCACCAAGGACAGTGGCAAAGATTCCAAATTGCGCTGCAGCACCTAAAAATAGCGTTTTGGGATTTGCTAGCAGCGGCCCGAAATCGGTCATGGCGCCAACACCCATAAATATTACGAGTGGAGCGACTCCCGAAGCGATAGCAACGCTATAGAACTGATACAGTGCTCCATGACTAAAACCTGCGTCTTGCGCCATTTGCTGCAATAGCAAATGTGCACCAGCCCCACTGTTCTCGTATGCGTGAACTAATTGGCTAACGCTATCCCAACTTTGGACAGCAAGAGCCTTAGCCATTTCTGCTAGCAACTCTGGAGAAGCATGCAAAAAGGCATTTTCTACCGCTGAGTTTGCAAGACCAGCCCCAGGAATGTTAGCCATGATTCCGCCAAAACCAATCGGCACTAACAACAAGGGCTCAAAACCACGTTTAATAGCCAAGTAGAGCAGCAAACCGCAAACGGCCATCATGACTAACTGACCTACTTCAGCTTGATAGAGGCCAGTGCTTTGCCAAAGAGTCATAAACTTTTCGTTCATATCAAACTCCTCAGGCAATACTTAGAATGGCATCACCGGTGACAACCGCATCACCAACTTTGACATTTACTGCAGCAATTTGGCCTGACTTAGGCGCACGAATCTCTGTTTCCATCTTCATTGCTTCAAGAATGATCAACAGGTCGCCCTCTTCCACATGGTCACCCGCGGCGACATCAACGCGGAAAATATTGCCAGATAACGGCGAAGGTAGCTCCTCCCCGGAGCCCAACGACACGGCTTGTGGCGATGAATTCTGTGCCGGCTCTCCCACTGGCGCTAATGCAGTCACATCACCGCCAGCGCTTACTTCAACAGTGTAACTAGAGCCATTGACATTAACGGTATAGACACCGCTTTCTGTCGCGACCTGAGCTTGATTAGGTGCGGGTTCAAAGGCTTCGGGATTACCACGGTTAGCCAGGAATTTAAGGCCAACTTGAGGGAAAAGCGCGTAGGTTAGGACATCATCAATGGTGTCTTTGGCGAGCGTAATACCTTGTTCATTAGCCTTTTGCTTTAACTCAGCCGATAGCTTATCCATTTCTGGCTCAAGCAAATCTGCGGGGCGGCAAGTAATCGGCTCAGCACCTTCCAATACGCGCGCTTGCAACTCACTATTAACAGCGGCAGGAGTCGCGCCATACTCACCTTTAAGTACACCTTGAGTTTCTTTAGAAATGGATTTGTAACGTTCACCCGTCAGTACATTTAATACGGCTTGCGTACCCACAATTTGCGAAGTGGGAGTCACTAGCGGAATAAATCCTAAGTCTTCACGCACCTTGGGTATCTCAGCGAGTACCTCATCAAATTTATCCGTCGCGCCCTGATCACGTAGTTGATTTTCCATGTTGGTCAACATACCACCTGGGACTTGCGCAGTAAGAATGCGTGCATCAACACCGCGCAAACTACCTTCAAATTTGGCGTATTTTTTTCGTACATCGCGGAAATAGTTAGCAATTTCCTCGAGGGCAACTAAATCAAGACCTGTATCGCGATCAGTGTCTTTGAGAATAGCGACCAAAGTCTCGGTGGGGCTGTGGCCATAGGTCATCGACATCGAGGAAATAGCGGTATCGACATTATCGATACCGGCTTCAATACATTTCAACGCCGTCGCCGTCGACAAACCGGTGGTGGCGTGACATTGCATGTGGATCGGGATGTCTACCGCGGCCTTTAATTTGGACACCAGCTCGAAACCGACATAGGGGGTTAACAATCCAGCCATATCTTTAATGGCGATAGAGTCAGCGCCCATATCCTCAATTTGCTTACCTAATGACACCCAAAGATCGATATCGTGAACAGGACTCAAGGTATAAGAGATGGTACCTTGGGCGTGTTTACCAACATTTTTTACCGATTTTAATGCCACTTCAATATTGCGCATGTCGTTCATGGCATCAAAAACACGGAAAACATCTACGCCATTTTTAGCAGCACGCTCGACAAACTTTTGCACAACGTCATCCGCATAATGGCGATAGCCCAAAATATTCTGACCGCGGAACAGCATCTGCTGTGGCGTATTAGGCATTGCCTTTTTAAGTTCGCGTATTCTATCCCAAGGATCCTCACCCAGATAACGAATACAAGCATCAAAGGTTGCGCCACCCCAAGATTCGAGTGACCAAAAACCAATGCTGTCGAGCTTTTCGGCAATCGGCAACATATCGTCGATACGCATACGCGTGGCAAATAGTGATTGATGGGCGTCGCGCAAAACGACATCAGTAATACCAAGTGGTTGATTACTTATACTCATAAGACTACTTCACTGAAAAATAAAATTAATGATGTTCGCGGCGGTATTCTTGCACAGCCAAGCCAATAGCTTTGAGTATATCGGGCTCAACCGCAGTGACTTTCGCAGACTGACGTTTTTTGGCAATAACAGGCTCTGGCTCGGGGGCAAACCGCAATACCAAGCGCGACATAGCCGTAGTGACTAGAACTAAGATATATAAAAAAATAAAGACTGTGCCCATACCATAGATGAGCAATTGAAAAGACTCGCTAAGTATATCGCTAGGCATGGCCTGCTCCTACCTGATCAAGGTTGCCCGCCACAATGGCGGGCACTAAGCTTACTCTGCTACTCGAACGATCTGCATAGTATCGGTTCCACCCAGTAAGCCGACTTGGTTACCACGTGACAGAATCACAACATCGCCTTCAGCAACAAACCCACCATCTTTCAACGCTTTGATCGATTGTGAAGTCAATTCATCAAGCGTCAATCCACTTCCATCGAAAGGTACAGACTGAACACCGCGGTAGAGCATCATTTGACGCTGTGCTTTAACGCTGGGTGAAAGAGCAAAGATAGGCAGACCTGAACTTATGCGGGACATCACTCGAGGTGTTTGACCCGATTCAGTCAAAGCAATGATCGCCTTAACACCTTTTAGGTGGTTGGCTGAGTACATCACGGCTAATGCAATAGTCTCATCAATATGGTCATACTCTTGATCCATACGGTGGCGAGATCGCTGGATCTCACGTTGTGCTTCAGCACCCATAATGACTCGAGTCATAGCCTTAACGGTTTGAACCGGGTAGTTACCCGCCGCCGTCTCGCCTGAAAGCATGACAGCATCAGTCCCATCAAGAACAGCATTGGCAACGTCGAAGACCTCTGCGCGCGTTGGTAACTGCGAATTGATCATAGATTCCATCATCTGCGTTGCAGTGATAACAATCTTATTGAGCTGACGTGCACGCTTGATGATGCGCTTTTGAACGCCAACCAAGCCAGCATCACCAATTTCAACACCAAGGTCGCCACGAGCTACCATAACCGCATCACTGGCAATAATCATATCGTCCAATGCTTCAGCAGTAGCTACAGTTTCAGCACGTTCAATTTTAGCGACAATACCCGCCGTACCCCCGGCTTCTTTCAATAGCTCACGGGCGCGTTCAAGATCAGCACCACTGCGAGGGAATGAAACCGCCAAGTAGTCAACATCAAGTGCGGCTGCAGTTTTGATGTCTCGTAGGTCTTTTTCGGTGAGCGCTGGAGCCGATAAGCCCCCGCCTTGAAGGTTGATACCTTTATTATTTGAAAGGTCACCACCGACAGTAACAACGGTATGGACTTGTTGGCCTTCAATACTTTCGACCTGCATCTGCACGCGACCATCATCTAGCATTAATATGTCGCCAGGCTTACAGTCTTGTGGAAGATTCTCGTAATCGAGACCAACCGCATGTTGATGACCCGCAAGCTTATCCATGCCGGCGTCAAGGGTAAATTTATCGCCGTCATTGAGAAAAATTTTCTTGTCCGCAAATCGTGCAATGCGAATTTTGGGGCCTTGCAGATCGCCAAGCACCGCCACATACAAACGGTGGCGGATACTGATTTCACGAACCATTTCTACACGGCGACGATGTTCATCAGGGTCACCGTGAGAAAAATTGATTCGAACAACATTGACCCCCGCTAGTAGAAGATTTTCTAATGTTTGGGGATCATCCGTTGCAGGACCAAGCGTCGCAACAATTTTAGTTCGACGCAATTGGGTATTAGCTAGTGTCATGATTACCTTCTTACTTGGCCGACATGAGGGCAATGGTATTGTCCAACATGCGGTTTGAGAAACCCCACTCGTTGTCATACCAAGACATCACTTTAACGAAAGTGCCCGACACTTTAGTCTGAGTTGCATCAAAATTAGATGATGCAGGCTGGTGATTGAAGTCAATCGACACCAATGGCTCATCGTTGTAGGTTAAAACACCTTTCAATGGACCTTCTTCAGAAGCCGCTTTAATCAATGCGTTAATTTCTTCCACGCT
>Ga0209961_1000532_pt1 | contig 12835 bp, 10 predicted proteins | sample SalPonA_B_H2O_MG_FD_185719 | JGI IMG/M metagenome (GOLD analysis project Ga0209961, IMG submission 185719) | Water microbial communities from South San Francisco under conditions of wetland restoration - Salt Pond MetaG R2A_B_H2O_MG (SPAdes)... | ecosystem: Environmental > Aquatic > Non-marine... | reverse complement strand
AGTCCAACGAGCAGGTGGTTGAATTGCTTTATACCAACGCGGTTGGCGTGGTTCCTACAACACAGCAGGTACAGGCGTTTGAAGCCCTGCTCGATGACGGTACCTACACTCGGGCGAGCTTAGGTGCGTTAGCGGCGGAGTACGCAGTGAGTAGCGTCACCCTCGCAGGTTTAGCTGAAACCGGCCTCGAATACACCCCCTTCGGTTAACCCCTAAAGCGGAATCAAATCGATCCCATCTGCGACCACATCAATGCTCTCGTCGATGGGATCACCTACGATTGGCACCACTGAGATCACAGCACCAGTAACACGCATGGGTACGGTCACTACCTTCGTGAAGAAGCATCCAGAGAGAAATGCCGAAAGGGTGAGTAAAAGAATAAGTCGTAGATGATTCATGGGATTAAACATATCACCAGAGCTAAGAATGGCGGAATGGACGGGACTCGAACCCGCGACCCCCTGCGTGACAGGCAGGTATTCTAACCAACTGAACTACCACTCCGCAGTGGTGCACTTCCGAGACTTACAACACAGAAGCGGATTGGTGCCGGCACCAAGAGTCGAGCTCGGGACCTACTGATTACAAGACGGCGAAACAGAGTTCCTTCCTCACTGCGTTCGGTGTTGCCTACCAGCTGGATATGGGAATCTCATTGAGGGTGAAAAGGGCAGACCGACCATAGACCGAACTTTCCTCCGTGACCTCACCAGGGTGCAAATTCCATGGTCGTTTCTGCCTAGAGACGAGGAGTAAGAGAAGCCCCAGTTCGGTGTGATCGAACGGGGCTTGCCATATTTGGGTCGGAAGCTTAGATCGACACCGATCAGGCTTGTTATATGTATTCGATTCCAGTGGCAGCCAGACCCGCGAGATCGATGATGCCCAAATCATCAGTTAGCTCCGCAGCGGCTGCCGCCAAGCTCGCATGGCTGAAAACTTTTTGCTCCAACATCTCAAGGTAAGGTTGAGCTTCCGCTGCTGAGGGAGCTTCGCCGTCTCCTAAAAGGTTAGCGTAAAGAAGATCTACCACCTGTTCATCTGTAGTGGCTCCAACGTAATTGAGAGCTAGACCGCAAACTGCCTCCAGGCTCATATTCTGATCAAATAGGGAGAGTCCGACTCCTACGATCGATTTATCTTCGAGCCGCTCAGCACCTAAGATGGCAGCAATTGTTTTGACTGTTTTGCCTGCATTCCCATCTACATCAAATGCGCGACTTACAGATGAGTCATATTCTTTGACTGTTGATAATCCAAATGTGTAGGTACTGAACCCTTCTAAATCATTCCATTGTGTACCGAAGGTAAGGGCATCTAATGCACCGTCTTGATCAAAATCCCCCCAAGCTATTGGTATGCTACTTCCATTTGCAATAGACTCGTAACTGAATATTCCATGACTGTCATTCCTAAAAATAACACCCTTGGATGCGTGCCATTCAGCTGTAGCACCCACAATATCAAGATCATCGTCACCATCTATGTCGATCACCTGCCAAAAATCGGTCCAGTGTAGTCTCTCTAGGAAGGTATCAGGATAAAGCATAGGGTCGATCAAACGCTCTACGGTCTCGTCTACGAATACTCCATATCCAGTATTCGTAAGATATTGCAGATAGTTGCCGCCATAAACAGGGTCTTGTCTACTGTTTAGGACGACGATGTCAGTATCCCCGTCGGCATCAAAATCCTCCGAGAATGTCTTCAAATGTAAGTTATCACTAGAGCCGTATACAGATACCGGAAGGGATGTAGAGTTGTCGAAACTGAAATCTCCTGCACCATCATTAAAAATGATGCGACTTAAAGTAGTTCCATGACCGCGACCCCAAAGAATGTCGTCATAGCCATCACCATTGTAATCGGCAATATCTAGATCTAGCGGGAATGCTGCAGTTGCGTTTGGAACGTCGGGATCCTTATACGACCCGATTAGCTCAGTCCAAGTTGGATCTGTGAAGTATTCGAATTCCCCTGAATCGGTCTGCAGTAATGCGAAAGGTAGTCCAAAATTGCCTACGAGAATATCATCCATACCATCGCAGTTAATATCACCTACAGCCATAGAGTGAGCGTTTACAGCCGAGTATCGGTTTACATAGTCGGAGTCCGGTAAAGTATTTTCAGGGACAAGTTTTTCTGTGATTTGTGTAAAGTCATCTAAGCGAGTGATTGATATATCACCTAGCCGCCAAGGTATATCAGTTCGTGTTTCGGTTTCGATAGCTGTATCGTGAGCAATTGTAACTATCGCATCCGTTTGATAACGCTCAATAAATATTGTTTCCGTTCTCCTTGAACCAGCTATAAAAGGAGTAGCTTGGGTGAGTGTCTCGCTATACTCAAGGTTACCATCCCGGTTCTCAAACACTTGAAAATGGTATCGTGTATCGACCCCAGATCGATAACCTCTATTCATAGGCACTACGATGTCTAAATCTCCGTCACCTTCGATATCGACAACAGTACCCCCTTGGGGGAAATACGTAACTATTTGGGGCTCATTGTATACATTCTCATACCACCAGCCGGGAGACATCTCAGATTCTTGGAAGGAGTAAAGGTTTCCTCCACCAACAAAAACCTCGCCATCGGTCATTCCAACTGCTAAGTTTATATTCCTATCGGAAAATCTAAGGCTTTCAACATCAGTCAAGGTTACGTTGTAGCTGTCATTGGATAAAGTGACATTGGATCCGTGTTGTCTGATTTTAAAGTCTGCGGAGTTCAACTCCCACATATATACGGTGTCATCACCTCTGCCCAAGTCGATGGAACTATTACCACCGAAGCAGAAAACGCTGTCAGTTTGCTCACTTCCAATTACAGTGCCTCCGTGGTTAGGCATATGTACCTCATGGACACCAATTAGCTTATCGGTACCCCCATACCCGTCTAGTGCCCAGCCCTCTGCAAGATTGACTGAAATTTCACCGGGTACTGACCAAAGACCGTAGCCAGAAAATGATGAAAGAGCGGTAATAACATCGTTACCTTCTCCACTCAGAAATGATTGGCCTTGAATGAGCGTTACCTGATCATCACCTGCAAGGCCGTCGATCAATGATTCTGATACGGCTGTACCATCAATAATGTCATCTGCCGCTGTACCCAAATAGGTAGACATGTATGCATGCTCCTTTATTTTGCTCGTTTCAAGATTTGCAGATAGAAATGAGAATCTAGGTTGTAGTATAGGTCTTAAAAGACTTACCGAAACCAGCTATGTTCTATCGCGGAGAAATTGGCTGCAACCAAGGGAGTAGCTAGCATGAAAATACACTGTTCCAAAGACCTCGCCGAAAAGCTTAGAAAAGCAGGCTGGATCGTTGATGGTTCTTATTTAGGCATGGGTAATCAGCCATCAACGGATATCGGTGATTGGCACGCTCACATTTTCAACATGCAACGTCGGCAATGTATCTTGTTCTGTCATGACAAAACACGGTTCATGCTCCTATTCCCGATCGTGACCATGAAGGAGCTCAAAAGGCTGGATTACTGGTTCTGTGATCTGCTGGGAAATATCCTGATGAAGTCCAAGATAGATCCCGAGCTAACAGAGTTCACAGTTGAGATCACGGCAGAACAAATTCAGTTCGATACGCAGAGTGACCGGTCGGTTCAGGGGACGATGAATCGCGTCATACAGGAACTTAAGTATCAGTTGGAATATGACGGTACCCGTATAGAGGATCTGGCGCTCTATTCAACGAGCGTTTGGCTGAACGACCGACCCTGTAAGGTCAAGGGTATGAAAGTCAGCGAATTCCTGTGGCCAAAGCGTGCCATGAAAGATCATCTGTCCGAGCTGTTTCAGCAGCGGATACTGCACTGATACTTCAGGGCTGGCCAAAGCGTAATCCTCTGCCCATTTCAATCGGAGTAGTAGGGGCGCCATCCCTGGCCTTTAAGCTTCCCAGAATTTGACACTTTGGTACCCACTTGGCGCACCGGTCGCCGAGCGCCTCCGTCAGCCTGTTCCCAATTCCGCTTCCCCCGTCCCGGTCATCGGTAATAACCGAGAAGTCGCACTCTCAGCCGCATCCTGCAGCGATCGTGTTGAGAGATGAGCGTAGCGCTGGGTTACGGTTGGACTGGAATGCCCCAGTATTTGCTGCACCTCATAGAGTGACCTCCCGTTGTTCACCAAGAATGATGCGTACTGATGACGTAGATCATGGAGCCTCAACTGAGGTAATCCAGCTTGAGCCCTCAATCGTCGCCATACTTTATGTACATACTTCAGCCGCTCTCCAGTCTGGCTACTGACGAACAAGAATGTGTGGTTATGTGTATCGAGCTCGTCCAACACCGTCAGCGCTGATGCATTGAGTGGATCACTTCGGATGCGCTTCGACTTGCTGTTGCTGGCGGGGATCCTCCATACCCTATTGCCAGTATCGATATCCATCCAGCGTGCCTTGAGAGCCTCTCCCAGTCGAGCTCCCGTAGACAGCAGGAAAAGAGCTAACCGACAGACCATCCTGTTTTCATCAGAGCGCAGCACTGTTAGTAAGCTCTGTAGTTGTTGATCGTTAAGAAGGTTATCCAACTGATTATCGACTTTGAACAGCTCGATGCGTTTGATCGGATTGCTATCTATCAGGCCCCAGTCGACAGCTAAGTTGAGTGTCCGCCTGATTAGCTTGATGTGATGATCACAGGTGGCAGGGGAGAGACCCTGATCATGTAGCTCTGAATGGAAGCTTTGCACTTCCGAGCGGGTGATCTTCGTCAGTGGGTACCGACCGAAACGCTTGATGATCCGGTTATTGATCAGACCTTCATCAAAGCGGTAGGAACGTTTGTGGCGTTTGGCGTAGGGCAGGTATTTCTGCTGCAGGAAGCTGGCATAGCTGAGTTCTGCGTCAGTGGCTGTTTGCTTGGGATCAGTACCTGCAGCGATCTCCGCTTTGAGCTGTATAGCTTTGTTGCGAGCATCAATTAGCGACAGGGTATCAGTGGTGCCAATCCGTTGATGGGCTGTTTTGCCTGACTTCTTGTAGCGCAGGTAGTAGCCACCTTTGCCTGGAGCAGTGTGGCGTACCTCGACATAAAAGCCAGCTACTGATTGGTCGCAGTATTCGATTCGTTTTTTGTCGGACGGGCAGGTGAGGTGTTTAGCTATGAACGTTTGGGTGAGGTTGATGATGGGCATAGGTCTCTCCTTTGAATAGACGTAAAAAAGCAGGCGCAGTGGCCGGCAGCTGATTGAGATTGTTCTGGGGGTCGGGCGATTTTGTAGCGGTCAGATCGACCGTTTTTAGGCGTATATCGTCGATTTTGGCGGTATGAAATTTGCGATTTTTTCAGATTTTTGAATCAGAAATTTCCGCATTCTCCCGAAAAACTGCACCGACAAAACCGCCAAAGTTGGCGACTGATCGAGAGTGCAGTTCGAATGATTTTTTGTCCGGAAAACTCACTGGGCTACTGTCAAAACTGACAGAAATCACCCAGTACATACCCGCCCAAGCTTGAACATATCATAGCGAGCAGCTTCCAGTTGGGTGGTTGATGGAGTTACTTGCTATGGTGTAGCGATAACTTGCCTGCTGCAGGCACCTCAGTCCTTTGACGTGCCTGATCGCTTGCGATTCAGTACTCTGAGCCTAGTTGCTAGAATCGCTTTGCGTTTTCTGTGCCTCTTTCTCAGACTCTTCTTTAGACAGTTTAGGGTTCCAACGATAGCTTATGTAGGCCGACCAGTGCCTGTCCTTGAGGGTGGTAACTCGATTAGATAGCCATGTTCCACCAATATGTTGAGTGCAAGATTCACCTGCTCGGTGTCCTTCAGAGCAGTCCAGCCTTTTCTGTAGACATCCCGTGCCGTAAAGCCATCTTTCAAGAGGTGGCGTTTCCCGAAAAGCCGCTTGGCACCACTCATGCTTGCACTGTCGACGATACCATATAGGCGAAAGGCGTGGGCCTTGAGATAGGGCCACCATTCAAGAGCTTTGGTCAACGTCTCCAGAGAGATGGAGTGGCCATCAGACTCACATAGATGGAATAGAGTGGCGAGGGTGCCTATCGTTTTTGGCATCTTCCCAAAGTGACTCTGAATGATCTGTGGTGTGTCCGGGTTTGAGATCTCATCTTGAAGCGCTTCCCACCATACTGCGAAAGCTGCTTGAGCGTCTTCAGAAAATCGCAAGATACGCTCTTCCTCGGATTCAACTTCAAGATAAAGTAGCTTTTTAAGTAGAGCCCGGTAATCATCCATGACCTTGCTGTCAGGCTCCTTATCCCGCCATTTACGCTTTGGTTTTGGATCAGGGTAGACGGCCAGTTGAAAGCGCTGGATCAAGCCGTCATCGGCCTTCCCAGATATCGCAGCGCTCAACGTCGCCTCCAGCTTAGACGGCTGAATACCTCCAATGATTGACAGGACGCAATGATCAACACGATTGGTACCACGAGCGATTCGATCCGTTGTGTAGCTGCCGTCGCCATCGTAGCACTCGAGGTAGAAGGCTCTATCTGATTGAGCATCTTCTGAGTTCAGCTTACTGATGAATCCGCTCAACTCATCGCGCAACATCAAGAGACCGTTTGGGTTTTGCTCGAGTATCTCAACGAGTTTAGGCACCGTAGCGTCGTTTGCGATCAGGCGAGTAGCCAAAAGCGGCTCTTCGCTTTCTTCAGCTTCGGCCATGATTGCCAGAGCCTCTTCAGTTTTACCTTCTTCGAACTTTACCTGTGCAAGTTTTTGCTGCTCTTTTATGATGTTTTTATTTAGCTCTGCAATCCACTCACGACGTTTGTTTTCCTGATCTGCGATTTCTTTTAGTTCCCCTTCTAGCTCATCTACAGGTTTCATAACGGCCTTGATAGCAGGGCTCTTCATGGAGGATGGACCACCGATCACAGCGGCCCATAGCGTTGGCACGATAATCCAGTTGTCCCGTGTTTTTGGCGCTAGCACGCGTTTCCTTCCGATTAGTACTGCTAGAGTACTCAGCGCTGCTACAGCAACGAAGTCTGGCGGGCACTGAATACGGTTGGCAACGTCACCCACTAATTTTGCTATCGTTTCTGGTAGCATTTCACGTGTGAGCGGGGGCGCTGGATAACGTTGTTCTTCCAGAGGTTTGAGTTCGGGAACAGTATCGACTGCATTTTCCAGTGCTTCTTTGATTAAAGGATTCATGGTCAGACCTCAGGCGCGGTGTTTACAGTTGATGACGTCGTTGAAATCAGTGCAACTGCACTCGGGATTGCTGCAGGGCAGAGGTGGAAATACAACCGCTCCCGCGATCTTTTCTGCTGCGGCGTTTGCTAACGTCAGTCCTGGATTTCCGGGTGTACGATGGTCGTTGTCAGCAACCAAGCAGATATCTACGTGCTGGGGTAGATGGGTTCGCAGCGCTAGGCAGACCGATTCGAGATTGCTTGCGCTCATGGCAGCAATACAGCACTTTTCGATATCCTCGCTAAAGGTTGCGGCCGTAGCATAGCCTTCAGCAACGTAGACAGGATCGCTATTCTTCAGATCGCCGATGACCGCAAATACACCACTCGTCCGACCACCCTTCACAAAACGCTTTTCTCCTGCGGGGCTAATGTTTTGCAGATTCCAGATCGTTCCGTCGACGTCTTGTAAAGGTACTTGTAGATTGTTACCCCATTGAGTGAGACCACCTGCACCGATGTTCTTGGCGACTAGATATGGATGATCAGGATCGGCTGGGCGTGCGCCTTTTAACTGAGATCTCGCCTGTTCAGCGATCGCTCGCTGCTGGTTAGCCCGGAACCCATCTGATTCTGCCACACGATCTGCTCTCTCTGACTGATCTTGATCCTCAACATCACTGTCAGCGAAAAACGTATATTTCTCATTGGTGATAAAGTTGCCACAGTGCGCAACAGTTGCGATTTCATTTACGAGTGCGTAACAAGCTTTGTTGCTAGCCGATTTCCCAGGTGCAGCAAAACGATGAAATTGATTGTCAGGCACGACCGTCGGCTCTGTATTGAGCGCAGCACTGATCTGCTGTTCTAGTAGCTCTAGACGTTCTTTAATATTCATTTGATTACTCCAAAAAATACCGGGGTAGGCTGAACCAACTCGGGAGAGCTGGCTAAGACTGACGTTAGGATTGATTAGCTATTCAACTCTTTGAGGATCGGGTGATCCGCAGAGTCAATAACTTTTCCGTCAAAGGCTTTTTCCAGAAGCGCGTCAAATGGCATGAAGTCAAAGTCGGGCATAACCATGAAGTCATTGCGTGATGCGACATAGCCTCCACGCCCCGGTATACGCCCCAGGCTAAACGGTGCTCTCTCATTTTCAGCAATCTCACGAAGCGTCAGATTGTATGCGTTTGGCCGACTTGAACCGTCACTCTTGGCCGCAAGTAGAAAGTCACCAATCTGATCTGAGTAGGCTTGCCAGTAGTCAACATTTTTAATGGTTGCGCCTTTAGGCACCGGGATGTTTTTAGCAATTGGAAAATACTCTTCCTGACTGAAATTGCCTTCCAGGTCACGACGACGTACGAGGAGGGTCAGTAGCGTAATTTTTCTATCTCCGATTTGGATAGTCTCACTCTCACTCGGTATGCCGACTGGTGAAAAGCTCTCTTGCTCGTCATCAGTGTCAACTTGCATATTGAGCAGTGAGCTAGCTACGCTCTTGGTCTCCAAAGTCGTCGTTTTAGTTGCACTCTCCTCGTTATTAGCTACCGTTGTGATATCGTCTTTGTTAGTTGAAGTGACCGTATTTTTGTTAAGATCCATAGAGTTAAAGCCTCTTTATTTGCCTTGGATTACGCTCCGGCGGTATTGCCGTGAGCACAGAGGCGAATTTAAATAAGTCGCTAAAACCCCGCTTGGAATTGCATTTTTATTTAATTGTTAACTTATGAGCGAAAGGAAATCTGTCGGTCGTCCAGTGCGTGATCCGATCCCCGTAGCGGAGCTCAAATGGGTGACGCCCCGCCTCGACACGTTGTTAGAAGCGAAGGAGGTGACGATCTGGGGTGCTGTCGCGGTAGTGATGTCGAGGCTGGGGATTGAGCGAGAGACAATCGTCGAATATCTAGCTGCAATCAATGAAGCAGAAATGGCACTAATCGAGGACGAAGAGTTCTTCTACGCTTTCGATATCGGAGCACATTCGAGTGAACGGGAGTCCAAGGTCCTAACCAAGGACGATTTATATAGTCTGTATGATGACGAGCTCTGGTACCTTGATTTTTTCGGCGACCGAGACGAAGTTTGGCTTCGAAGAGGCGATGCTATACATGCGGTCGAAGCTCTTGAGTTCGAAAGGCTTCAGGCTGTCCTGCCATTTCAGCTGGCATCAATGGTGTACCACGCATTAAAGAGCGACATCGAGAGCGCTAGATCGTCGTTTAAATACGGCACTGTTTTGAAGCTGCCGTACGATACTGAAAAAGTTACGGTGCTCATAAAGCAGACTCAATTAGGTAAAGAGTCGAGATTCTTTGAAAGTCATGTGGGTAAGGTGCTCCAAATGGCTATCAACAACCCAGTTGAAGTCAAAGTTCACGATTGGTCTCCGGAATATCAGTTGATAGGGGTGCTTTCCTCTTTACTCACCAGTATGTTCCCTACCCAGTTCCGAATTAAGCGAAGAGCTAATGTAGAAAAATTAGCAACGTTCGTTGAGCAGAACATCAGTAAGGTTGAGCAGCAAGATTTCCGTCAAAAGAGAACTATCAAGGCTCAGATTGAAAGAGGGTTGAGAGCGAGTGAGGATTTGAGATCTGTCCGAAATCCTGTTTTGTTCGGTGAACAGCAACTTAAATCCGGTGGGATTGATCTGGCCGAACACCTCTCAGATGTTGATCGAACTCTATCGAAATTGGTGCCACCGAAGAGTGAGAATGAAAACTAGGTCATCTTCGTTTTCATTTTTCGTAAATTTTCCACTGCCAAAACCGACGAAATTCAGGGCTGAATCGCATTTGGGTGTCAAAGCGGATTTTTGGCGGTTTTGACGGTAGTAAAAAGCCGTGTTTGCGCATTTTTTGAGTCTAAGCACCGCGAATCGTGGACCTGAGATGGGGGGCAACCTGCAATCACGGTAGCTTGTTAAATTAATGGAATACCCTTCTATGGTACCCTTAAAGATAAGCGTACTGGCTTCCGATCCTAGATCGTAGGCGTCTCTGTCTTTTGTAGCCCTGAGCCTCGTGACCGATGGCAGGGCATCGATTGGTAAGTGTGTTTTCATAGCTATTAGCTGTAGGCCCCTTCGGAACATAGAGTCCCTTAGGGGCTTTTTTACGCAGTGGATCAGGGCTGATCTCCGAGCAGTTGTTCAGCCTTAAGCTCCAGGTAGCGCTTTAGGAAGATCTCCAACGATCCATCAGAGAAGGGGTACTCATTCGAGTCCAGGATAGAGATGGCAGTCATCTCATACTTCTCATAGAGATCAGCGGGTGAGTTGATATCGTCGATGTTTGAGTAAACAGCAACGTCCAGACGAGCGGAGACCTCCGCCAGTTTACGGATATGACACATAGGATTTACCTCAGTTGTGGTTAGGTTTTGGTGGTTTTGGTACTTGAGGGTGTCGCTAGGGCTGTGGTCTGACCTATATTGAGCGCCTTTACAAACTTATATCGTTTGCCAGGTACTCTGATAGCCATACCTTCAGCGAGTAATATAGCGAGCACGAAGCCAGAGGTGTTCAAGGACCGTCCCTTGAGAGCGGGTCTCAGGTCTACACTGGTGAACTCGCTATGCGGCATTACCTCGATGAGATCATCAATGAAGATAGGCTCTTTCGAGAAGAAGCCACCGCCGTTATTACTGATGAGCTCGAGGGTGGTATCGGTGATGTGGTATTCGATGGTGAATGTGTTGGAGAGATTGGGGCAGGTCTTGATTGGGGTAGGGTTGGTATCTTGCATGAAGCCTCCTAGGGGGCTGTTGGGTTTCATATAAGATGGTGAGTTTTGCGCAGTTTTAATTCTTCGTGCTCTCTAGCTGCTCCTAATATTCAAGACGAAAATACTGGATCCAAACAATACATTCAGTGGTCTGCTCACGATTTCTTATGTTAGTTTAATCGTTATTAAGCGATCACATGGGAAGATACAATGATATCCAATTCACATCAGTTCTATGCTGGCTACATACTTGACCTCCCGGTTGACGAAAATGGTGATTGGCCGAGTGCTGAACTCCAATGGGTTGGCGACTTAAACAATGATGATCGTGAGGATATCGTATATATAACTCATACAGGATACTTGCTCGAAGATCTGAACGATCCTGATTTCGCTGTTCCCCACGCAAACTTACATATTCTTTACTCCAATGGGATTGGTTTTGATGAGCAGGTGATAACGGGGGCAGATATCGATTTTGTCTCTGGTCTTGATGTGGCTGATCTGGATAACGACGATCTGTTGGATATCGTTGTTTACCAAACAGCCGCGATGCCGCCAGAAGGTGACGGCTCTAATTATGCAGTAAATCAATCAGTAGTATGGAACAACGGCAGCAGTTGGCTAGTAGATGAATTTTCTGAGGAACGGATTGCCGCACATGGTGGCGCACTCGGAGACATCAATGGCGATGGACTCGTCGACATCTTTTTTATTGATGAAACATCGGCAGAAAACTCGATGATCCTGATGAATGACGGAGAGCGTGATTTTGAAATTCGCAGATTAGTAGAGGATACGGGTTCCTACGACTATCAGTTAAATGGTGCTCCTATCCTTACAGGAGTCGTGGAGTTAATGGATACGGACTTTGACGGCGATCTTGATTTAGTCTTCGCTGCCGACTCTACCGTGCCTGACACTTCTCTTGCTGGTGTTTATTCTTTGACTATCGAAAACGTAGGCGGTGAGTTCAGTGGAAATATAAACTCAACGCTACTATTTGCCTTGAATCGGTATTATGAAGAGGTTGCGGAGTATGATCCAGTTACTGGATCCTCTCCTCCAGAGTATCTTCGTACCTACCTTAGTCAACCTCTCGACCTAGATGGAGACGGATTGGAAGAAATATTCTACCTAATTGACGCTGAAGAACAATTAGCGCCGTTAGTCTGGGGGTATGACAGTACTTTAAACAGATACACTGATAGAACAGCAGACTTTTTTGAAGTTACAGAATTCTACAAAGCCTACTTTGACGGTTTTAAAGCTCAGGATGTTGCACGGCTTGTTGATTATGATGGCGATGGATTAAATGAACTATTTATCAGTCATTATGGATCTACAGGTTTTGATCAACTCCCAGATCAAGTTATTAATATCTTAGAACAGGGTGCGGACGGTATATATCATGCTGTGGATGTTTTTGATTACCGTACACTTATTGCACACGATGTCAGTGAAACAATGCCAATTGATATCAATGGCAATGGACAATACGAGCTTATAGCTCTAGACCGTGTCGGGTATAGCGAAAATGCTGGAATGAGTTTTCAAGGTTACCAAGACCTGAAAGGTGAAGCAGTAAATCTTTATTACAGGGATTCTGAATACTCTACTGAAGATCTCGTCGGTTTCGAAAATTATCTTAACCTCCAAGCTAATTCTGACTTTATATACGGCCCGAATGCGAAATGGGAATCGTTTTTATTAGAAGGGCCTTTCTTTGATGGTTTGCTATATGGGCTTGACGAGTATAATTTTATCCTCTCACAAAGATCTGGTTCTGCTTTTGACGAGTTTTACCAAATTCTTCCGGCGCGCTACGATTTGGGTGACTACCACTTAGCTAGAGACATAGACGGTAACGCTGGAACCGTGGCCAAGATCCTCGGTGCAGTTTTCGGTGCAGAGCAAGTTTCCAACAAAGAGTACGCAGGGATTGGCCTGTCCCTCATGGATAG
>Ga0209961_1000530_pt1 | contig 12882 bp, 17 predicted proteins | sample SalPonA_B_H2O_MG_FD_185719 | JGI IMG/M metagenome (GOLD analysis project Ga0209961, IMG submission 185719) | Water microbial communities from South San Francisco under conditions of wetland restoration - Salt Pond MetaG R2A_B_H2O_MG (SPAdes)... | ecosystem: Environmental > Aquatic > Non-marine... | reverse complement strand
TAGTGCTAGCGAAATCTTCTAGATCTTTTTTGCTCATAGACTTAGCAAGATTTTTAACCTCAGCACTTGGAGTCCCGTCAAAGTTTCCAGTCTTGTAAGCATATGCCATGCCCATTAGCTTTTGTTGCGCTTTTGATTTAGCCTTTTCTGCTAGTTGAGTTTTTAGTTTTTCTTTGTAAGCAGCTACAGCAGATTCGTCTGTTTTCTTTTTCTTTTTGGCATCTTTTGCAGCTTTTTTCATCGGCTCTTTTTTATTTCCATCGCCGTCGATGTCAATGTAGTCTGGCTTAGAAGCTTCAGTTACTTCGCCCTCACCGAACTGCATGTCGTAATCTAGTGCATGGTAAACACTGCTAATGTAGTCAGCAGCTTTAGTGATCTTAGATTGTTGCCAACCTTCAATGCCTTCTGCTTCGCTTACGCCTTTTAGCATGTCGTGTAGTTTAATTGCGTATTTTGCAATCTTGTATAGATCAGCACGAGCCATTTGCACTTCATGGTCACGTTCTGCCATGTCAGCTAGTTCGCCTAATCCTTCTTGAATCTTTTTGTTTGTCATTGTGTAAACTCCGGAATACTTTAGTAATATTTATCGCTTTTTAGTTTTCTTCTTCTTAGCTCCGGCACGACTTAGTGTACCTGGACCACCACCTACAAAGCCGTTGCCTGCACCTGTAGAAGTAGCAATAGCACCTGCTGTTGTAGTTTCTGTCATTGCAGCAAGTTCACGAGCATCCACACCTTTGAACATACGAGCAACATCGGCAGCATTTTTGCCTGACTTTTTCATGTACTCTACTGCGGCAGCGTAATTCTTTTTATTAAGCATTTTGCCAACTGATGTTTTAATAGCAGCACCTGTAGAACGTTCTTCGATGTCGTCGCCCATGTAACGCTTGCCTGGTTCTGCATCAGGGTAGCGTCCTGCTGTGCCGTTATCACTGCTTGGTTTAGGTGCATTTTTAATAACTGTTCCCTTAACAAGAGCATTAACTTCTGATTTTAATTTATCGTATGCTGCTTTCTTTTCTGGATCTTTCATTGCTGTTTGAAACTGATCCCAAGTGTATCCTTCAGCATTAGGATCGCCTACAATGAGATCGTAAATTTGTGATTCGAGTTCTCGTTTCTTTGCAATGTAGGCGTTGTGCTCTTCTGAACCACGCACAATTGCATCTTCGTTATATGCTCTCTTACCATTTCTTACAAGAGAACGTGCTAACGAATAAATTTGATCTGCATCTAATGTGCGGATTCTATCAACTAATTTATCGCTATCAATGTTTATAAAGTTATTGTCAATGTAATCGCCTAATTTAGCAGCAGCCATCTTATCACCAGCGGCAATCATTTCTGCCCAATGACCAATTTGTTGTAGTTCTTCTTTTTCATCTGCAGACCATTCGCTTAGTGATTCATGTTCAACTTTAGCAAGTTCTTCGTAGTAGTCTAGTTTTTCAGCAATGTGATCTAGTGCAATCTCAAGAGCAACTGCAAATTCAGTTACATGCTCTGCTTCTACCTTTACGCCTAGTTGTACTTGCTTCATTAGCTCTTCTGTGCTAACATTGTATTTGTCAGCAAGCTCTGCAATACGTGGAGTATATACGTCGAAAGGTTTTTTGTCAAATTTCTTTTCAACGTCTGTTACTTCATTAATTTTCATTTCTTTTTCCTACCTGATTTCATGTTTGCACACCAGTGATACATTTTAGCCTTTTCGCCTGATGCATTTTTAGCACGTTTTCTTAAATCTGTTACGCTGCCATTGCAGCTTGCGCCTGCACGTTTTACACGCCCTGGGCGACTTTTTCCTTTTACTTTACCGTCAGCAAAGTTTTCTTTTAAGCTACTTGCTGCCGCTTTGTACAAATCCACAAGTTTTTGTATTCTAGGTTTGTATTTTTCATACTCCTCATCACGCATGTGTGCTTTCATGTGAGGTTGAATATATTTTATCATATCGTGTACGAACTGTAGTTTTTCGTTGTCTGACTTTAGTGCTTCAAGTTCTTTAGCACTCTTAGTTGCACGTTGTACTACTGCTTTTAAATCTTGTTCTTTTCCCGGTTTAGCATAGTCAGCGAGTCTCGCAAGATTGAATGTAGCAAATACACCATAGTCGCCTACTAAATCCTGCATAGGTGTTCCTGGTGCAAGTGTTCTTGGTTCTTCTGCTATCTCGTTAGCAAAGTTTTCTTTTATAAATTTGCCGTTGCTCCATTTATATCCGGCCTTTTCAAGTTCTTTATTAATAACTTTACTCCAGTCTTCTGGAGATATAGGCATTAGCGCATTCTTTAACATAGCTAAATTTTTAAGAACATCTGCATCTACGTCTGCAAATGGAGATTCATTGACGCTTTCTTTTACTTTACCGTCAGCAAAGTTTTCATCTACAGCGTCTTCTGCTAAACCTAAATTAAATGCAACATTAGTACTAGCACCTTTTACTTTTTTAGATAGCGTAGGCGGATGTCCATCTTTGTCTACCTTATTGCCAAATTTAGCAGCCTGTTTCTTAATCTCGTCTGGTCCTACGTCAACGGTAGTGTTAACGCCTTTAACAATGCGGCCATCTTCGTGTAGGATATCTATCATCTTCATGCTTCTATCTCCGTGTGTTGCATGATTTTGTCGAACTTATTAGATCTATCTTCTAAACCGTTTAGTCCAGTATTGATCTTTTTAATAACTGTTGCTATCATTGTCTTGCCTTTGTTAATAGTGTAATTACTGCAAATCGATAGCAGATTTAATGTAATTAAATACCAGTTCATTTTTTAATTTATTAGATAAATGATTAGGACCTGTATCGTTAATAATATCATCCGAGGGATTATCCATCATACTCACTGACATTAACGCCGGCCTAACTTCAACACCATTTTTCCAAGTATAAAAATATTCAAGATTATTTGATTTAAATCCTGCCGTATTCCATTCTTTTGGCTTTCCAAATGACCATAAATGTACAATTTTAGTTTTAGCAGGTAGCTTAGGTAACACACTGTAGTCAACGTGTTCTAATAATGCTAGATATTGTAATTCTGTAAATTCTCCATCATTTAAGTATGTATAATAATCTCGAGCTGACTTCCACACCTTAGATTGCTTAGTATTAGATTGGACTGACCCCCAATTTAAATTTCGAATAGATCGATGAAATAATCTTTGAGGATCGGTCCATACAAAAACACAAATATCAGGAACAATGTTTTTTTGGATGAATGGGTTTAGCTGCAATAAAATAAGATCACCAATAGAACTACCTCCCTTCCCCAAATTTACAATTTTAGCATTATAATAATCAGAAATCATCGAAATATAAGTTTTGTAGTTAAAAGAAAATGAATATCGATCGGCACAAAAGCTATCACCAAAGAATCCAATAGTAGGTCTCATAATTTTTCCTTTGTTAATGGAATATCCAACATCTTCATGCATTAATCTCCATACGTTGCATAATTTGGTCAAACTTTTTATTTCTATCTTCTAATCCGTTTAGCCCTGGATTGATAGGTTTAGTAACGGCTGCAACGTCAGTAAAGTCGTCTACTTTCCCTTGCACACGGTCTTTCCAGTATTGTACTGCAATCTGTGCAGCAATCTTTGGATCGGCTGCTTTGTGTGCATTACTCCAAGTGCTTGTTAAATCAATGCCTAGTTTCTTACCGTAGTGCTCGTAGTTCCAGCGACCTGTTAGTTGTATAAAGCCACGTCCGATGAAGCGTTCTGCATCGTTCATGCTTTTGTTGCCAAGCGACTTCATTTTAGCATACTTTTTAACATTAGGATTGTTTTCAACCATGTCGCCAAAGCCTGCAGACTCGTGAGCCATTTGTGCCATAAATGCTGCCAGCTCAACACCTTTAATGCCTGACTTTTGTGCAACATCTGCTAGTATGCGTTCATTCTTACTTTTAGTAATAGGCTTGTATTCGCCTGCGTCGGCTTTCTTTTGTGCTTGTGGCTCTGCCTTTTTAGCAGGAACATCAATCTTACTAAAATCTTTCTTTGCAGCCGCAGGAGCTTGTGCTACTTTTGCAGGTTGCTGGGTGTCAATATTGCTTAGTTGATCGATAGTCTTGTAAGCACCGTGACCTCCTAACCCTATTGCACCTGCAACGGCTGCTGTTCCTAGTGCCTTGCCTAGCGGACCTTCTTCTAATTGCTGGATGTCTTCTGTTAAGATTTCGTGCATCTTCATTTTAAATCGTCTCTATATTCTTTTATAAAATAATCCATCGGAGTATTAGATTTTAATTCAAAAAATTCGTTGTCAATAGTAGTACCAACAATATGCTTCGGCGTCTTCTTTTTAAAAGATTTAACCATAATTTTTAAGTCTTCTCCACGATGATCGACTTCTAGTACATACCAAGGAGTAAAATATCTTAAAAATTTATCCATTATACTCATTACATTTTGTCCACTAATTTTCCATTAGGTCCCATAGATTTATGTGCTACAAGTGATGACATTCCGCCTTCTTTTTTAATATACAGTAATACCGCTGTACCTCTGTCATCATCTTTGGCTGTACGTAAGATTACGTTATACCCGTCGGCTATATACATTTTAATTTCAGGAACTAATGCTCGTTGTATTGCTTCTTTTTGTGCAGGCTTTAACGGTCTGTAGTAATCTTTTTCAAAGGTTCCTATTTGTTTTTCTGCTTCGCTAACATCTTTATAGTGCGCAAATGCACCTTTTTCGTTAAATGTTACAAAGTCTGCCTTTACAAAAGGACTATTATCATCTACGTGTGCAAAAGGATGTTGTTCACTTCTTGTAAACTTTATAGGTCTTGTGGTGTATCCATCTGGTACATCTACTGCTTTGTCCCCTTGAACAAAAGCAAACACACGTTGTCCTTTATCAACCGCGTCCCAATCTATTACTGGTTCTGCATTTTGTAAAATAATTGATTTAGTTTCACCGTAAGGCTTAAAGAACTTACCGTTAACAGCATCTTTACGTAACACCCACATATTCTTTAAGTGGTTATAATTAACTGTTATTTCGTCGATCTTCATTTTTTCTTACGTCCCCTAAAGCCTGCTGGAAACTCTTGTCCTTTCCAATAAGGACGACTAAACCATAACTTGAACCATTCGTCAGTTCCTGGCTGTACATTCTTTTCACGTTCTATTTCACGTTTTTCTGTACCAGTGTGAGAAATGTTTTCTTGGTAAGGTGTATACCCTTTGAACTCATTTATACCTGCGAGTTTTTTGATGTAGTCTAGTTCGTCCATTACGACCCCCTAGACTTTTTTGGTCCTTGTCGGCACTTGTATTTCTTGTCTGTTGAACAGAAGTAACGTCCGTACTTACAAGATTCAGTTTCTAATAAGCTAGTTTCAACAGCGATCATTTCAGCAATTGATTCATATGCAAATTGTTTGCCTACAAGTTTAGTACCAGTGTAGTCTTGTACAATTTGCCAAACTTTTTGATCTTCACCGTCGTCGATTAGTTTTTTAACTTTAACAATTAAATCTTCATCGCCATTCTTCTTAGCATCTTGATAGAACTTAACAAGTTCCATAATGCCAACATTGCCCTTGTATGCTGCCATCTCGTTGGTCCCCTCAGCAGGCTCTTTGTCTTTCACACCTAATGCTTGATCCAATAGTTTTACAGCAACAGGTGCACCATTGCCGTACATTAGTTTAGCAGCTTTTAGTTTATCTTCGTCTGACATTTCTGGCCAAGTTGCTCTTAGCTCGCTTGCACTTTTAATCTGCATACCACTAAAGTCAAAGTTAATAGTTGGACCGTAAGCCATGTAACCCATTTCGTCGTGAGTGTTTAGATCTTTACCTGTGTAACTTCTTAGATATCTAGGTTCATTAGTAGGCTTTTTTGTTTTCCTGTCAATTTTCATTTTATCAGGAAGCGGCTCTTCGCCTTTATCTTTTTCACTTCTAACAAATACAAGAGCAGTGTCATCGTCTAATAGATGTGCATATTCTCTATTATTAAAAGGACTTTTAACTTGCATAAAGTTGCTTTCAGGAACGCCTGCCATTGCTGCTAGTTTCTTTTTAACTTCAAAGGGAAATGGTCTAGTCTCTTGATCGTTAGTTGCAGCAACATAAACATTCTTTTGACCAAATGTTTTTACTGCCCAATCATATAGACTTTTGTGTCCAGGATGGAAAGGATGAAACCCGCCTGGCATAACTGCTACAATTCGTCTTGCTTTTGCTTCAAATAGTTCTCTTAAAAACATTTCTAATCCTTAGTTAGGCTGCCATCTTGATCTTGGTACTAGTTTAGTTTTAGTATTAAGAGCAACGTAACCTTCTCCGCCTTTTTCACCTTTAGTTGACTGTTTTACATCTGCATCAGCATTGTCTAACTGATCAATGATGTGATCCTTAACAGTCATAATACGTTTTACTAGTGCAAATATAGCAGGCAATGCTTTTGGCATCTGCTTGTTCATATCAGCAATCTTTGCTTGCTTGTTAGCACTTACTTTACTATTACTTAGCCAATCAAAGAAACCGTTTTCTAAATTGTCTAGTTTACGTGCTCTAGTCATCTGGTTTACGTATGTGTAAATGATATTCTTCATATCACTTAGACCTTTAACAGGAGCAAGGAACTGATCAATTGCTTGTCCATTCTTTTGCACCATAGCACGTATTTCTTTTACTTCAGTTGTGTCAACTTCAGGTTGATGTGCTACGTAGGTTTGTCCTAGTACAACAACATCGTTTGAATTTAGTTCTTGTACGTCTGAAATAGGAGTACCGGATTTGCCGCCAAACTCGTCGAATTTTGTATGTACTACTACACCTACTTTAGAACCTGCTATACGCTTTCCTAGTTTACTACCGGTGTCAACTGTATATGTAACAAGATTAGGAGTAAATTCTACTGCACCGTCTGTAGTGCTAAAAGGTTTGCCCGGATGATATAGTAGATCACCGTAAACAAACCCACGGAAGTCTGATGGTGTTGCTGCCTCCATTAGCTTAAAGATAGCAGCCATATCATTGCCAAACTTTTCACGCCACTCTTCGCCTTTTCCTGAACTTTTAATAAAGTTAGCAAGGTCTTCTGGATTAGTTGATTTGTTGCGACCCCAACCGTTTTTACCTACTAGAACAAATTGCCCATCATCCTCTCTACCCCAGTAGACAGTAGGATTACCGTCCCACTTGATAGCAACGTCTCCTGAGTCACTACCTAGCTTTTCTAGTATATCTGCTGCTTTATTAGCACCTTCACTGCCGTCAATGAATACTAAATCTTCTAAGTGATTATATTCACGACCTACCTTAGCTGCTTCAGTTAATACTTGACGGAATTCTTGAAAGCGCATTAATAAGCTCCTTTTTGGATTTGCTCTAGTTCAATATCTTTTAAGCGCTCAATTACTGATGCTACACTTTCTAACGGGAAAATTTCTCCAGCCGGTTTAGGCATGTTATATTTTTTGCAATAACTTTTAGCAGCATTAATAACAATAGGCTTCATTGTTTCGTTAAAATCAAACTCTTGTTTATTTCTAGCACAATCGCTCATTTTGCTCAGTGCAGGATAAACACTTTTTCTGTATAAAGCCGGATCGTTACGCATGTATACCACAAGATCTTCAATTGGATCAAATGGAAGTGAGTCGTCTACTGGTTGTGCAAATTCATCTATTCTCATATTACCATTTCCTACATGACCAGTAACGTGCTTTTGTTCTCGGTCCAGGATTGTCACAGTTATGTCTAGCACGGAAACTGCGTCTACGTTCTGGATTAGACTTTTTAATCTTCATATCAGGATCGCCAAAATTAACTTTCTTTACGTTACCAGTCTTTGGATCCTTAACATATACTTTGAATTTTTTAACATCGCCTTGCATTGGCTTACCTAAAGGAACTTTGCGTCCTTGGTATTCTGCTTCGTCTAGTTCGTCTTCATTGAACCACATGACGCCATACTCTTCAAAAAAGTCGTCGCCGTCGTATGTTTCTTCGTCGAGTTCTGCTTCTTCGTCTGTGCTTACTTCAATGTCAAAATCGTCATATCCGTTATCGAACATGTATTCTGCTAGCTTGTTAGCATATTCGTCTGCTTCTTCTTCGCTTAAAGCACGTTCTAGAGGAATTTCGAAAACAGTTGCACCTTGTTCTGTTTCGTAAAGGTTGTGTTGAGGAAATACTGATTCATTTAAGCCTTCAAGTATTTCTTTTTGTTCCATAACGATTCTTACATAATGTTCCATACTGCACCTTAATGATTTAAAATAACGCTGTTAACTGATCCGTCAGTCCAAGTTTCAATTTTTGCACGTATCCAAACATAGTTTCCTATGAAGTTGTCTACTCCGCTTAAATCTGTAGGGACTACAAATGAGTAGTTCAGTACAGGAAACCAGTCTTCTTCGGTTGGCTCTATTGCAAGGGTTGCTTGTATGACAATATCGCCAATAAAACCTGTTACTGCGTATTGAACAGTATGAAATCCATCACTGCGACCGTAGTATCCGTCACCTTTAAAGTTACTTCCGGTAACGGATTCTACAGTGCTATCGCCTGGATGCGTTTGTGTTGTTAAAATTGTTTCGCTATATAATGACATACAATTATTTATCTGTATTGCCGTTATATACTAATCGTTCTACTTTCTTAATATCATTACCTGCAATCATTTTAACAAGTAATAGTATTTTTTCATCTCTTAGATAAAAGTATACTGTTTGTATCCAATCGCCTTCTCGTATACTTTGCAATGCATATTCAGAAGCCTTGCACTTATCGCTATTGGCAGCTAGCCAATCTGCTAAGCCGGGATTTTTAGTACGTCCTACTGATACTCTAAACTCATAAGGGCTAGGTTCTTTGAGAATAAAAACATTTTTTTCGTCTAAAAGAGTTTTAATATCAGCTGTATCCGGTTTCCAAACTTCAAAAATAAACGGACTACAAAAATTATTTTCAGTGAAAGCCTTTAAGTCTTCTTCTGATGTAAGATATACATAAAGATAACCAATTTCTGCTCTAGTTTTTCTTTCTGTAATATTCTCAAGTAACTTTAGTAGTTCCTTAGCATAAAAGTATTCGGCTATACTAAATTCAGTATACCTATTTCTAAAAAATGCTACTTTTAGTTCTTTATTCTCGTTATATAATTCGTCCAATTGAGTTATCATATCCCGTGCATAGTCGAGGTTACGGTAAGAACCGTAACTCCCACTAAACACCCTATTAATTCTAGTACGAAAAGCAACTTTGTACATGTACTTTCCATACCAGAGTTTTCTAGTAGTATGATTACTAATCACTTGCTACAACCTCTGCAGGCTCCGTAACAAGAACTATATTATTATCAGAGCAGTCTATTTGTACTTTGCCGCCGTATTTAAGATCACCAAATAGTAATGCTCTAGAAAGCGGACGTTTAATTTCTTTGTCAATTACACGCTGTAAAGGCCTAGCACCCATTTTAGGATCAAAACCTGCATCAACTAAGTAATCGAGTGCTTCGTCAGTAACAGTAAAGTTAACGTCTTTGTCAACAACCATGTCTTTAAGTTCTTTAAGGAACTTGCCAACAATTTTAAGCATAACTTCTTTACCTAGTTTAGCAAATGTAATTACACCGTCGAGTCTGTTACGGAATTCTGGACTAAAGAATTTCTTGAGTTCAGTGTCTTCATATTCTTTTTCGAAGCTATCAGTGAAACCAATTGTATTCTTTTCAGAATCTTTAGCACCTAAGTTAGTAGTTAGGATCAATACACAATTTCGAGCATCAGCTTCTTTACCGTCACTGCCTGTGATCTTACCATTATCCATTACTTGCAACAAAATCTGAGATACATCAGGGTGTGCTTTTTCAATCTCATCAAGCAGTAGTACACAGTTAGGATTTTCTTGTAGTTTAGTAATAAGAAGTCCTGCACCTTCACCGAAGCCTACATAGCCTGGAGGCGAACCAATTAGTTTAGCTACTGAATGTTTCTCTTGGTACTCTGACATGTCAAAGCGAACAAGTTTAACACCTAAATTGTTTGCAAGTTGTTTTGCTGTTTCGGTTTTACCAGTACCAGTCGGACCCATGAATACAAAGCTACCAATTGGTTTGTCGTCTGGTTTAAGACCTGCTTGGCTAACAAGAATTTTATCAACAATTGATTCAATTGCTTCGTCTTGTCCGTATACAGTTGCTTTAATATTCTTTTCTAGATTAGCAAGATTGTCTGTTTCTTTCTGGCTAATAGTTTCAACTGGCATGTTAAGCATTTTAGCAATTTCGAATTCAATCTCACTAGAGCCTACTATTTTTTCGCCTTCGTGTTCTTTTAGTTTAAAGCGAGAACATGCAACATCAATCAAGTCAATTGCTTTGTCAGGAAGCTTTTTATCAGACTGGTATTTTACTGACAGTTTAACAGAACTTTCGATTGCGTCTTCTGTAATATTAGTTGCATGGTAATCTTCGTAGTACTTTTTAAGACCACGTAGTATGTCCTTGGTTACTTCTGGTGTCGGCTCGTCTACTGCAACACGCTGGAATCGACGCATAAGAGCACGGTCTTTCTCAAAGAACTTGCGGTATTCATCCCAAGTAGTTGATGCAACAACTTTTAGATCGCCTTTTGTTAGTGCAGGCTTGAGCATGTTGGCAAGATCGTTGCCATTATCCTTGCTGCCAGCGCCAGCGCCATTGATCATATGTGCTTCATCGATAAACATAATTGCTTTGCCTTTTTTAGCAAGAGCACTTAGGACTAGTTTTAGTCGTTCTTCAAAGTCACCGCGGTATTTAGAACCAGCAAGCATGCCGCCTATGTCGAGATTGTATACTTCATAGTCTTGCAAGAATTTAGGAACATCTCCGTTTACAATCTTGTAAGCAAGACCTTCTGCAATAGCAGTTTTACCGACACCTGGATCACCTACAAGGATAACATTGTTTTTGCTACGGCGTCCTAGTGCAAGTGCGATACTTTCTAGCTCGTGCTCTCGACCAATAACTGGATCAATTTTACCACGTTTTGCAGTGACATTTAGATTATCAGTAAATGATTTAAGAGCTTTCTGTTCTGCATTAGAAATTTCTTCTTCTTCAACAGTGTCTTCCATTTCTGCATTAACATATTCAGCAAATTTAGTTTTATCAATGCCGCCTTTTTCCAGCCAATAATGTGCAATGCTTTTCTTTTCGCTCAACAAGGAAATTAAAACATCTGACAATTCAATATTTTGACGTCCATTAAATAGAACTTGTGTAAATGCTCGATTGAGAACACGTTCAACTGTTTGGGTTTTCTTTGGCTTAAATTTATCTTCATTAATTAGAATATCGTCACAGTTGTTTAAAAGGTGATTTTCTAGATTCTTTTTAATGAATACTGGATCTGCACCGTACCCCTCGATCACCTTTTCAAAGTGTTCTTCGCAAAACATTGCAAATGTAAGATGTTCGAGTGTTACATATTCGTGTTTTAGTTTTTGTGCATCCTTTACTGCTTTTTCAAAAACTAGCTGTAATTCTTTGCTTGGTTCGACCATGTTATTTCCTTTTTAAAAGTGTTCTTTTCTATACTTTATTAGTATACATTATTATTTGTTTTTGTCAAGTATTTTTAACTTTTGTTCACTTCTTCATAAACAGCTTGTATCTTCTTCATTAGCTCAGGATTGTTTATTTTTGGAGTAAACACTTTGATTCTTACGTACAATTTTCCTCGTTCATTAGAATTTTGTACTGGTAATCCGTACCCTGTTATACTCAACACAGTGTCAGGGTTAGTTCCGGCAGGAACCTTTAAATTTAATGTTTTTCCTTCTAGTGTTTTTATAGGAATAGTCGTTCCTAATATAGCTTCAAATGAAGACACTGTTGCTGTTGTTATTAAATTTTGTCTATCTCTTTGCCAGTTAGGATCTTGCTTAGTTTTAAATTTAACAATAAGGTCGCCGCGTTTAATATTTTGGTTCCCGTCATCGCCAAGATTTGGATACCTAACCATTTGGTCTTCTTCGATACCTTGAGGAACTGCTAGCTCTGCTTGCTCCATTTTTCCGCTTTGTAATCTGTATTGAAATACTAGTATTCTGCCGTAGAGTATATCTCGAAGTTCGATGTTAGCAGTAATGTGTATGTCTCTGTTTCTAGCGTGATAACCACGTTGGTGTTGGTGAAAATTTCTAAACATTTGGTCAAAGAAGTCATTTCCTTGCCCGTGTTGATTGTTTGTATATGCCTGCGGGTTGTCGTATTGCTGTCGTTTTGCAGGATCTTTTAATGTTTCGTAGGCTTCGTTAATCTTTTGTAGAGTCTCGCGATCACCACCCCGATCAGGATGGTGCTTCATTGCAAGTTTTCGATATGCTCGCTTAATTTCTTCCGGAGATGCACTCTTTGAAACGCCTAAAGTATTGTAATAGTCCATGCTATTACTTATTGAAGGTGTTAGTCTTTGCCGCCCTTACCTGGTCCGCTGTTAACGTACAAACCAAACCATGCTGCACCAGCGCCTACTATGATCGATAGCAAGCCAGATTGTTCCATAGTAGGAGCATCAAGTGTCATAAACCAATCTACTACTTTGTACACAAGGTAGATGTACACAGTTAAGAACGCACGTGGCCATATTCTCCATGCATCAACTGCACGAGCCAGGTGTATTAATTTTTGATATGGATTGTGTGACGAATTAGTTACATTAGTATCGATTTCTAATTCTAGATTTACTTTTTTAGTTTCGTTGCTCATAATAAAGCCCTCTTTATTACAAGTATTTATAGCAAAAAAGCCCATTTTATGGAACACGGGTAGCGAATCCAGTTCCAACGGCATGGGCGGCCGACACCTACTAGGAAAATAACGGACAAGCCGATAACTATAACGGTCCCTAGGT
>Ga0209961_1000520_pt1 | contig 13029 bp, 32 predicted proteins | sample SalPonA_B_H2O_MG_FD_185719 | JGI IMG/M metagenome (GOLD analysis project Ga0209961, IMG submission 185719) | Water microbial communities from South San Francisco under conditions of wetland restoration - Salt Pond MetaG R2A_B_H2O_MG (SPAdes)... | ecosystem: Environmental > Aquatic > Non-marine... | reverse complement strand
ATTAGATAACACTGTTTTCTGCAGTGTTTTGCTAGGTTTTGCCTTTTGCTTTTGTATTCTGTTTTGCTTTTGTATAGGCGAAAAAAAACCGGATGATTGATCCGGCTCTTTAGTCTTTTTGATTGTTAGATCTTAAGTAAAGATCACCAATAACAAGCAAGAAGCAATAAGCATTGCTACTGTATAGATTCGCTCGCTCTTTTCTTGTTGCGCGCGCTCTTTTGCAAGTATATCGTTTATATGCTTTTGACTAATTAGGTTTAGTCTTTTTTGTTCAAGCGAATAATAGTTTTTAGGCATAGTCACTCACTCCTTAACATCTAATACTTTAACTTCGCCCCATATACTGACTTGTTCTGGCTCTTCACCCTCATATGGATCTGACTCAATAAAGGCCATAGTCGAACCAATATCATTACTTAGGTCATATATGTAAAAGTGATCACCCTTTTGGGCGTGACCTTCAACTAAAACCATAGCAAGGCCGCCATCTGTTAGTTGATCAATTGCCGCTCCCTTTGTGCAAAATGTGCAATTGTAGTTCTCATAAACCATTGTATTAACAGTCTTGTGATTGTCGCTGTATATGTTTAACTCGAATATATATTCCATTATTTCGCCCCCTCTTTTGGCTTTTCTACGCCATATAGGCCGCGCAATATCGCATCGTTATAGCTATTGCTAGTAAAATGCTTTTCAGCATATACGCGCTCTTTTTCAACTTGCTTTTGTATTGCTTGCAATGCTTGCTCTACTGTTAACATAAAACCTCCTAGTGAACGGCAATAATGATATCAATATCATTAAAAGTAGGTAGGCCGCATGCATGGCCTTTTGGGGTGCAATCGCCACATTTTCCGGCACAAGTAAAAGCCTTTTTCCCATATGATGCGCGCAATTCTTTATTGATTGCTTTTGTTCCATGCTCTGTACTCTTGACTTTTCGACCTATTGAAACGGCCTTGAATTCACCCCGAACAAAAGGCAAAGCGCGCATTTTTTCTAGCATTTCTGGGCCGTATTTATGGCCGCTCGAAAGATTCAAAAGATAATTATCGGGCATTGTTATTCCTTGCTCTTTTGCTTGTAAGAATAATTCGAAAGACTTGCTATAACCATATGCTCTTATTTTGTCGCTATTGTTAGCTAACAAAATTGACCAAAATTCTATATCGCTAATACTTGAAAAGTCCCCATCGACATATAAACGGAAATCGAGCGGTTCACCCTCGAATAATTCGTTTATAACTTGCTCAAAAGCTTTTGCGATTTCTCCACGGCCCTCTTTTGACTGCAGCAATACGCTATTTTGGCATTGCCTAAAAAAGGTAGCGGGATATCGCCATCCCTTGAATGAATAGCACCAATTGAGACAATCACCCGCGCCATGGCAAAATCCCTCACCCGCTAAACTTGAAAAGGCAATAAAAGGCAACTTGCTATTGCCATCGTCTTTAAATATTGATCGATTAGGAATACCAGTTTCAAGGAATTCGATAAATTCAAGAGTAAAACGTCTATTGTCGTTATCTAGTTTTTTAGATAGTGACAATAAATAGCGTTTCAATTCGCTGTACTTTTGAACAGCTATCATTATTGCAATTTTGCTTTTGATATTATTTGTAAATTTCATCTTTTAAACCCCTTACTCTTCACCGTGAAAATATTCAGCCATCAATAGTCCGACAGGTATTGATACAAGAAAAACAGCCGCAAATAACATTGTGCAAACAATTAAAAAATCCATAGCTAACACCCTCTTAAAATTCGAAATCAGTAATTACGGGAAAAGATCCGCGCTTAAATGACTCGTGATTAACATCGTCAAATTTATAAACGCTGTATTTTTTTAATTCACGGCAATATTCACCGCGCACCCATACAGGGCCATATTCTTTATATTGGAAATATTCGCCTTGCTTTAAGTCTTTAATGGTTTTCATAGCTACGCACCCCTTATTTAGGTATTTAAGTTACATATAACTATACGCCAATCACTGAAATAAACAACAATTTTGTTGTTTTGTGTTCCTTCTTTTATAGGCAAATTCGCATTTTTTCCTCCACGGAACAAAATCTGTATAAAATCAATAACTTAGCGAATCCACCCAAAAGCACCAAAAAAGACGATGCCCGCAAAGCCAGTAACGGCGCGGCTTCCAGGGGCATGGCACGAAATAACCCCATGCTGATCATTTTTTAGGCAGTACGCCTGAGAATTTTTCCTATATAGAGCATCCGCATGAAAAACGACCCCCCGTACCGTGGGATAGTAAATCTTTGGGGGTGTACCGTGGGATAGTAAGTAGGGCTACAGCCTACGTAGGCGCAGGCGCGAGCCGAGGCGATAGAAGAGTTCGTTGTAAGTTATTATTTCTAATTCTTGTGGGAAATTATCTCGCCAGTATCTGAGGAATGTATCCTCTGCGAAATCAAAGCCATCGAATGTCTGACGCTGCTCTCGCTGCTTCTCGCTAAACCAGACCAGATCTACAACATCTCCGGTCTTCTTCCTTTGCTTAAGGATAGATGTATTAGCGTTGACCTTAACCGTGAAGAAACCTTTGCTGCCTTTTCCTCCGGACTTGCGAGACTCTGCCTCGGCCATTGCGTTCTGCAGCCAATTGCGTTTGAAGTTACCCTTCTTCGTAAGTACTGATGAATACGCTTCCTTATCCACGTCTGGCAATTTCTTGTTCTTCGCAACCCTTGTACCACCCCTAAGAATGGGAATCATATAGGCACGACTGTAATTGCCTTCAGTCTCGAATCGTAAGTTAGCATGAAGCGTAGCCTTGGTGGCCTTCTTGAACCTCATGCCCTTCTTGGTGAATGGTATAGCACCGCCTTTAATAGCACCGCTATCCATGTGTTGGACAAGACCTTTATGGGTATGGAATAAACCATTGTTCATTACTTTAGACACGACAAAAGGAATCTGCGTAGTAGCTAATTCCTTAAGTGCCTTTGGCAAATTGTCAAATCCGATAGCGTATTCCATAGCCCAAGTATAACACTAATCCATATCTGTCATATCACGATGATTAGTCCAAAGATAAAAACCATATTCCTTGGACTGCCTGTAGTACTTCTTTACCGTTCTAGCATCGATACCAAAGATCATGCCTAAGTTTTCCCAAGCTACTGGCTTTTTACCGCCTTCACGCAGCTCCATTATCTCGGCCATATCTTCAATACTAATTTTTGGTATAGCTGTCATCTACTAATCCCATTGCGTAATCATAAACAAAGTAAGCCACTGACAATCTCATGTAACTGAGCTTGGACATCACTAGCTGCTGCATAAACTTGCTGTGAGCGATTGCATTATCATCTAGCCTGCAACCCATCTCTGTGTATACCTCTTCACATAGGTCGTCTTCGGTCACTACGTCTGAAGTCATACACGCCAAGAACAGATACAAGCAATCTAACTCGGATTCATACTCTGACATCGCCAGAGCACCATAAGCTGCTACCTCAACGTAGTGCATCAGCTCGCTTTGTCTAATATATGATTTTGGGTCTGTCACAATCTATCTCCCATCCTTTGTAATTTGTTGACTTTCCTGCACAAACAGATTGTTCATACCGAATTTCTTCTCTTCTTTGCTCTTCCCATTCAAGACGGGCAGCCACCGCAAGAGCTATTATAATCCATCCAACCCATTTAAGATCGCTTATAAACTTCACCGTATCTCTCCTCGAATCTTTTTGAACGAACCTCTGCTAACCGCAAACGCTTAAAATCCGTATATGAATTAACGCTTTCTTTCATCTCCAAACAGAACAGGTCTTCGATATAGGCATCCATCTCTTTCTGGGATGGTATGGTCCTATCTACGACATATTCTTGTTCGAACAACACGGAGGCAGGAAGCCCTAAAGCTTTAATGACATCGTAGCCATTAGCTCCACAAGAGAAACAGTGGCACAAGACTTTACCGTCCTTCTCAGTGACCGTCATTGATGGTGATGAGTCGTCATGTACAGGGCATAGAGCCGTATAACCCTTGCCTGACTTTCTGACTCGGTCCAATCTACTTATTATTTCATCTATCATTTGCGTCCCCTTAACCAAACCAAGCTCAATTAAACAGTATTGTTGTTTATTGTGCAACACTTTTGTTGTTTATGCGGCTCGTATCTTTGATTTGGCTCTTCGGATATTCATATACTTTATGAATCCTGTAACATCCTTGGACAAGGTATCAGCTACTATCCCTGTTTTTGGTGGTGGTTCTTTGAACTTTTCTTTGTAAGCGTGAAAAGCCCACCCATCGCTGTACTTTTTTTGCCTTGCGTACTTAAGCAACTCTCCGTACCAACGCTCTTTATCCTTCTGAGCTGCGATTCTGACCATTTCCTGACCATCACCGTGGATTTCACTAGTGATCTTTATTTCATAGCCACAGGCGCATCTCAGGCCGGAGAATATGCTTTTACATAGTGGACAATCCCTTGTTTTGGATTCTTTCTTATCGTCCTTCTTAATCAGTCGCTCTTCGTTATAGTTCTTCTCGCCATCATCAAGCATTTCAGGCACGAAGTCTTCGATAAAACCATGCCGATGAACATTACCCGCATGATCTAGGATAATGGCTCTATCTTTACCCTCTGCCGTTCTCTGTACTCTTCCGTATCTTTGCTGTAGAACAATTTTGCTTGCAGTGGGATAGCAATCGATTAACGCTTGAACATTTGGCGCATCGTATCCAGTGTTAAGTAACTGGCTGCACGAGAGTATAAGGAACTCACCGCTGTCGTGACCTTTGTATATCCAATCTCGCTCTTCTTGAGACATATAGCCGTCAATATGAACAGCAGGGATACCACTAGCGTTAAAAGTATCCACAAGATGCTTAGAGTGGCGTATAGAAGGACTGAAAGCGATTGTCTGCATTCCATTAGCGTGTTCAAGCCAGTTTTTGACAACATCTCCATTGACCGTAATTGCTTGCTGCTCATATGCTGCCGAGAGAGCCTGCGGATCAAATTCAGTGCCGCCCGTCTTAGCGCGTACACGCTTGATTTTAGCCGTACTCGGAGATGCACCACCGTAATACTCAATCGGACATAAATAACCCTGATCCAAGAGTTGGCGTGTCGTGATAGGTACGATAAGATCGTCATATACTTTCCCCATTCCTTTACTGTAAGGCGTAGCCGAAAGGCCGATAAAAGGCACTGCGTTATAGTTATCCATTAACTCTGTTAATCCGTTATACAGAGTGTGACATTCATCAACGATAGCGAAATTGAACTCAGGCGTTTTCCTTCTTACCAGTGTCTGAACACTAGCAATCTGAATCGGTGCATGAGGCTTTGATCTATAGTGGTCGCCTTGCATAACCCCTATATCTAAACCCATCGCGTCAAATGCTTCTACAGTCTGCTCTACTAGCTTTACTCGGTCACAGATGAATATACCCCTTCTACCCTTCCTGTAGGCACTGGCGAGCATCTCAGCGGCTGTGATCGTCTTCCCGAATGAACATGGTGCTGCAAGTACTGGCCTTCTTTTCCCCCTTCTTAAACTATCTCGAATCATTTGAATCGCAAGCTCTTGGTGAGGTCTTAAAGGCATCTCATTTCTCCATGTACTAATAGATTCTGAGCTAAGTCATGCATTGAGTTCAGCTCACTAAACTGAATTTGACAGGCATCGGTCGGACAGGTGAATTGGTCCTGCTTCTGACCTCTTGTCATAGGTCTACAGATATTCCAATAATCACTTTTTCTTATCCATCCAACAAGGTCACATTGAACCCCGACACCGTCTTCCATAGCGACAGAAGCAAACACATAGTAATCGCAATTAAAGTGCTTTTGCGTATCACTGACGTGCGCGTGATAGTAGGGCTTTGCTACCCTATTTGCTGACTTTGTTTTAACGTCAAAGGTAAGTCCACTGACGACAAAGTCATAGTCAAAAACTTCCTTACCAGTAGCCGAGTACTTTAGGTTCAGCTTTTCTAGGAAAATGGCGAAGCATGTCTCGCCTATAAATCCAACGTACTGGCCACCCCCATCAGCAACAAAAGTCGTACGATTCAACTTCTGACCACTGACCAAACCAATACAGTGATCATGCATCTTTTTTGTTATTGGGTATGAAATCATAGTTCATCACCTTTTTTTAGGCAAAAGTTGTCATTTAGAGGACTGTAGGTAACACCTATGTCCACTTAGATTCAATTCCCAGTGATATACAGTAATCAGCAACCAATTTTACGGTGGCAATCCGTCAGGATGGCAAGTCCTGCACCCACGGCTCAAAGAGCAATGTTACCATTCACGCTGTTTATCCCGTCCTCTAAAGGTCGTATATCAAATCTCGCTTTTATGCCTGACTGCACGATGCGACAGCACTATTCAATGGTAGGCATACCAGACGGTGAACTACATAGAACCACAAAAGACGATATAAAAAGAGAAAAGTTGATATAAGCATGAGAAGTGCTTACAATTGCAGATGTCGGGTGACACCTACGATAGCTTCTTTTCTCTTTCTCTGTGTTATCTGTCTTTGGAGGCTGCAACCTCACCGACAACTTCATATTAAATTGCTCCCCTGCAATTTGCAAGTGAACGATGCATTTAAGCCCCAAGACTCAGGGGCTTTTTTTTGCCCCTTAAAAAGAATAGTCGTGAAACTTTCTACGGACACCGATAGTTAGATACTTGCCACCAATCTCTCTGAAACGCTTTGTCTCTGGGTTATAGGCAACATTAACAAGGTCGCCATCTGACTTCACCTTAAAGGTATATTTAGAGCCTTGAGTATTGCGCTCGTAAGTGTATTCCTGATTATCGCTCATTCCGTTATTGTCGATTCTAGTGGCACTATCCTGCTGAACAGTGACATAAGTCGTCTTACCTTTTTTAAATATGTCCACCACGGTTGCAGGGTGTTTGTCAGACCATCCCGACACGGTTGCAGGAGCACCAACTTCCATCAGTCTTAAATTTTTTTCCTCTAAAGATTCATGTCTACCTAGCTCTGAGTTCCACTTCATCATATTAATCATTTTAAATACCTCTCTGTGTTGGATGATTATCAATATACAGATCTGTTGTTTAATAATCAACACATTTGTTTATATTTAACTATCTTTGAACAAATCTTTTTGATATTCCATTGCTTCGCATGACTCAGAACAAGCACCACTGTTGCCTCTCAGCGAAGAAATCAATGATTCTTTCGACTCGTCACGATACGACTCTATGATCTGCGGTATAGACATACTGTTTCTAAAGCAGTTCTCATTTGGAGATGTCTTGCTTGGCAGAGTTTTAACTTTGTCTGAGGCTAATATGTCGTGAAATTGTTTTGCCATCTCTGGCTCATCCATAGCGGCCAAGGCTATTTTGTTTGTACCTTTCTTAACGCAGAACACGCAGTTACCTAGCCACTCAGATAGATTTAGATCAAAAGGCATCGATCGCCAGAACTCTAGAATATCTTCCTTCTCGTAATCACTAACGTCTGCCAGATACTTAACATTAGGACGCTTTCTTAGACGCTGTGGCTCATCGGCTCGTATACCTAGCCAAGTGGTGTACTCTTTAAAGTTCTCTTTAATCCACTTCTCATAAGGATCAGTTTTAAGCCTAGCGGTGCAGTGTGCTATGTGGCTGTACGGAGTTCCGTACTTGTTAACAAAGTCTTTCCAAGGCTTCATGTCGCAACCAATCTCATCAACGATCTGATAAGTTGTTCCAACCCCATGCTTTGGATTTATCTTGGCTCGAATACAAACAAGATCGATCTTAAAGTGATTGACGACATTCTTAATGAACTCATAAGTCTTTGGATGCTCTGCGCCTGTATCCATAAATACGTAGTGGACGTTATCAATCTCACCTCTCTGACGCATGCCTTCAATGACATAAACCAAATATGCTGACGTTCTACCGCCACTAAAGCTAACTATGTTATTCATAATAAAATCCCTAAACTCTTGCTTTTCTTGTATTCGAGTACTTCTCATAAAGCACTTTACATTCTGCCTCTAACCCATTGTCACATAAGTCATTTATCAGCATCAGTATCTCTGCGTTTTCTTCTAGACCACGACTGTACTCCTGATAGTCATGACTAGTACCATAGTCCCAGTTATGCTTTATCATTAAGTACTCTAGCCACTCCAAAGTCTTCATATTTACTCCTGTAATGGCAGCTTACGCTGCCTCGCCTGTGTATGGAGCTTCCCAAAGAAAGCAGTGAACAATATCGAAAGTCATCCAAGGCTGCACAACTCCGTCAACAATGGCTTTTTTAGGAAACCAAGCCTCACTACAGTTACCTTTTAACAATACAGCCTTTGGTGTTTCTTTAACCACCTTAACGGTAGTGGTGTTACCTTCAGCCTCGATGGTGATGATGTCATTTACGTTCATGGCAATACCCTCTTACTTGTGTGTTCTAGCTCTACGCGACAACTCCATCGCGCAGTAATGATATTCATCCCAGTACTGGCCAGACTTTGGATTGCCTATCTCTTCACCTGCCACTGCAGCCTCGTATGCGTCTTTCATGACGTATTCAAGAGACTCTGTAGACATACTTTTAACCTTGCTCATGTACATTGTGTGCCAGTTCATTTTGCTTCCCCTCTCGGTCAGTGTTATAGCAATAATAAACAACAGTTTTGTTTATTGCAAGGGGGTAAGTGTAAAAAAATTATCTATTTTGTTGTTGCACTGATCACGATATGTGTTTACTATGAATTCAAATTAGCGAGGAGCAAGTTATGTCATACATGGATATCGAAGATTTACAACGAGCATACGGCATCGAAGACAACTCTGACGATGCTGTGTTCTACACAACTGTAGGTGAGTCTGCATACCACAACCTGTCTTACTTAGGTGATGACGAGAGAGTAGGACGTGTTGTTGAGGCTGTTTATAAGTATCTTGATGCAATGGAAGTAGCGTCACTTAATGGCGGCCCAAAGATGCCTAAAGATGTACGCGCATTCCTGAATAACCTCGGTACTACTTTGGCTGAGAATGACAAATACAAGTTGGAGAATAACTAATGAAATTTCATACAGAAGATTGTGCAAGCTTAACCAAGTATTTACTTACCGATCCACCTATCCGCGCAAGTTGTGATTGTGATGGAGAAGAATATGACCCGTTTGAGGATGAAGATAATGGATAAGTTTGATTTGGATTGCAAATGAGTGAAGGTAAAAAAGTTATCTTTTTTGTTGTTGCACTGATCACGATATGTGTTTACTATGTACCTGTTGTTTGAGAGGAGATATTTATGAGTTTTGCAAAAGAAGTATGGGACACACTGTCCTCAATCGATTTAACCGACAAGGTGAAATCCAAGAATGGATTGTCATATGTCTCTTGGGCTTGGGCATGGGGAGAGTTGATGAAAAACTTCCCTGAGTCTGAATACACGTTCGCTGACCCACTGTACTTTGATGACCGTACCTGTGAAGTCTGGGTACGAGTAACCATAAGGAAAGGCGAAGACGAACTGTCACGTGATATGTGGCTGCCGTGCATGGATTGGAAAGGTAAATCAATTATCAATCCAACGACTCGCGAGGTATCTGACACTCGCATGAGAGCACTGGTTAAAGCAATTAGTATGTGTGGACTTGCTAACTACATCTATGCCGGAGAAGACCTCCCTGAGAAGCCTGCTTACACTGCGTCAGACTACATGACGATCATCAATCAAGCGCAGCGTAGCGACAATGGCAAACCATTACTTAGCAAAGAAGAGTATGACCTAATTTGCGAGGCTCTCTCAGAGAGCATTACAGCCATTAAAAATGGTGTAGCTGATAACGACATGCTTGCAGTATCTGAATCGTGGGGAGAGCTTTCTCAGGACGAACAGATGGCATTGTGGCGAGCGCCAACTAAAGGCGGGTGCTTTACCCGCGAAGAAATGGACGTACTTAAGTCCAAAGAACTACGTGAAGCAATTCAATCTGGAGAATGATATGAAAGTAGGATTAAGCATTAGAATCGATGTAACCAAGATCGATAAATCACGCCTATACAAAGGCGCAAAAGGAACCTATCTAGATCTCACAACCTTTGTCGATCTGGATAACCAAGATGAATACGGCAACAATGGCTTTATCTCGCAGTCAGTGACTAAAGAAGAGCGCGATGCGAAGATTAAGACTCCCATCTTAGGTAACAGCAAGGTTATCTTTGCTGACGTTGCTCAATCTGCTCCTGCAAAGCGTCCCGTGCCTGTATCGGCACCTGCTGATGATTTTGATGAAGATTTACCTTTCTAGGGAGATGGAAATGCATACTGGCAACAGATTACAAACCATACAACGTCAGTTAGAGGTGTCCAACTTGGACATCTCTACCAAACTGAATGTAGCACCACAGATTGTGTCTCGGTGGAGACAGATGTCTGACCTTAAGCTGTCAGTCGTATTAAAGCTGTGCAGCGTTCTAGGTATTACCGTGGAGGAATTTTGCGATGACACAAGGCATTTTTTGGAGAATTAGTCAAAGAAGCCAAACTCAAAAGATCTTGGGTAACCTTGCTAAATGGATTGAAGAGAACTGGGATTTTGAAGATTCCTTGGTTCTACAGCCAAAGCCTTACAAGAACCCAAGAAGCTTATCTCAGAACGCACTGTTTCATATGTGGTGCGGAGAGATGGCTCAACAGATGGCCGACAGGGGCGTCAAGGTAGAGGATGAAGCTATCACTGCTGATGACGTTAAGTTAATGATGAAAATTAAGTACCTTGGCACTGAAGACATAGTAAGAGGCAAGTTGGTTGTAAAAGATCAGCTCCGCAGAACTAGTACTTTAGACAAGGGAGAAATGTTTCACTTTATGGAGCAGGTAGAAGAATGGGCTACAGATCGTGGGTGTCAGTTAACTATTCCGGCTCAGAGCGATTACATGAAGTACAGGGAGGCACAATCAGCATGACAAAAACAAAATCAGACGGCAGCACAGCGAAATACTATGAGTTGCCATTCGGTGCTAAACAGCTTCAAGATCTTATCAGTTACAAGAATATGAACGGCCAAATCGCAGAAATTTTTAGAGCTTGTTACAGATACGGCGAAGTTGAACATAGTGAGAAGATGCGCGATGCCAAGAAGATTAAATTCTACATTGAGGCAGAGATAGCCAGACTTGCCAAGTACGGAGAGTGATATGTATTACGAATATACTTTTGAAGTAGAACAACCACGGTGGTTAGAGGTTACTGTCGAGGTCCGAGTCACTAAATATTGGAGCGATCCAGAGACATATGACGAAGCTGCTGATGGCGGTGTCGAATGGGATTACGTTGGATGGAGTTCCTGTGATCAAAATGGTCATGAAGAATGTGGCAGCGGTGAGCCGCCATACTCCGTACCAGAGGATAAGATAACCGATCATTTGTTCGAGAACTATCCCTATGACATGGAGGAAGAACTGTGAACTACGAGGACATATTTGTCGTGTACTGTACAGAGTGTGATAACTCCGAGCTACTGGTTAAAGGTGAGAGTGCAGAAGACTACCGTTGCAGTGTGTGCGGTGGCGTACTGGAGGCTGAATAATGCCTTCAGCAATTGGAAGCCAAAGAATCGACCGAACAGGATTTGAAACCGAGCACCTTAAAGTACTTGAAGTGTCTTTTAGGGATGACAGAGAAAGAACTTGGCATTGGAAATGTATTTGTAAGCACTGTGGTGATACCTTTGACTGCCGTACAGCAAGTTTAAAGAAACAGAAAGGCTGTGGCTGTGCCGTAAAAGAAATCATCAGGAAGCAGCGTAAGAAGCGTCCTTTTACTGATGGCGTATCAGGTGCTGATTTATTGCGGAGAGCATGGGTATGAAAGATGCAGAGATTAACTTAGCAATAGCTAAGATTGAGTATCCCGACTACAAGATCGAATCTTGGATAAGTAGTGCAGCGGTAACTCCTCTCAGGCATCCAAACATAAAAGGCATAGATTATATGCAGTGGTGTTGGATTGGTCCTATCATTGAACGTGAAGGGATTGACATCCTTTTTCATGGAACTCACTGGCTTGCTTCAAGTCCCCCATTAGGTGACCCAAAGACCTATGCAGAGGTAGTGGCAGATAAACCTGCTAAAGCAGCGGCATTGTGTTACCTGAAGATGAAAGGGGGTGAGTGATGAATGAATCATGCCTTAACTGCAAATACTGGCTTTCTATAGATACTATTTCTGGAGAAGATGACGACCAAGCAAAGTGGGGGTTGTGTCGAAGATACCCACCAAAGCTACCCGCAGAAGAAAACGATTACAGAATAGAAACTAATCAGCATCCAGTGACAGATGGCGTTGAATGGTGCGGGGAATGGAAAGCAAGTGATGAACAATGCAGAAATTAACTTAGCAATAGCAAAGCTAGAGTATCCAAATCTAGAGTGGTTTGGTGCTGATCACCTTGCAGTTACTTGGAATAATGGCTGTAGGACAGAGTGTGACTACTTACAGTGGGCTGACATCGGCCCAATCATTGAGCGTGAAGAAGTATGGCTAAGACGTGAAGAATTTTGTTGGGTCGCATCTTTTTATTACAGCGATATTTACGCAACAGCAGAAACCCCAACTAAAGCAGCAGCACTGTGTTACCTGAAGATGAAAGGGGGTGAGGTATGACTATCCCTCGGAAGTACCCACATAGAGTAGGTTTACGAAACATAAATATGCATGGCTACGAGAACGAGAACACAAAAGTCATCGGCTATGTAGGCTATAACCCAAAGACAGACCACATATGGAGAGGAGAGTGTAAGCACTGTGGTAGTGTTAGCGAGACTACTGCCAAGACGCTGATGAATCGCAAGTCATGTGGTTGCAAACGAGAGACAGTAAACAAGGAGTCATGGGCGCACGAGTTGGCTAAGGCTTGGTTAAGGAGGCCGCTATGCTAAACACTGCAATATTAATATGCTTAACGACATTTGTATTCGTAGCTGTATTGATGATCACAGGGGATGCAAAAATGGCTGGCGCTTCAACCACAGCATTCCTATTAGGTGGATCTG
>Ga0209961_1000517_pt1 | contig 13068 bp, 11 predicted proteins | sample SalPonA_B_H2O_MG_FD_185719 | JGI IMG/M metagenome (GOLD analysis project Ga0209961, IMG submission 185719) | Water microbial communities from South San Francisco under conditions of wetland restoration - Salt Pond MetaG R2A_B_H2O_MG (SPAdes)... | ecosystem: Environmental > Aquatic > Non-marine... | reverse complement strand
TGCTATTTCTTTTTTACCCACTATTATTTCTACAACATCTGTACTTTTTAATTGTGTTAATAATGGTTTTTTCATTCTATTTATATAACAACCAATTGCTTTGTTACCAATATCAGTGTGAACAGCATATGCAAAATCATATGCAGTTGCACCTTGGGGTAAAATATATGTTTTACCCTTTGGAGAATATGAAACTATTTCATTTGCATGAAGTGTATCTTTTGTCTCTTGATAAAATTCTTCAACATTATCATGGGTAAATTCTAAAGATTTTAACCAATTTAAATTAATGCTATTATTCTGATTTGAGTTATTACCTGATTTGTATTTCCAGTGTGCAGCAATACCATATTCTGCGATTTTATGCATTTCAAATGTTCTTATTTGAATTTCATAAATTTTAGAATTATGGAAAACAGTTGTATGTATAGTTTGGTAACCATTTTCTTTAGGAGTTGCTACATAATCTTTAAATCTAGAAATTAATGGTTTGAACTCTAAATGTATAAAACCTAAAATTTTATAGCACTCAATAGGATCATCAACTAATATTCTAATGGCAAATAAATCAAGAACTTCATCAATACTAATACCTTTTCTCTGCATTTTAAGATAAATAGAGTAGTGGTGTTTTATTCTAGAAAATATTTTTATATTGTTTAAGTCAAAACCTTTTTTATCTAAAAGATCTTTAGTCGTTGAAATAAAGTTATTAAAAGTAACTTCTATTGTTTGTTGTTGTTCTTTTAAAAATTTATCAATTTTTTCATATTCTAATGGATAAATATAATAAAATGCTAAATCTTCAAGGGCATTTTTTAGTGTAGAAATACCTAATCTATTTGCAATTGGAACATATACTACAAGAGTTTCTTCTGCAATTCTTTTTTGTTTTTCAGGTGGTAGGGCATCTAAAGTAAGCATATTGTGAAGTCTATCACATAGCTTTACAATTAAAACTCTTACATCATCAATTGATGCAATTAGCATCTTTCTAAATGTTAAAGCTGAAGAAATCAATCTTCTATCACTTGATTGATTTGAAGGTACTAACTCATGCTCTCTAATTTCAACAATTTTTGTAAGACCATCTACCATATGAGCAATATCTGCTCCCCATTTTTCTCTAACATATTCTAAATCATAATGAGTATCTTCAACTACATCATGTAAAAGAGAAGTTGCAATAATTGCTTCTTCATTTGAAAAATATGCTGTAATACATGAAACTAAAATAGGGTGAACACAATATTCTTCACCACTTTTTCTATATTGTCCCTCATGGGCTTGAATAGTAAAGTCTATTAGTTCTTTAAGTCTTGGAGTAAGGGTTGTTGTTTCTTTAAGAAGTTCAATAGCACCTTCAGTGGTATTTATCGTTTGTATTTTTTTAATAAATGGATCCATAAATACCTTCTAAAGATTATTTGATAAATTTTGATAAAGAATTATTATTCTTTATCAACTAATCCATCAATTTTTAATAAACCAGATGCAATTTCATCAATAGCGATATCTGTATATTTCATATTTTGAGTGTTTTGAGTTAAAAGTGGTTTCGCACCTTTACTTAAGTCATCTGCTCTTTGACCAACAGCAATAGATAAGATATATCTATCATTGTTAGTATATTTTAAAGCTTCACTAATTCTTTCTTCTAATCTTTTCATTTTATTTCCTTAGTTTTTAACAATTGAACATTTTGAGTAATCACCATTGATGATTGCTAATAAGTTACCTTTTTCGTTCATATTAGCAACTACAATTGGTAAGCTATTATCTTTTGCTAAAGCAATAGCAGTATCATCCATAACTTTAATATGGTCTTCTAAAGCTTTATCATAAGAGATAGTATCTAGTTTAACAGCATCATCAAACTTCATTGGGTCTTTATCGTAAACACCATCAACTTTAGTTGCTTTAATAAGCATTGATGCACCAATTTCTGTTGCTCTTAATGTTGCTGCTGTATCTGTTGTAAAATATGGATTACCTGTTCCAGCTCCAAATATTACAACTCTGTTTTTTTCAAGATGTCTTCTTGCTTTTCTAACAATAAATGGTTCAGCGATTTGTTCCATTTTAATTGCAGTTTGAAGTCTTGCATTTAAACCTTTGTGCTCTAATGCTTCTTGCATAGCTACACCGTTTATAACAGTTCCAAGCATACCCATATAATCTGCACTTGTTCTTTTAATAACACCATCAGCTGCTGCTGTTACACCTCTAATAATGTTACCACCACCAATAACAATACCTACTTCAATACCATTATCAACTAGACTTTTTATCTCATCAGCAATATAATCTAAGATTTGAGTGTCTATTCCATAACCCTCATCACCAGCTAATGCTTCACCAGAAAACTTTACAAGTACTCTTTTGTTCATATGTGCTTCCTTTATAATTTGTGGATTATATAAAAAAATTGATTAAAATTCCTTTAATAATCTTATGTTACTGCCCATTCATAGAAGGGTAAAACTTCAATATCTAAATCATTGTATTTAAATTTTTCATCATTTGAAATAGTAATAATAAAAAGTTTCTTTATTTCGTGTTCTTTCATTGACTTATAAATTTTTTTTATTTGATTTTTCATTAAAAATGAATTGAAAAATGAAATGGCAACGATTGCAATATTTTCTTTTGGAAGATAAAAATCTATATTATCAAGATAATAAACTTCCTTATATTTTCCAATTAACTCTAAAAAAATCATATTAGAAAATTCACTTTTTAATTTTTTGTTATGGCTAATTACATTTAAAAATGAATGATTATACAAATATATCTTTTTTGTTGCTTTTTCTTGATTATATTTTTCTAAAAAATAAATTGTTCTATTTTGCTTTAGTAGTTCACAAGTTTTATAAAATGTGTCTTTTGAAACTTTTATTTTTGTTTTTAAAGTATTAAAAAGTTGATAAATAGACTTTTTTTCATCAGTATTTTCAATCAGTATTTTTAAAATTTCAAATTGAGTTTCATTTTTTGCTTGTAAAGTTAAAATCTCCTGTACTCTTTGAACTTTTTTATTTTCTTCAATATTTACAGTTTCAACTAAATTACCATATTTTAGGAAGTTATTGAAGCTTACAGTTGTATTTTGATGTCTTGTATCATGGAGAATATATTCTTCAAAATCTAAAGCTTTTATGTAGATATTTTTGAAGCCTTTTATCTTTTTATCATCATTTGAAGAGATAATTATGGTATCACAATAAGGAACTTCAAAGGAAAAATCAAAGTTATCTAAAACTAAAATTTTAATTTTTTGAGCTCTCAAAAAACTGTCTAATTCACTTTTTATTTCATCAATGTTATTTCTAATATCTAGTAAATCAATATAAATATACTCTTCACTTTTATGATTAGATAAAAAATCAAAAATTAAATAACTTTTTCCAACTTTTGCAGGTCCTGTAATAATAGTTTTTGGATGGGTTATTCTTTGTTTTCTTTCTAAGAAATTAAGTTTTGTAAAGTTAATTTCATAGCAAGCTTCAAGGGTTTTCATTAGCTGTTTTTTTGTTTATTTTTACTTAGTGTAACAGCCTCTTTAATTGCATTAATATAACTTTTTGCATTTAAATCTTTATTTTTATAAGCTATATCAAAAGCAGTTCCATGGTCAACTGAAGTTCTTATAATTGGTAAATTAAGACTTACATTTACACTTTCATCAAAGTATAAAGCTTTTAATGGAATTAAACCTTGGTCATGATACATGGCAACATAATATTTGAAGTTTTTTCTACTTTGTTTTGAAAAAGCAGTATCAGGAACTAAAGGTCCTTTAAAAATCTTTTTATCAAAATGTTTATTTGCATTTTTAATGGCTTTAATTATATGTACTTCCTCATCTCCTAAAACACCATTATCACTAGCATGTGGATTTAAAGCTAAAACTCCTATATTATCTTCTTTTACACTTTTGTAAAAATCTATTAAAAATTTTGTTAGACTTTCTTCATTTATAGATTTTGCAACTTTTTTAAGTGGAATATGCTCTGTAAAAAGTGATACAAACATTTTTTTACAACCAAGCATCATAATTGCATTTTTACCAAAATAACTTCTTAAAACTTCAGTGTGGCCTTTGTAGTGTATATTGGCTTTTGACCAAGCCTCTTTGTTTATAGGTAAAGTACATATAGCATCAACCTTTTTTTTATCAGCTAAATTTATAGCATCATAAAAAGATTCAAATGAAAATTTTCCACTTTTTTTTGTGACTTGACCTGGCTTAATTTCAAAAGAACCTTTTGTTTCATAGATATTAAAGTTATCAGGAATCTTTATATTTAATTTTAAAGAAGCTTTTTTAAGCATCTCTTTGCTTATACAGTAAATAGGATCACATAGCTTTGAAATTTTTTCATGATTCTTTAAGGCTAGTTCAATACCAATACCATTTAAATCTCCAACACTTACTGCTATTTTCTTGTTCATTTTAAATCTTTTTCTTTATTTTATTAAGTTTTTCATATCAATGATTGCATCTTTAAGACCTGTAAATACAGACCTTGCAACTATACTTTGACCAATATTTAATTCAGCTATTTCATTAATAGAAGATATTAAGGTTACATTTTGATAGTTTAAACCATGTCCCGCAGCAACTTTTAAATTTTGTTTAGTTGCATATTTTGAAGACTCTTTAATTTGTGTAATTGAGTTTTCAAGCATAGATTTCAAATCTTTTCTAGGTAATTCTAACTCTTTAATAGAGTGTTGTGAATTTTGTAAATTAGAATGTAGCATTGCATAGATATTTGCAAAACTTCCTGTGTGTAATTCAATCCATTGAGCTTTTAGTTTAGCTGCTGAATCAATAGTTTCATTATCAGGATCAATAAATAGTGAAACTTCAATTTCATTTTCTTGAAGTTTTTTTATGGCAAATTCAATTTTTTCAAAATTACCTTCTAAATCAAGTCCACCTTCTGTTGTAACTTCATTTCTATTTTCAGGAACTAAAGTAACTCTTGCAGGTTTTAAATCACAAGCAATTTTAATAATATCTTCATTTATAGAGCATTCTAAATTAACAGGCAATTGAGACAAGGCACAAATAGCTTTAGCATCATCATCATGTATGTGTCTTCTGTCTTCTCTTAAATGAATTGTGATTTGATCAGCCCCTGCTAATTTACAAATACCAAGTGCATCTAGAGGGTTAGGATCATTGATTTTTCTAGCTTCTCTAAGAACTGCTATGTGGTCTATATTTACGCCTAAAAGCATATTATTTCCTTATTATAAAAAAGTGTTTAAGATAAATCTTTAAGTGTTGCTATATTTGCAGCAAGTTTATTTTGTACTTCTAAGTATTCATCATCAGGATTAGAATCAGCTACAACTCCAGCTCCTGCTTGGAAAATAATAGTATCATCAGTTATCATACTAGTTCTTATAGTAATAGCACTATCCATATTTCCATCAAAACCAAAATATGCAATACTTCCTGAATAGAAGTTTCTTTTTATTCCTTCAAATTGGGCAATTAATTCCATAGCTCTAATTTTAGGAGCTCCTGTCATTGTACCTGCTGTAAATGTAGCAGCAAATAAATCAAATTGGTCATATTTATCATCAATAACAGCTTCAACATCAGAAACCATATGCATAACATGAGAATACTTTTCAACTCTCATTAAATCAGTCACTTTAACAGTTCCTGATTTTGCAACTCTTCCTACGTCATTTCTACCTAAATCTACAAGCATAATATGTTCAGCTTTTTCTTTAGTGTCATTTAGCATTTCTTCTTCCATAGCTAAATCTTTTTCTAAAGTTCTACCTCTTTTTCTAGTTCCTGCTATTGGTCTTAAAAGTAAGTGACCATCTACTAATCTAATCATTACTTCAGGACTACTTCCTGCAATTGCAAAGTCTTCATAATCTAGTAAAAAAAGATATGGACTTGGATTTTTACTTCTTAATGCTCTATAAAAACTTACATGGTCAACTTTAGCTTTTTGAATAAATCTGTTTGACATTAAAATCTGAAAAACATCACCTGATTTAATCATTTCTTTTGATTTTGCAACCATTTCAAAGAATTGTTCTTTTGTATAGTTAAATTTACCTTCATCAATTATTGTTGCTTTTTTTAATGGAGAAAATTCATAAGGAGTATAAAGTTCTTTTTCAATTTTATTTAGTTCATCTTTTTTAGATTCAACACTAGTAACCATAACTAGTTTTGATGTTTTATGTGAAAATCCTAAAATAATATTTGGTCTAATTAAATCTAAATCAGGTATTCCTAATTGGTCTTCTAAATTATTCATATACTTTTTAAGAACAGGTTCAAACTCTTTCCCAATATCATAACCAACATTTCCAATAAAGCCATCAATTAAACCAATACCTAATTCTAAAGATTTTTCTTTATAAAGATTTTGGTCAAATTTTTTATAATATTTTTGAAGAAATCTTAAAGGGTTTGATTCAACTTCAGCTACTTCATCAGCTTCATTTTTATGAAAACATTTATTGTCTTTATACCAAACTCTTTCCCTTGCACCTATAATTATGTAAGAGTAGTTTCCATCACTTGAGTTTATTGTACTTTCAAATAAAAACGTGATTTCACTTGGATATATTTTTTTAATTTTTTCATAAATTGATACAGGTGTAAACTGGTCTAAAAATAATTCTTTAGTATAAAAATTCATATAGTTAACTTCTTTAATAATTTAAAATTTTAGTACAAACGCACTAGATAAATTTAGTTTTCTTTTTACATTTTCAACATCTTGCTTAGCTTGGGCTCTACTTGAATATGGTCCAATTAAAACTTTATTGTATAAAGTTCCATTTACAGGAACTTCATATACTTTGTATTTTAGTTTTGCTGTTTTGATGTTGTTTATGTAACTTTGTGAAGGAGTTTTTGTAAATGCTCCTACTTGAATAAAATAACCTTTTGGTGCAGTTGATTCAATACTTTGTACTAAGTTTTTCACACTTGAAGTCTCTTTTACTTTTTGTTCAACTTTTTTAACAACAGGTTTAGGCTCTTCTTGAATAATTACAGGTTTAGTTTCAACTTGTTTTTTCTCTATTTCTCTAATTATTTTTTGAGTTTCACTTAATTGTTCTTGTTTTCTTTCTTGAACTTTGTTAATCGTATCATTTAAAGCTTCATCACTCATAGCGTCTTCTGCTTGTGATACAAGTTTTGATGCTTCTAGTCTAGTTTCTTCAAGTCTTCTTTGATTGATTTCTTCTTCTCTTTTTTTCTTTTCATTCATGATTTTTTGAAAATTAGAGTCGACAGTTGTAGCTAATTGGTCATTTGTTTTTTCTTGGTTTTGAGTTGTAAATCCATCATCTTTTTTCTCTTCTTCATCACCCATTATCATTCTAAATGTAAGAATTGTAGCTAAGAAAACAACAATGATGATTAAACCTAAAATAAGGTATTTTTTCTTTTTATCTGGATTTGTTGTTTGATCAGGTTCTTCTTCAATCATTATATTTTCATAGGCATTTTGAGCCCCTTGACTAATATTTAAATCAAACTCTTGAGGATTTGTATCTTCTTTATAGGGAGATTCATCTTTTATAATATTTTCTTGATTAGTATATACATCACTTTCTTGTTGTCTTAATTCAGTAAGTTTTTCTTCAAGCTCTTCTTTTTCTTGCTTGATTTTAACTTTCTTTAAAAACTCTTCACCTTTGATTTCCATAACTAATCCTTAAATTTAGTTTCTTTAAAAAAGATAGTTTGATATCTTTTTTAAAGAAATTAAGTTTAATTAGAACAACTTAAAGTTGTTCTAATTTTTTATTAATATGTAGATTGAGTATAAATCACAAAGTTTTTAGCTAGTTCTTCTAACTCTTTTTTAACTTGTGCTTGTAACTCAGTATTTTCAATATCATCTAAAACATCACAGATTTTATTTCCGATAATTTCAAATTCAGCTTCTTTCATACCTCTTGTTGTTAATGCAGGAGATCCAATTCTAATACCTGAAGTAACAAAAGGACTTCTTGTTTCACCTGGAACTGTATTTTTGTTTACAGTAATACCAGCATTACCTAAAGCAGCATCTGCATCTTTCCCTGAGAATTCTTTATTTAAGAAAGAAACTAATACTAAGTGATTATCTGTTCCACCACTAACAATATCGTATCCTCTTGCAACTAAAACTTCAGCTAATTTTGCAGCATTTGCTTTAACTTGTTTTGCATAAGTCTTCCACTCTGGTTTTAAAATTTCACCATATGCAACAGCTTTTGCAGCCATAACGTGAACTAATGGACCACCTTGTAATCCAGGGAAGATAGCAGAGTTAACTTTCTTAGCAATATCTTCATCATTTGTCATAATCATACCACCTCTTGGACCTCTTAAAGTCTTGTGAGTAGTAGTTGTTACAACATCTGCATAAGGGAATGGACTCATATGTTCACCAGCAGCAACAAGTCCTGCAATGTGAGCAATATCAGCAAATAAAATAGCACCAACAGCATCAGCAATTTCTCTAAATTTAGAGAAATCAATTTCTCTTGCGTATGCTGAAGCACCACAAACAATGATTTTTGGTTGAGTGATTTGAGCAATTTCCATTACTTTATCATAGTTAATTCTACCATCTAATTCTACACCATAGTAGAATGCAGAGTAGTTTTTACCTGAAAATGATGGTTTAGAACCGTGAGTTAAGTGTCCACCATGAGATAAATCCATACCTAAGATTTTATCACCAGCTTTTAAAAGTGCTGCATAAACTGCACCATTTGCTTGAGATCCAGAGTGTGGTTGTACATTTGCATAATTACAACCAAAAATTTCACATGCTCTATCAATAGCTAATTGCTCAGCTTGATCAGCAAATTCACATCCACCATAATATCTTTTGTTTGGATAACCTTCTGCATATTTGTTAGTAAAAACTGAACCCATTGTTTCCATAACTGCTGGACTTGTAAAGTTTTCACTTGCAATCATTTCTAAGTGGTTAGTTTGTCTTGCTAACTCATTCTCAACCATTCCAAAAATTTCTGGATCTGCTTCTTTTAATCTTGCGTTTGATAAAAAACTCATTTTAATTCTCTCCTATTAATTTAAAATTATTTTTCTTCTTCATCTGAGTGTAAATCTATTTCATGCTTTATTGGTTTCATAGCAGGGAATAATAATACATCTCTAATTGAATGTTGATTTGTAAGCATCATTACAAGTCTATCGATACCTATACCTTGACCTGCTGTTGGTGCCATACCATAAGATAAAGCATTTACAAAATCTTCATCCATTTCGTGTGCTTCATCATCACCACTATCTTTTGCTGCCATTTGACCTTCAAATCTCTCTAATTGATCAATTGGGTCATTAAGTTCTGAGAATGCATTTGCAATCTCTTTACCAGCAATAAATAACTCAAATCTATCCGTTAAATGAGGTTTTTCATCACTTCTTCTAGCAAGTGGTGAAATCTCAACAGGATATTCAGTAATAAATGTAGGATTAATTAATTTATCTTCTACATATTCATCAAATAATTCACCTTGAAGTTGACCTAAGTTCATTGCTTCATTTACTTCAAGATTTTTTTCTTTCATAAATGCAATAATCTTATCTTTATCTTCACAAATATCAGCAGGAACTCCACCAATCTCACTTAAAGATTGAATTAATGGAATTTCTGAGAATTGTTTAAAGTCTACTTTTAAATCACCATATGGTAATACACTTGGTAAATCTAAATGTTCAAATAAGTATTCAAAATACTCTTTAGTTAATTCTATCAAATCTTTATAGGTTTTGTATGCCCAATAAAACTCAATTGAAGTAAATTCTGGATTATGTGTTGCATCCATTCCTTCATTTCTAAAGTTTCTGTTGATTTCAAATACAGCTTCAAAGCCACCAACTATACATCTTTTTAAATATAACTCAGGTGCAATTCTTAAAAATCTATCTACACCTAGTGCATTGTGATGAGTAACAAATGGTTTTGCATTTGCTCCACCTGCTATTGGGTGCATCATAGGAGTTTCTACTTCTAAAAATCCTTTATCTTCAAAGAATCTTCTAGTTAAACTAATAACTTTACTTCTTACATGGAAAGTTTTTTTAACTTCACTGTTCATAATTAAATCAAGGTATCTTTGTCTATATCTTAACTCTTTATCTTGAATACCATGATATTTTTCAGGTAATGGAGAAATTGCTTTTGTAAGGATAGTAAATGCTGTTACATGTAAAGATAATTCACCTTTACCTGTTACAAATGGATATCCAGCTACTTCAATAATATCTCCAACTTCAACAGTCTTTTTAAATACATCATTATAAAAACCTTCAGGTAAGTTGTCCCTTGCAACATAAATTTGTAAGATTCCACTTTCATCTTCGATTTTTAAGAATGAGGCTTTACCCATAAGTCTAAAAAATTTAATTCTACCTGCAACAGTATAGTTTCTATTTTCATCTCTTTTGTTTTCAAGTTTTTCAACATCGCTATTTACATTTAAAAATTTGTTAATAGTTGTGTTTCTATCACTATGATTAGAATAAGGATTAAATCCTAATTCTTTTAGTTTGTTAGCTTTTTCTATTCTTTGTTGTATGTATTTGTTTTCAAACAAGCTTAAAGTCCTTTTTAGTAGTTATTAGTTTTTTTCTTCAGTTGTTACTGTTTGCGATGTTTCTTCTAACTGTTTTTTTAAGTTATCCATTTCTTCTTTAGAAAAAGTTTGTGCGTCATTAACTTTTTCTTTAACATTGTTTACGATTTCTTCTTGAACAGTTTGTTTAACATCATTTGTAATTTCGTTTGTTTTTTCCTTGATAGCTTTAACAGCATCACCTGCTGTTTCTAAAACTTTATCAGATGTTGATTTTGACTCATTTTGTTGTTTTTTTGTATCTTCTTTTTGTTCATCTGTTTGTGTATTTAATGAATCAAGTTTCATAATAAATGCACCAGTTGAAAGTAAATAAGGCATTACAATAGAGTTTTGAGTTTTTTCATCAATTGTTTTCTTGAATGAATTAATTTGATATAAAGCATGAGCAATAATTGCAAAGATTAAAAATATTTTACCAGCTCCAAAAACAAAACCAAAGATTCTATCAAATAGTCCTAATCCTGCTGCTGCAAACATTTTACTTACAATTGTTCCAATAATGTAAACAATAAACCAAAATCCAATTAAACTTGCTACAAATCCTATTAAAGAGATTGTGTTAGGATTTTCTAAACCTAAAATTGGAGCTACTAAGTTACCTACATCTGTTGATGTTCTTGAAGCCACAAAAACTGAACCAACAATTGCAATAATTCCAAAAACCTCTTTTACAAGACCTTTCATAAGTCCCTTAAGACCTAATATAAGTGTAATACTCAAAATAACAATATCAAAAACTGCCAATGACTGCATAAACATCCCTTTGCTAATAATGAGGGATTATATCTAATTTTTACAAAATAAAAGTTTAAAGTAATCAATTTTTGGATAGAATATTTACATGATTAAAAGAATACCAACAAAACAAATTTTAGTAGGAAACGTTCCTATTGGTGGTGATGCACCTATTCCAGTTCAATCTATGACTTTTTCTAAAACATCAGATGTAAAAGCCACTGTTGAGCAAATAACAAAATTACATTTTGCAGGTGCTGACATAGTTAGAGTTGCTGTTCCTGATATGGATGCAGCTAATGCATTAAAAGAGATAAAATCACAAGTTGATCTACCTTTAGTTGCTGATATACATTTTAAATACAAATTAGCATTAATAGCTTCAGAAGTAGTAGATTGTATTAGAATTAATCCAGGAAATATTGGAGATAAAAAAAGAGTTGCTGAAGTTGTAAAGGCTTGTCAACAAAGAAATATTCCAATTAGAATTGGAGTTAATTCTGGTTCTTTAGAAAAACAATTCGAAGATAAATATGGTCAAACACCTGAAGGTATGGTTGCTTCAGCTGAATATAATATAAAATATCTTGAAGACTTAGGTTTTACAGATATGAAAATTTCATTAAAAGCAAGTGATGTTCAAAGAACAGTTCAAGCATATAGAATGCTTAGACCAAAAAATGATTATCCATTTCATTTAGGTGTAACAGAAGCAGGAACTCAATTTCACTCTACTATTAAATCTTCTATTGCATTAGGAAGTTTATTACTTGATGGAATAGGTGATACTTTAAGAGTTTCTATGACAGGGGAACTTGAAGAAGAAATCAAAGTAGGAAAAGCAATTTTAAAAGATGTTGGAATTGCAAAAGAGGGATTAAATATTGTTTCTTGTCCAACTTGTGGAAGAATTGAAGCTGACCTTGTAAGTGCTGTTGCTGAAATTGAAAAAAGAACTGCTCATATAAAAACTCCATTAGATGTATCTGTTATGGGATGTGTTGTAAATGCAATTGGTGAAGCTAAAAGTGCTGATGTTGCTATTGCTTTTGGAAAAGGAAGTGGTCTTGTTATGAAAAGAGGTGAGATTATTGAAAAACTTTCTGGTGATGCTTTAATTAACAAGTTTATTAGTGAAGTAGAAGCTGAAGCTGAAAAAAGAAAGTAAGGAAAAATATTAATTTATGGATAGTGTTTACAGTTTAAATATAGAAAGAGCAGTATTAAGTTCAATTTTTTTCAATCATGAAGAACTTGAAGATGTGATAGCAGTTTTAAAACCAAAAGATTTTTATCTTCCTGCACACCAAAAAATTTATGAAACTATGATAAAGCTTCATGATGAGCAAATGCCTATTGATGAAGAGTTTATTAGAAGAAGAGTTGACAAGAAAGCTGTTGATGATTCTATTATTTTAGAAATTCTTAGCGCTAATCCAATTACTAATACAGCAGCTTATGTAAGAGAAATAAAAGACGCCTCTGTAAAAAGAGATTTAGCAACTTTAGCTACTACAATAAAAAAAGTAGCAATTGAAGAAGATGTTACATCAAATGAAGCATTAAATACTATTCAAGGTGAACTTTATAAAATTTCAACTGATTCATCTACATCTGAACTAAAAGATATGAATACGGTATCAACTGATACGATGGCTTATATTAGAAAGATGA
>Ga0209961_1000514_pt1 | contig 13111 bp, 12 predicted proteins | sample SalPonA_B_H2O_MG_FD_185719 | JGI IMG/M metagenome (GOLD analysis project Ga0209961, IMG submission 185719) | Water microbial communities from South San Francisco under conditions of wetland restoration - Salt Pond MetaG R2A_B_H2O_MG (SPAdes)... | ecosystem: Environmental > Aquatic > Non-marine... | reverse complement strand
GATTCTCAATCAGAGAGTCCATCGCTCGCAACAAGCGTTGATGCGTGACTGCCTCAGGATCGACGCCTGGCACTGTTGCGCGCTCAAGCCAGCGCGAGATGCCAAGCTTGCTTGTAGGGTCGCAGAGTCGATTGAACACCATCACTTTAAGGAGCTGTTCAACTGAGAATTTACGCTTGCTCGATGCGTTCAGGGCTCTATCGAGGCGGTCAAAACCAAGGTCGCGCCAAACGCAATCCAGCACCCAGCTATCACCCAGCGCTTTAGCAGGCTGAAACAAAATATCGAGCGGTTGCGAGGGCTGCATACTCGCTGTCGATTCTCTGCCCGTAACACGCTGCAAGCCTTTGATGATCGAGTCGACTTGTTCGCCAACAACTTCTAAGCGCCCGAGGCTAGCAATAGTACGCTGACGAACCTTGCCATCTTCGCCTCGATAGCCTTCTACGAGCTGGACATACTGGCGCGGACCAGATTTTGTAACCTTGATATACATGCATCAACAATAAACCATCCTAGGATATTTTCAATTATGTAAATAATAAATTATGCGTGCCACAACAGGATTTTTTGAATTTACGCCCCTACAGGCCGCATTATACGCGGATCTATTGGCTTAAAATCGCTTCTATTTAAGAGCAAGTGTCGAACTCTGGTGGTCAAGGAGTACAGGAACCGCTAAGGCACGTTCTTCATGCCTCGGACCGTCAGCTCCATCCGCCCATGAACCTGAGTCCCTAATTGCATAACCAGTCACCTGAAGGTTATCGATTGTTGTTGGTAGACTATTTTTTAATCGATCAAACCCTGATGATTTCCCATGTGCTAGCAGAGTGTGCAAATCGTTCGTGTAGTACATAAATACTTTTCCCACCGCTGAATCCTGCAGGTTGGGAGTTAGTCCGTGAACTGATTTGCGAATTCCCAGAGTGCTTAGCCGGCGCGTGCTCTCGACGATCTTCAGCCGTCCATCTACAAGGGTCACAAAATCTGAAGGTAATTGTGTTTGCTTAAATAGATCCAACAATACTTGAGTAGAGTAGATTGACCATGTATCTATATTTGCGCGCTTAGGCTCGCTAGGTTGTTCCTGCGGGAGGAGCAACCAATGTTTATCCATTAACCTATGATGTACTATGTTTTCTGCTTCAAGTGCTAAAAGGATGCGGTGTGTGGTTGTTTTGGGTAAGCCCGTTGCTTCTTGCACTTCATGAAGCTCTAGGGGGCCTTTTTGAGCTAAAGTACCCAAAACTCTAAACGCTCTGCTGATAATCTGTATCTTAGCCATCCTAAACTCCACCTTCACAGATTCCGTCTCGCGGAATCATATTTTGCCACAGCTCTTAAGCGATTGTAGTCTTGGATCAGAGGTAATTGATCATGGCAAAAAAACCTAACATTTTGTTCGTAATGGCAGACCAACTCAGGGCTGACTTTATTGGTGTAAACGGTCACCCCACGATAATGACTCCGAATTTCGATAAGCTAGCTTCGGACGGTTATAACTTCAGTAACGCTTACTGTCAGGCTCCCGTATGTGGCCCGTCTCGTATGTCCTTTTATACGGGGCGGTACGCGCGATCCCATGGCGCGGTATATAATGGCGTACCAATCAATGTTAATGAACAAGGGCTTGGTAATTATCTGCGACCCTTAGGTTACAGGGTGGGTTTAGTCGGTAAAACTCATATGGCTAAGGACATTGAGGGGATGCGCAGACTAGGTATCGATTCAGAAAGCTCTCTAGGTGTTCTACTGTCGCAGTGTGGATTTGAACCGTACGAACGTGATGATGGTCTTCATCCTGATAACCGGGTATCACCTGACTTGGCTTACAACGCTTATTTGAGAGAACACGGATTCGCAGGGGAAAATCCGTGGCATTCTTGGGCTAATTCTGGCGTTGATGAAAATGGTGAGTTAGCTAGTGGCTGGTTTCTACGGAACTCACATTTGGCTGCCCGTATTCCGGATGAGCATTCTGAAACGGCCTACATGACCAATCGTGCGATTGATTTTATTCGTGAAACCGGAGAACAACCTTGGTGTCTCCATCTGAGTTATATAAAGCCCCATTGGCCGTATATCGTGTCGGAACCTTTCAACACGATGTACACTTCGGATGATGTCCGAGAGGCAGTAAAAAGTGATGAAAGATCTTCGCATCCAGTGGTCGATGCTTTTCGTCAACACGAGGAGTCGGTCGAACTTTCAAAAGATCACGTCCGCAAGCAAGTCATTCCAACATATATGGGATTGGTTAGCCAAGTCGATTTTCATTTTGGACGACTGATCGAATTCCTGGAAAAAAATCAACAGTTAGATAATACACTCATTGTTGTGACAGCCGACCACGGAGACTATTTAGGTGACTATGGGCTTGGGGAGAAGGACCTTTTTCACGAACCAAGTGTGAGGATCCCTATGATAATGAAGATGCCTACATCAGACGGTTTGACTGTGGCTGCGGGTTCCACATGTGAGGACTTGGTTGAATCCATTGATCTTGTTCCAACCTTCATAGAGATTGCTGGAGGGCAGATTCCTACTCACATACTAGAAGGGCGGTCGATAATTCCACTTTTAGAGGGAAAAATTACAAACGAATGGCGTAACTTCACTTTTAGTGAGACGGACTATGCCTATCGCCCTGCTCGTAAAATGCTCAAAGTTCTCCCAAGTGACGCGAAAATACTAATGGTTAGGAACAAACGGTGGAAGTTGATCATGTATCAAGGTTTTGAAAGCCAGTTGTATGATCTAGAGTCTGACCCGACTGAACTCTACGATGTGATCAAGGACCCGCAGAACGAGAAGATCATAAAGGAATTAGAGGAAGCTGCGTTCGAATGGGCTCTTTCACGAAAATCCAGAACGACTGTTTCAGACGAGCAAATTGAGACGGCCATAAATCCTAAATCGCGAGGTATTTACTTCGGGGTTTGGTGATCCTAAGGCGTATCTGACAGTCGTGCTGAAGCGAATCAGAAATACCAAGGCTTCAGATGTCTCCGGCCTCTTGCCTTGGTACATCGATCTTACCGACTCTCAGGTTGTCGAAGCGATCTAGGGTGTAAGCAGTCCACGCTTACATTTACCCTTTAGTATCCCCGCTTATTTGCTGTAGGTGGTGATCCACACCACCTACATTTCTTAGAGTAGAGTAGAGTAGAGAGTTGGTTAACATCGACTATTTAACTCTAGAATTACCGTATTTGCTTAGTTAGTGCTGTTCGGCCAGCACGTGGCTGACAAGTAAGTGGCTGAGCTAGAGTTCTGTGGATCTACCGAGACGATAACCAAGATACATCGCCCCTCCCGATAGCAAAAGCTTCTGCAAGACTCCGCCTGATGAAGATCGTCTAGAGGCCTGTTCAGCTGCGATCCGTTCTTGCTCGCGTTCTGCCTGGATAAGGCTGTCAATAGCACCTTGATTTCTTTTGTAAAGTGCAACGGTCAATCCTCCAGCTAACACACTGTAAATCCCTACGAGCCAAAGGGGATCGATTCCAAAGGTAGTAATAAAATCGACCTCTGCGAATACACTGTAGAAAAGGACGAAACAATTGGCTGAGAAATAGGCGGCCGCCAACACAACATTTCGGGAATATCTGTATATCAACGTGGAAACCTTGAGGTTGACCCAGACGAGGACAACAAGGATAACTATCGCCAACAACATCGCGGCGAAGCCACCGCTATCTTTCTGCCTAGACATAATTTTCACTCCTTTTTTTTATTTCCAGAGTAGTCCATTAATATCGATTGTTCAAATTGCTTACTATGCTTTCTTGACTTCAACATTCAAGGATAATCCATCAATACATATCGAACTCATAGGGCTCGGTTGTAAACGTTCGCTTGCCCCAGTGCTTAGAGCACATATCCCTTGTAATATATTGAAAGTATTTACTAACTTTCTGTGGTGAACGTCGCTTTATCTGCAGGTATTCTTGAGAAGCTAGCAATCATTTCTAAGGTCATTACCACGAACAAACGCCATAGAAACAATATTTTCCTACTTTTTAGACTCTACGGTTTGACTGTTCTTATTCCGTCTACCAAAATTAAGTTTAGTCTTTCAAGGTGTACTCTACCCACCAAGACCTTATCGAAAAATTCATAATGACCATGCGAAGGAGCTAAGCAGTCATTTAGTTGACAGCTTACTTTGGAAAATAAGGAGAAAGTCATGGATGTTGCACAAATAGCCTACGGGGCAAGCCTCGTTGCCGTAACCGCATTGCTTATAATGTATGCATGTAATCCCCTCGAACAGGCCCTAGAGTACATAGGGCGAAACCTCACCGCGGGTGCAAAGGGTGCGCTACTACTTGCAATCGCTTCATCCCTTCCCGAAATCATGGTGTCGTTCGTGTTCATCTTCAGTGGACAGCCAGAGCTTATATTCGCCGGGGTATTCGTTACCGCCGGCTCAGCGTGCTTCAATGCACTTGTCATTCCTGCAGTGTCAATTTTGGCAGCTCGAGACGGAAATGGGAAAAAAGTTAGCCACTTCTCGATAGATCGCTCTGTGCTTTGGCGCGATACGTTCTGGCTACTCACCATTGAAGCATTATTTATTTATTTCTTCGGTATGGATTTCTTCACCATAGGAATGGCTGTTACCCTCATCGTTGCATATTTCATGTACGTCGTACACGTTCTTTACCAGAGCAATAACAGCGAAGATGATATTGAGGAATACGAGTTTGAGGCACTGGATCATGAGGAAACCCATCCAGCTATCTCATGGATCGGCAAAATCCTTGATGTAAATCGCAATTTTTTTGGGAACAAGGAATTCACGACTAGCAGCGCTATCGTGACTGCATCAGTCTCAGCGATTGTAGTCGCAGTCGCCTGTCATTTCCTGGCAGAGGGTACCGTCGCACTTTCAGATGGCTTAGAAATTCCAGTAATTATCGGTGCCGCAATATTCGCCGCCGCAGCGACCTCGTTACCCGATACGATATTGTCTGCGTCAGCTGCTCGCGACGGTGATTACGAGGATGCCGTATCGAATGCGATAGGGAGTAATATTTTCGATGTTTCGTTCGCATTGGGATTACCCCTCATAATCGCCCTTATCGGAGGCGGTGTTCTGATCGGACAGAGTTTTCCGAACGGTATTGAGATTGGGCACGGAGATGGGTTTCTAGATACCGTACGGTATTTTGTATGGATATCCTCAGCACTGGCGTGTATGGCGTTGATAGTTGCAGCGAGACGCGTGACATACACAACCGCATATATTCTGCTGGGACTTTACGGTTGTTGGATCATATACGTCGCTTACTTTGTATATCAGTCTTAATCTGACGCTTTGCTGCAAATCAAGGTCGACTACTCAGTACTCTGACTTAGACTGCGTCTAAGTCGCTACGCAGCTGCATTGATTTCTTGCGGTTATCAATATCGCTTCAACAATTTGATATTCCAGACGTGAGGTTATAAACATGATAAGAACATCTTTACTTGTTTCGACGCTACTATTTTCTATGAGCGCCTTTGCGTGTAACACTGACTACAATATAGATGTTCAAACGCATGGTGAGGGAGTTACGGTAGAGCTGAGGTCCGGGGTTCATGGGAGTTCGACTGTCGTTGCGTCGAGAAAGACGCGCGGTGGCAACGTGTCTTTCACAGGACTCTGCGCTGGAATGTATTTTCTAGCAATTGGTAATGACGAATACGTAGATGCAACACAACCAAGCTACTTTCAGGATTACATGAGCTACAGTGGACAAATTACGATTACATATGGATCCGGCAATGTCGACAAAAGGTCGAGGGGTTCGCTTTGAGTTCAATAGGAGCATTTCGGTAGAAGTACCTATAGCGTTTCGTTCCCACTAAGGTATACCTGTTAATCATTGTAATCGTTAACGGTTGTAGAAGTTATTTATCAGGAGTCGGAGCATCATCAATAATGAGACCGTTGGTAGTAGATTTAGATGGTACCTTGCACTCTGATGACCTAAGTTGGTTGATATTCAAAGATGTCTTGTTGAGTAACCCTTATAGATGCTTTAAAGCCTTGCTTCTGTGGGTCACGCAAAATAAGGCTGCTATGAAGACTGACCTTGCCTTGTTTAGCAACGTTAGCGTTGCTGACTTAAATTGGCACAGGGATGTTATTAGCTACTGTGTGTTGGAGAAAACCAAAGGGCGTATGCTAGTGCTGGCTACCGGAACTCCTCAAAGAATTGCCGAATCATGTAACCGACATCTCGGCTATTTATTTGATGAAGTTATCGGTACAGACGAGAGTGTAAATCTGATCGGTGAAGCAAAACGCGATCATTTGGTGAAGCGGTATCGCTTAAATGGCTATGCGTATATTGGAAATTCAAGTCAGGATTTGCCAGTCTGGAGTACGGCAGCAGAGATAGGGATAGCTTACGCAAACGGTAAAGTTAAACGTGGGGCAGAAATGCTGAATAGGCCAATAGTTGTACGTTTCCCTTAATAGTGGCAGGCGGTCGTTTTAAGCCTGATTCATCTGTACAGATGCCAGCCATCGTTTCAGTCTTAGTCCTCTGATTAACGAATATTAGGTTTTGAATAAGATACTTTAAGAGTCGTATCCTATATCGCCTTGACAATTGATTACATGAATCGTGCATTCCTGTAAAAGATTAGCAGCAGGTTGTGGTAATACTGAGAAAAAAATTTTTCTTGAGCAAATCCGATAACTGATCATCGAGAAGAATCAATATTTCTTTTGGAGAATCGGAATTTTTTCGGCAAAAAGGTCATAAAGTGGAGACAGCATGAATAATCAAGTACACAAAATGATCATCGATACGGATCCGGGAATTGACGATGCGATGGCGATATTTACTGCTATGGCACACCCACATATTGATCTTATAGGACTGACGACAACCTTTGGTAACGTATCTGTCGATCAAGCTACTAGTAACGCACTTAAGCTCGTTGAAATGGCTGGCTTGGAAATACCCGTTGCGAAAGGTGTTGCCTCCCCATGGTTTAAGCCTCTCGCACCTTTTCCCGATTTTGTCCACGGTGTCGATGGTTTCGGCAATTTGAACCTCAGTGCACCGCGAAGCTCTACAGTTGAGGTCAGTGCTGCTCAGTTTATTGTCGAGCAGGTGAACAGTCATCCGGGCGAAATCACTATAGTAGCGATTGGTCCTCTAGGAAACCTTGCCACCGCTCTACATTTAGATCCGGATCTCCCTAAAAAAGTGAAGCAGGTCGTAATTATGGGTGGCGTTATCGCGACCGACGGTAACGTATCGCCGGTTGCTGAAGCTAATATTCTCTCTGATCCACATGCCGCTGATCATGTTTTTGCCGCACCTTGGAATCTTGTAATGGTCGGTCTAGATGTAACTCATCAAATTCTGTTACCCCGCGATCTATTCGACGAAATAGCGGAGCGGAATCCTCGCGTTGGGCAGTTCATGCGAGACTCAGCTCAGTTTTATATCAACTTCTATTCCGGTGTTCGAGGTATCGATGGTTGCTATGGCCATGATGTCTCGGCAGTCGTCTATGTAGCTCATCCAGAGTTTTTCGGAACTGTTTCCGGCCCAGTATGCGTAGCAACAGAGGGCTGCGCAATTGGGCAGACCATTATGAGTCGCTACGGGATACCCTATCCGCTCAAGCACTGGACAGATCGTCCAGCTCAGCTTGCATGCCTGGTTGTGGACGATCAGTCTGTTTTACGAACATTTCGTGAGGCTATGACATCAGATTACTGGAGCAAACTAGCTGGGTAGTTCGACGGGTTGATTGAGCAACTGTTCAGTAGATTGCGGCGAGAGATGCAATGTCGGACACTGTTCAACGTATAACTAATTCAGCTAATCCTAGTAAGTTTGTCTGTAAAAGATCGGCGCTCCATTTTATTGAAATATAGTGATTCGAATAACCTAGCAAAAATCTCATCGAAGGATTGGTACAAACTGAGGGGAAAGGTCAAATCTTTTGGGCTTCTCGCGTTCAAAAAGCATCTTCAGAACGGGTTAGTACCTCACAATTAGCGCCCCAGCAAACTGAGACTTCTTTAAGGCGATTTGCAGTCTCTTAAAACACGCTCATCGTCGCTAGTCAGCGACAAACCATACTTCAGGGAAACTCGAGCAAACCGGAAGACATACTCACACTTATTGAGAGGTGGAAGCCATTGACCTATGCTCTTAGCGCCTTTTTCCCGGTTTAAGCTAGCCTCAACAGGTACGAGGTTTGTGAGATCATTTGCAAATTGTAAGCGTTTATCTTCGCTCCATGCGTAAGCACCTCGTTCCCAAGCTAGAGCTAGCGGAACTATATGATCAACATCAAGAGATTTAGCCTGGTAGTACTCTTTATTTGTAAACATCGATACCCATTTACCGCGATCCACGGTGCACCCGTTAGTTCGATAGGTTACGGTTGACGTGGAAAGTGAAGCTAATACTTCCGCTCGAGTATCATGGCAGTCGTGATCGAAATCTGCCCAGCCACTCCCAAAGTAGTCACGCTTGTAGTTATTTTCCGAAACTTCGTTCTGTTGAGGCGTAAATACAGGCTTGGCTCCTTTTCGCAGGCGTCCTCCACTATTTAGACAATCTTCCAGACTGTCATAAGCAACATAGCGCTTCGTTCTCGTATACCATGGTGAGTTTACATCATGACAAATAAGTGAGTCGCTTCGTTTTACCTCTGCGCCCTGAGCAAATGGCAAAAACAGTAACGGCAGAAATACTATGAATCTAAACATTACTTAGTCTCGTTTATATCTCGGATATTATTGTAGTAATAGATTTATAATAGTTAAAAGTTCAAGTTTAACTGAGTTCCTGAGGTTGTAGTGGTGCTAACCCGGATTTTGCGTTAAGGGATAAACAAGAACGGCTGAAAGCGGTATGGTTATTGGTGTCTAGACAATAATTCAAACCGATCAGCCGTGCGCAAAATGTTACCACAGTCACGAAAAAATGGTGCAGAAGTAAGGCTGTACTGGCCGGTGAGTGCCTATACCCTGACATTCGAGCGCGAAAAATACTGGGAGTCGCGTATCGCTCTCGCGTTAAATGGAGGGTGGTTGTCGGTTCAAGATGGCGTGATTAGAGTACGAGTACCGATTGCATACCCCAAAAAGGCCTTCGCACCGCTGATTCATGTCCCGGGTCTTGGCACCCTCGGTGTGCAAGAGGGGCTTTTCAATATTCTGCAGCAGGTAGGTTGGTATCACACGGGTGAGATGATTTGGACTGCTAAACTAATCAGTGACTGACGGTGGGAGACGATAAAAGACTCCTACAGTTCGTTCTCTCGGCTAAATAACGGAGTCACAAAAGACCATCAGGTTCGTTTTCCTGCATCCACTCATACCAATCTAAGTATCCGTCTGTATTAATTATTGAAAGGCCTAGCGAATCATTTGAGGTATCCTTTAGCCAACATTTGTAGTCAGAGTAGATCTCCTCGAAATTCTCAATATCTTTTTGATCTTTCGCCACGTTAAGCCTCTAACTTTGCAACTTTGAGATGGTCTGGCTTCATACCAGTCGTTTTTTGCTTCGCAGCCCTTAAAGTCTGTTTGCTCGCGAGGCACATTTTCAAAATGAGCAAATACGAATCAACCGAGCCTGCGTTCGGCAGGACCAACCCGTTCGCCTTAGAGCTTGGACCATTATTTTATGGTTAAAATATTTCTAGGTCTGTACCAAGGAATAGCTGAGAGCGCTCGTCTAACCCCAAAAACGTGTAAGAGGATTTTCTTTGGACGAAATCATTCGGCAAGCTCAGCAAGGGAGTGAGGTTGCTTTCGAACAACTGCTCAACGACTGTTATGACCGGATGTATCATTACGCCCTCAAGTGGGCGGGCAACCGTGCTAATGCAGAAGATATTACCCACCAGGCCTGTCTAAAACTTACGCGAGGGCTTTCCCAATTCCGTTTTGAGTCCTCCTTTAACACGTGGCTCTACCGTTTAGTGGTGAATTGCGCGCTGGATTGGCAGAAGGCACATCTGCGGCACACGTATGATGACATTGAAACTGCAGATTTGAGCACAACGTCCTACGGCAACGCCGAAGCGGACATTCATCTGCGTCAGGTTCTGACGCAAATTGAGAAGCTGGGGGAGGGTTACCGAGAAACGGTTCTACTCGTGTTTGGTGAAGGCCTATCCCACAGAGAAGCGGGAGAGGTGCTCAATGTCCGTGAATCAACAATATCGTGGCGCATCCATGAGATTCGTAAACGACTCAACCCTGTGAAGGAGGGAGGCTCGAAATGAACGATGAAGAACTGAAGCAGCTTTTCTCGAATTCAGAAGCAGTAGAGCCATCACCGGATGCTAAAAGGCGGGCGATGAGTGCTGCCATGTCTGAGTTTAAGGTGATGAAACCAGCAAACGCTGCTATCGAAAATAAACGCGGTATTTTCCAAGGAATTCTGAATTGGCTTCGTCCAACGGTTGAATCAACTGTTGAGGCAAGGGGCCAAGCAATGAACACAACAACACACTCAAGAAGCGCATTTAGCTTATCAAACCACAAATGGCACATCGCAGGAGTTTCAACGGTCAGTGTACTTTTTCTCGCAGTCATGCTGGCAGATATAGAGAACACAGGGTACGTACTACAACGGCAGAGTCTTACGGAGTCTGATCTAACATCAGCGCCTGCAATCAACACCGATCGCCCGGTTTGGCTTGAAGACGGCGGTGACTCGGGTGGTGCTTTGGAGATGAGACAGCAAGTTGAAATGATGGCAAAACAGCCTCTGGAACGAAGCTTTGTACTTGCAGAAAGAGTTGATAGTGTTATTCAGCCGAAATATCAGCTAGAGCTAGGTGGAGATGGCTTGTTCGAGAAGATGGAGACGCTGAATTCAGAGTCGCGCTCCGATTTTACAATCACGCCAGGGCAACTTTTACGGGAGCACGCCCCAACGTCCTCGTATCGTGATGAGGGTCGTGATCGCTTCTCATCGTATGAGGCCCAACCGATCAAAAGTGTGACGACTGAGCCTATCTCAACATTATCAATCGATGTTGATACTGCGAGCTACAGTTACGTACGTCGTCAACTCAACCAGGGAGTCATGCCTAAAACAAATGCTGTTCGCGTTGAGGAGATGCTGAACTACTTCGACTATGACTATCCAGTACCTACGTCAGGCAATGTACCGTTTACCATTTTTACGAATGTAGTCGATTCTCCTTGGCGAGCCGGGAATAAGCTTGTGCATATTGGTATCAAAGGCTTTGAAATAGCCCCTTCTGAGGTACCAAGCAGTAATATTGTGCTTCTACTCGATGTCTCAGGCTCGATGCGAAACTACGATAAGTTACCGTTGGTTAAGCAATCGATGGAGCTTCTGATTAGCCAGCTAAAACCTGACGATACCGTCTCTATTGTGGTTTACGCTGGCGCAGCGGGTGTTGTACTCGAGCCCACGCCTGCGCGTGAGAAAACTACTATCTTGGCGTCACTTCAACGTCTTGAATCGGGCGGCGGGACTGACGGTGGGGAGGGTCTTAAGCTCGCGTATAAACTCGCTAAGGTGAACTATCGAGACGACGCAATAAACAGGGTTATTCTGGCGACTGATGGTGATTTTAATGTCGGAATGTCGAGCAATGAATCGCTTAAAGACTTCGTCTCCCGCAAGCGAGACGAGGGAATATTCTTATCGGTATTAGGGTTTGGTGAAGGTAACCTAAATGACGCTCTGATGCAGACATTAGCTCAGAATGGCAATGGTGTAGCTGCGTATATCGATACCCTCAGCGAAGCGCAAAAGGTGCTTGTTGATCAGGCGACATCAATGCTGTTTCCAATCGCGAAAGATGTGAAGATTCAGCTGGAATTCAACCCAAGGACCGTCAGTGAATATCGTTTGATTGGCTACGAAACACGCAACCTAAAGAACGAAGACTTTGCCAACGATAAGGTAGACGCCGGTGATATCGGGGCAGGTCATACAGTCACGGCAATCTATGAGATCACACCGGTGCAGAGTAACAGCGGACTCTTACCTAACAGCCGTTATGCTGAGGCTGAACAACCTCGCCATGACCCTAAAGCGACAGAGTATGGCTATTTGAATCTCCGATATAAAGCCCCAGAAGAGGAGATCTCTCGGTTGATCTCTCAACCTATTAGTATTGATGCAGAAGACAAACCAAATGACAGTCTCAATCGTGAAACCTACTTCGCAACGGCAGTAGCTGGCTTTGGACAGCTCCTCACGGGCGGAAAGTACACTGGTACTTGGGACTTCGACAGTGCCTTAGCGCTGGCTCAGGCTAACAAAGGAGATGATCCCTACGGGTACAGGACTGAATTTGTACAGTTAATTCGCAAAGCTAAGTTAGCCGAAAACCGCTAAAGGCAGCCAGGCCGCTATGAGAATTGTTGATCGCTATTCAATCGACGTGTTCATCAACCAGCGGCCTTTTTATCCCAATATCTAGGAAAAAGATGCGCGACAGGACCATAAAAGCGCGATCTATATTAAAATCCATAAGTAACGTACCTAGTGCCTAAAAGCTCCTGAATTCGGTCATCATGTACTACAAGGCGTGCCATACGCATACTTTGACCTTGACAGCAGTCGCCACGATAACCGGGTGACTAAACGCTTCGGCAACCACTTCGACGTATTTCATGGTTAGTTTGTTCCAGAGATAACGTATGGACTTAAAACTATGCCTGCCAGCAATTTGGAACGGAAGGCGACATTTTTAATGCTTTGTAATAGAACATGACTCAGAATTCCATGCATCGATGATGGCCTGGTATTCACGCCGCGCCGCTACATTATCTTGCGAACCAACATTCTGCAGTGACCTGGCTAGGCTGCTCAACTCAGGCTTTGCCATCTTGAATTGTACGTAGAGTTCACTCAACTTTTTGTAGTAAGTGGAATGTTTTGCATGCGCCTGTGTTAGACGACTCGAAATTGAGACGGCCACACCATCGAACATGCCAAAATTGAGGCTCTCTATGCAGATCGGGTGGTTGGGAAGTATAACCAGCAGTGTCTGTCCCGACGGTATCGGAGGCTGCTTAATAATCAACTCACATCCAATACAATTCGCATCCTTTCGTATCTCATCGATCAGCTCTGATACGGAC
>Ga0209961_1000510_pt1 | contig 13193 bp, 11 predicted proteins | sample SalPonA_B_H2O_MG_FD_185719 | JGI IMG/M metagenome (GOLD analysis project Ga0209961, IMG submission 185719) | Water microbial communities from South San Francisco under conditions of wetland restoration - Salt Pond MetaG R2A_B_H2O_MG (SPAdes)... | ecosystem: Environmental > Aquatic > Non-marine... | reverse complement strand
ACGCCGAATTGTACGCGATCGTTTAAGTAGGCTACTGTTCGTTCAAGAAGCTCTCTAGCACCACCAAGCATTTCAGCCGCTAGAACTATGGTTGCTTTGTCGAAGGCGTATTCGATAGAGCTCCATGTTGTAGGGCCATCACCTAGCCAAGCTTCTGATGGGATTGGGCAGTTCTCAAAGGTCACGTCGCAGGCATTGCGGCCATCCATAAGATGACGACGTTGGATTTTAATTCCGGGGTGGGAAGCGTCTAAACGCAGCCAGCGCAATCCTTCCTGGTCACCACTGTTGCCTGATTCACGAATTAATATCAGTAAATATTGCGCGCCACTAGCTTCTAGCACAAATTGCTTCTTGCCATTAAGTGTATTGCTTTCAACGCAAAGCGCCGTGTTTTGTGGGGCAAAATGACGACCTTCGTCTATGGCGACAGCGTAGTTAGCTTCACCACTAGCGATACTTTCAAGCCAGCTTGATTGCTGCTCTGAACTGGCACACTGCTCAATAATATTGGCGGCGAGTACTACGCTAGAAAATAACGGACACGCGGCTAAATGCCGCCCCATATCTTGCATGATCGCCCCCAAACCAAGATAGCCAAATCCAAGGCCGCCATACTCTTCGGATAGGCTGACCGCGGGTACGCCCAATTCAACCATGGCTTGCCAGAGTTCTGGTTTGTAGCCGCAATCAGTCGGGTTGTCGCGCAGAGTGCGAATATCTTCAACGGGGCATTGATCCTTCAAGAATTCCGCAATAGATTGTTGAAGCAGACGTTGTTCTTCGTTTAATAGCATGTCTAGATTCCCTATGCGCTTGGAAGGCCCAAAGCCCGTTTAGCAATAATGTTGAGCTGTATTTCTGAAGTGCCACCCGCAATGGTGTGAGCTTTATCGTAGGCCCAATTACTCACGATAGTTCGTTCGCTTGGGCTGAGTTCTGGGTCGTCAAAACTCAATCCACCGTTGCCCAAAATACTCAATAACAGCTCGTCTTTTGCTTGCAGTTCACGAGTGCCTAGGACTTTAATTAACATGGGGAGAGCGCTATCTCGAATACCTGCTTTGCCTTCGAAATAGATACGTTCGCCAAGGTATTCCAAGGCATTAGCATTCATACGATTAGTGACCAACTTGTCTCTGATAGTGGCATCGCGAAGTTTACCGTCAGAGTCGAAACCAATAATCTCTTTGGCAAGGTCTACGGCACTAACGTTTTCCTGTTCCACCATGCTTTCCATGTTGGACATCATTTTGCGCTCATGTTTAAGCAGCTCTTTCGCGACCGACCAGCCTTCGTTTAAATTTCCCACCAAGTTATCCATTGGAACGACAACATCGTCGAAAAACGTTTGGCAAAATTCGGAATCGCCGCTGATCAGTTTGATGGGGCTGGTAGATACCCCTTCGCTTTCCATATCGATTAATAGGAAGCTGATGCCTTGCTGTTTGGTTGCATCTGGGTCGGTTCTCACCAGAGTGAAAATCCAATCGGCCTTATCAGCCTGGGTCGTCCATATTTTGGTGCCGTTGACGAGAAAGTGATCTCCTCTGTGTTCGGCACGTGTTTTAAGACTTGCCAAATCTGAGCCGGCTGACGGTTCTGAATAACCCTGAGCCCAACGAGCTTCACCACGAATAATACGAGGGATATGGAGTTGTTTTTGCTCTTCGGTGCCAAACACAAGTAATGCTGGGCCCAGCATCCAAAGGCCTAGGTCATAAAGTGGTGGCCTACAGCCCAAACGCTTCATTTCTTTATCAAGGATACGCGCTTGTTCGGGGTTTAAGCCGCCGCCACCGTACTGTGTTGGCCATGTGGGCGCAGTCCAACCCTTGTCGCGCATTCGCTCAAACCACAGTTTCGCGTCTTCACTAGGGAATTGACGATGTTTACCCGCCCATATTTGCTCTTCTTTAACGATCGGCTGTCTTTGCGACTCTGGGCAGTTAGCTTCTAACCACTCGCGTGTCTCAATAGTAAATGCTTTTAAATCTTCCACGGGTTGCCTCATTTAGTTCTTTGTTGGAAAGAACGTTGCTTTGATTTGGCGCTTAAGTAATTTTTTTGTTGGATTGCGTGGCATGGGAGCCTCGCTCAGCACGATGGTTTGAGGGATTTTGTAGTGTGCTAAGTGTTGCTTGCAATAATCCCGCAGTGCCTGTTCGTCAAATTCTGCGCCTTGTTTGATGCCCACTACGGCGGCTACCACTTCACCAAAGGTGTCGTCTTCTAATCCAATCACCGCGGCTTCGCTAATGGCGGGATGGGTAATCAAACAATTTTCGACTTCAACGGGATATACATTTTCTCCGCCGCGGATAATCATATCTTTGGCGCGGTCGCACAGGTAAAGTAGATTGTTTTCATCGACGTAGCCGATGTCCCCCGTTTTGAACCAGCCGTCAACGAAGTCATCAGCACTGCTGCCGCAGCAGTAACTTTGTATGCAGGCTGCACTTCGAATGTAGAGCTCTCCTTGGCTGCCACTTGGGAGTATGTTGCCTTCTTCGTCTCGAACAGAAACTTCAACAATTGGGCTTAAAAACCCAGAGGCCGTTGGGTATTGGCGGAATAAATCACCGGTGAACGCGGCTCCTGTCCCCGCCGATTCAGTCAGCCCCCAACCTGCACCTGCTAGGGTATTGGGAATGTACTCGTTATACAGGGCAGTTAGTTTGCTCGGGGTCCCTGCACCAGCAGCACTAATATTTGAGATGTTGCTTAAATCGGTGTCGTTAATTGCGGGATGTTGAAAAATGTCTAACATCATAGTGGGAGCGCCCATTAGGACAGTGATTCCCTGCTCTTGAATCGCTTTTACAGCTTCGTCGACATCCCACTTGTACATCATGTACAAGCTGCGACCACCTTTTAACGACATGATACCTTGTGAAAATAGCCCGCTGATATGGAATAAAGGTACCGCAAACAATGTTTTTACCGGATTTTTAGCCATGAACGCGCCCATTTTTTCTTGATGGGTCATGAATGTTCCGGCGCCAATAAATTCAATATTAAAAAGTGCTTGTACGCAGTTTAAATGGCTAAACATGGCCCCTTTGGGTAGGCCGCTCGTTCCCGACGTGAACATCATAATAGCGTCTTGGGTTGGCGATATTTCAACGGCTTGAGGTGGAACGTCACTGTGCAGTCCTGAGAGACAAGACGTTTTATGGTCCATTGCCGTATCGCTGTCGACAACAATGGCCTGAATATTAGCATTGGCTGGTTCAATGTATTCACAGCGCTGCTGATCACAAATGACAACCTTTGCCTGGCTTTGCGCTAAGCCATGGTGAAGTTCTTCAGCCTTGCCCCAGCTGTTGAGCGGCACGGCTACTGCGCCAATTTTGATTACAGCACAAAAGGCAGCTAGCCACTCGGGTCTATTGCGCATCGCGATGGCAACCCTATCACCTGCCTCAATGTGGTATTTTGCTTGCAGAATTCCGGCGAGGTTGTCAGTGCATTGGAAAAAGCGATTAAAGCTCCAATCTTCACCACAGTATTGTAAGTAGAGCTTTTCACCATGGGCTCGGCCCTGTTCAATAATATCAGCCAACGTCCCATGCGCGTTTTTATAGGCCAAAACACTGTGGCCATTGAGATCTATGCGATGAGTCTCGAAAGGCGCGCCTGGGCTTGTCAATTGAGTAACAACGGCATTGTGTTGGACTGTGGTGATAGACATGTTGCGTTCCCGTTTATGAATTTTTTAATCACTTTGGCTTATGCCGAAAAAGGCATAGTCCTTGCTCAAGTCATCATGCAAAAGTATCTTTAAAAAAAACATGAGCGGCAAACCTTTTAGGCTTTGTCCTATCGTCCATCTGAAGTAAGTAAGTAGATTATGGCTATGAATACCCCCCTGACACAGTTACTTGGTTGCCAATACCCCATTATTCAAACTGCAATGGGCTGGGTGGCTGATGCCAAGCTTGTTGCCGCGACTGCCAATGCAGGTGGGTTTGGATTTCTGGCGGGTGCTGTAATGACCCCGCAGGAAGTAGAGCAAAGCATAGTAGAAATAAAAGCAGCCACTGATAAGCCCTTTGGTGTCAATTTTCATATGTACACCAGCGGTGCTGAAGAAATCGTTGATATTTGCTGTCGTCACAAAGTCAGAGCGGTCAGCTACAGCCGTTCGCCCAGTGCAGCCTTAGTGGAAAAATTAAAGTCTGCAGGTATTGTTTGTATTCCTACGGTAGGCGCTGCCAAACACGCCGCTAAAGCGGTAAGTTTGGGGGCTGACGCTGTAGTAGTGCAGGGTGGAGAAGGCGGTGGTCACACTGGTTCGGTCGCGTCATCCATTTTGCTGCCCCAGGTATTAGATACCGTCAGTGTGCCGGTGGTCGCGGCAGGAGGTTACAAAGACGGGCGAGGCCTGGCAGCGGCATTGGTGTCAGGTGCGGCCGGTATTGCAATGGGTACTCGATTCTTAATGACTCAAGAGTCGCCTGTGCCACAAGCGACTAAAAACTCCTATGTTGATGCGTTGCCAGATCAAATCGTGGTGAGTAAAAAATTAGATGGTTTACCACAGCGTATGATCATGAACCCATGCCTTAAAGATTTAGAGTCATCAAGTCAGCTTGGGATGTGGTGGCTAGCGGTTAAGAATGGTTTGGCCTTTGCAAAAATGACGAATACTTCCCTGGTCGAGATGATGAAGTCGGCCTGGAAAATTAGCCGTACGGGAGACATTAGCATGGCGCAAACCATGATGGCCGCAAATGCGCCGATGATGATTCAAGAGGCCATGGTGCTGGGGCATCCGAAAGATGGCATCCTGCCCAGTGGTCAAGTTGCGGGGGTCATTTCAGATCTGCCTAGCGTGGCTGAATTAATTCAATCCATCGTCGCTGAAACCGAGCAGGCATCTCAGCGTCTTCAGAATATCGTTAAGGAATCTTAATATGGCTTACAGCGTTAACATTGAAAATAACATTGCTGAACTGGTATTTAATAAGCCGCCGGTCAATGCCTTTAATAGTCAAGAATGGGCGTCTATTGCTACTGAAATCGAGCGCTTGGGTAACCAATCCGAGGTGCATGTCATAGTGATCCGTGCCGAAGGTAAAGGATTTTGTGCGGGTGTTGATATCAAAGAACTAGCAGAGAACAGCGACAAAATATTACCCGTCAACAAGGGTAACTACGACACGTTTAAGGCCATTCACCGCAATCCTGTCCCTGTCATTGTCGCTCTACACGGCTTTGTTCTCGGTGGTGGCATCGGTATGGCGGGCGCGGCAGACATCATCATCGCATCGGACTGTGCCCGCTTTGGTGTGCCAGAAGTTGATCGTGGCGCCATGGGTGGGGGCGCTCATTTGCAGCGTATGTTCCCAGTGCAAAAAGTGAGGTATATGTATTTCACGGGGGAGTTTATTGACGCTCAAGAAGCCTATCGATTGGGTGCTGTAGAACGAGTGGTGCCCCGCGATGAGTTGCGAGAGCAAGCCATGCAAGTTGCCGCCAGTATCGCGTCGAAAAGTCCAGCGATGATCAGACTAGCCAAGGAAGCCCTGACAGGCATTGAAGACGGTAATCTAGAAGATAAATATCGCTGGGAGCAGGGTTTCACTTTGCAAGCTTATCGAGAAGCAGATTCACAAGAAGCGCGCTCAGCCTTTGTTGAAAAACGCGACGCCAAGTTCTAAAAAAGAGCCGGGCATTTTGCCCGGCTTGGCCTTAAAGCATAGCTAGGTACGATTCTTTCTCGGCGGTAGAGGTACCGGTGAGTGCAAATCCAACCACCTCGCCGCTGGACGATACAAATTTTGCCGCGACACCCGTTGTGCTACTTTTATCAATTACCCATTCACCCTCGGCTTCTCGTGCTACTGGAGCCACCACCACAGGGTGGTGAGTCGTTTTAATCGTGACGGGTGTATTGGGTAGGGTGATCTCGGTGGAGTGGCCACAGATCGTTTTAGCTATGGCTTCAGCACTACTGACGAGCGGGGCAACATAAAGTCTTACTTGGCCACCTAACTCGGCGCAGTCACCAAGAGCAAAAATATCTGGGTGGCTAGTTTGTCCGAGACTATTGGTGACGATTCCTCGTGCTACTTCTAAGCTAGCACTCGATGCAATGGCTGTATTGGGGCGAACGCCTACAGCGGACAGCACTGCGTCGCACTCGATGATATCGCCATTGGCTAGTGTGACATTGTAGCCTCGTCCGTGGCTGTCGACGCGTGTTGCTGTCGTACTAAAATGCATATTTACCCCTAGCTCCTGATAGGCATTTTCTACTGCCTGCGAAGCCGCGGCGGGAATTAGATTGCCCAGCATATGGGGTAGAGGATCAATGATATCTATTTGATAACCCGATAACGCAAGGTCGTTACAGAATTCCGCACCAATCAGTCCAGCGCCAATAATGACGACACGCTTTGCGCCTACTACGGCCGCACGGAAGGCGGCATATTCTGATAGGTTATTAACTTGATAGACCTTTTCTGTGGCATTTCCTTCCATAGGAGGGCGAATAGCCAAAGAGCCCGTTGCCAAGATCAGTTGATGATATTCAAAGTCGCCTTGGTTGGTTGAAATAACCTTGCTGCTAGTGTTCAAAGCCGTGACATTGCAGAAGGGGCGAATATCCAAAGCGAGTTCACGTGCCATGTTTTCAGCTTCTTTTGTAATTAAGCCAACCGCAGACTTACCCTTGTGCATGCCTGTTGATAGCGCCGGTTTAGAGTAAAAGCTTGCGTCGTCTTGGCTTACAATCAATACAGGGCGCTGCTGATCTAACTGTCGATATTGTCGTGCAAAGTTGTAACCGGCCAGGCCACTGCCAACGACAATGATAGGCAGCATGTGGCTGTCTATTGAGGCAAAATTATCGTTAATTGCCACGCTGGGCTCTTCGTTAACAACGGGACTTTCACTGATGGCGACCATTTCAAAGTCGAGCTTGCCGACACCGCATTCAGGGCATACCCAGTCTTCTGGAACATCTTCCCAGCGTGTGCCTGGTGCAATACCGTCCTCGGGCCATCCGAGTGCTTCATCGTATTGCCAGCCGCAAACAATACACTCCCAAATTTTAAAGGGGTCTTTATTAGTACTGACTTCGGGTGAATGGGTCATAGGTTCTAAGACAGGATTCGAAGCGGTGTCAGTAGCTGGCGGTTGAACCGCAATATTCACCTCTTTGACTTCGATCATTTCAAAGTCCATTTTCCCGACGCCACACTCAGGGCATAACCAATCTTCGGGAACATCCTCCCAGCGGGTTCCCGGCGCAATACCTTCCTGTGGCAAGCCTTCCGACTCATCATAAATGAATCCGCAGACAACACATTCCCAGACCTTGTAAGCAGTCATAGCGACCTCTCGTTTAGTTAGTGGTCTTATTATGGCTTCAAAAAGAAAGGGGTTTAAGAGCTAATTTGCCAATCTCATCCATACGGACGATTTCCATGGCCAATGCTTGGATATACTCAGATGAGAAATATAAGGAGAAAAATATGGCTAAGTCTGTCGAATATAATCTCGGACCGCATACCTTCCCTCGTGGTTGGTTTGTTGTGGCTGAAGCTAATGAAATTAATGCGGGCCCAATCGGGGTGCGTTTTTTCGGTAAGGACATGATCATTTTCCGCGGTGAGAGCGGTAAACCCGTGATGCTGGACGCCTACTGTAAGCACATGGGAACGCATTTGGCGAATAGTAATTCGGCCATGATTGTTCGCAATGGCCTACAGATTGAGGGAGATGCGATTCGTTGCCCGTACCACGGTTGGCGTTACAATGAGAAGGGCGAAGTCGACGATATCCCCTATCACGACGGCCCATGTCCCAAGTCCGCGGCGATCGGCTCATATCCCGTCGTTGAAAATATGGGCTGCATTATGATGTGGCACGATGAAGATGGCTGTGATCCAGATTACGATGCGCCTAAACTGCCTGAGTGGGACGATCCCCAGTGGATTCATTGGACACTTGATCATTTAGGAGAGTTGCCGGTTCATCCGCAAGAAATTCTCGACAATATGTCGGACATTCGCCACTTAGGTCCAACCCACGGAGCGCCTTGCGAGTATTTTGAAAACCAGGCAATTGATCATATCTATGTGCAGCGCCAAGGCGGCCCCATGCAGCTTTATGGGGGGGTGATGCTCTATACCTCGACATGGTACACCGGCCCAGGTGTTCTGCTGTCAAAACAAGTGTGGGGTGAAACAACCTCCTACGAATTTATTGCTAATACCCCTGTGGATGATGGTGTCAGTAAATGTTGGCATGGCTGCCTAGTCAAGGCTGCAAACCCTGTCATTACTGATGAAGATCGTGAAATGGCGAGAATGACGCAAGCGGGCGCACTTGAAGCCTTTGCGACAGACTTTCAAATTTGGCAGCACAAAGTTCCCGCGACCAAAATTATGGCACTAAAGACCGACGGTCCTTTTGCTAAGGGACGTAAGTGGTACTCGCAGTTCTACGCCAAGCGGGAAGAGGTTGCCTCTATCCAAGCTGAGGTAAACGGTATTTACCATGTACCTGGCGTGACTAAGCCCGAAGATGCTAACCATGCCATTGATGATGGCCTACCGTTTGCGGGGAAGTAGTGGATGTCACCACAGGACGTTATTGAGGGTTATCTTGCGGCATTGCGTCATGGCGATTTAGAGGCGGTAGTTGCGTTATACGCACAAGACGCTTCTATCGAAGACCCCGTTGGATCTGAGCCTATTGTTGGGCATGATGCTATTCGCGAATTTTATCGCGCTGCTATCGGCAGTATTACCGAGGCGTCATTGTCAGGTCAGATTAGAGTGGCGGGCTGTGAAGCGGCCTTCCCCTTTGAGATAGGCATGAATTACAACGGACACAGGATGGCAATGAGCATCATCGATACCTTTGTTTTTAATAGCGAGGGTAAAGTGGTAAAAATGCGTGCCTATTGGAGTGAAGCCAATATGCGACCAGCCTAGGCTGGTCGCTCTTATTAAGAAATGGTCACTAGGCTCTTGAGAATTAAGCTCACCAACATAGACTGTTGGGATACGCCTGTTTTTGCAAATATTGATCGAAGCTGAGCCCTGGCGGTGTTTCTAGAAATACCTAGCATTGCCGCGCTTTGATCAAGGTTTGCGCCTTCTGCTAAATGTTTAGCCAGTAGTGCTTCGGCGCGAGTCAATTGATAGAGCGCCATTAAAATCTTAATATCGATATCGTATTGTTTCTCTGGCGCATTGATAAACACCATCATATGGGGAGTGCGGCTAGGTTCGACCGATGTGTCTACCATCATCGGCTTGATCAATACTTCCAATGAATTTTTACCCGACGGTCGTTCAACCGAAAGTGCGTAAACCGGTGCTTGTTCATTAGTGCGCTGGGCACGCAAAATCTCTCCCAAATATTCGTAAAACTTCACTTTGTTTTTATTGCTATCAAAGTGGATTAAGTCATTAACGATATGGAATCCATCTTTATCGCGGATCAAGTCGTCGGCAATGCTATTGCGAGACAGCACTTTGGCTTTCTCATCAAGAGTGACAATGCCAATCGACTTGCTGGTCAATGTTTTACTGTAGAGGCGGCGTTCGTGGTCGAGATTAATTAGTTGAATGCCATTGGCTACCGCACGCTGTATGTGGGGTGCCACTAACTTCAAAAACGACCGCGTATCGTCTTCAAAGTTGGGGGTGTCTTTGGAGCGACAAAAGCGCACGCAGAATCGCTGCCCGTAGGCATTGCGTAAATCCACCCCCATCATGTGATAGATATCGAGCGGCTTCATGCAGAACTTATACAGTTCGGTTTGCTCAAGCTGAGAATAGGGGCTGCACTGGTCCAATGTGACAACTTCTCCCCAGGGGAGGTTGGTCATCAAATTAGAGGTGTAATATTTATCGGTATAAGGATTGTCATGCGCATCGGCATAGGTTTTTTGCAGTTTGTCGCATGAAATAAATATTAAGCCACCATCCTCATTAGAGGGTTCTCGCATGGTGATGGAGGCAAAATTAGCCCCCACCAAGTTACGCATTTTTTCAAGAAAAATGCTGTAGGGGTCTTCTTCGATGTGGCCATCATATAAATAGCCGAGTAATTCTGAAAATTCGTCCAGTAAAGGATGCTGCATTGTGATCAACTTTTGTTTATTTGTATCTATTGATAGCAATACAGCTCATTATAGTCAACGGTTATAAATAGCAATGTGCAGCTGGCTATTGGCCGGCCAGCTGACGCGCGACATCTTCAATTAAATCTTCCTGACCGCCCACGGTTCTGCGTTTGGCCATTTCAAGCAGTATTTGGTGTGAGCCCACGCCGTATTTGGCCGCTGCTCGTTTGGCAAATAGCAAGAATGACGAGTAAGCACCAGCGTAACCCAACACCAGTGCATCGCGACCCACCCGCACGGGTTCGTCAAGGATGGGTAGAACGTGATCTTCAGCAACATCCATGAGCTTGAATATATCAACGCCCGTGTGAGCTCCCATACGGTCTAGCACGGCGGCCATGACTTCCAGGGGTGTGTTACCTGCGCCTGCGCCTAAACCTGCAGCTGAACCATCAATGCGAACAGCACCCGCGGCTATAGCCGCCAGTGAATTAGCTACGCCCATCGCCATGTTGTGATGGCCGTGAAACCCTATTTCAGTCGAGGGTTGTAGCTTTTCACGCAGAAGTTCCACCCGAACCGTGACATCGTCCGGTAGCATATAGCCCGCTGAGTCGGTGCAATAAATGCAATTGGCGCCGTAGGATTCCATAAGTAGTGCTTGTTCAAGCAACTCTTCAGGCGAGATCATATGAGCCATCATCAAGAAACCCACAGTGTCCAAGCCCAATTCTCGCGAGCGTTGAATATGCTGACGTGAAACGTTGGCTTCGGTGCAGTGGGTGGCCACGCGCATGGTGGTGACGCCACAATCTAACGCCATATGCAGGTGATCAACAGTACCAATACCTGGCAGTAGTAGGGCTGAAATCTTAGCCTGTTTCATTTCTTTAGTGACGGCACGCAGGTATTCCTCGTCGCTATGAGCTGGAAAGCCATAGTTAACAGAGGCGCCCCCAAGACCATCGCCGTGGGTCACTTCTATAAGTGGCACACCTGCTTGGTCAAGGGCGGTGGCAATATCCACCATCTGATCGATAGAAATCTGGTGCTGTTTGGGGTGCATGCCATCGCGCAGGCACATATCGTGCAATGTGACGTGTTTACCTTGGATATTCATGTTGGTCTTCCTGCGAATTATTGTGAGAGCCAAGTTTCAGCGAGCATTTCGGCTGTTCGTAAGCCTGCGGCTGTCATGATGTCTAGGTTGCCCGCATAGTTTGGAAGAAAGTCACCCAAACCCTCGACTTCCATCGACACAGTGACACGCTTGCCGTCAAAGATAGGGCCGTTCACTAAGCGGTAGCCCGGTACATAGCGCTGAACATCTTTGATCATCGCTTCAATCGATTCGGTAATAGCGTCTTTATCGGGTTCATCTGCCGTCAAGCAGTGGATCGTATCGCGCATAATCAGCGGAGGCTTAGCGGGATTAATGATGATAATCGCCTTGCCCTTTTTGGCGCCACCCACTTGTTCAATGGCTCCGGAGGTGGTGCGTGTGAATTCATCAATATTGTCACGGGTACCCATGCCCACTGATTCCGAGGCCACGGTAGCAACGATTTCTGCATAGTCGACACTCTGTACTCGACTGACAGCCGCCACCATAGGAATAGTGGCTTGGCCACCACAAGTGACCATGTTGACATTATCGACCTTACCCTTGGCCATTAACTGATTTAAGTTAACGGGAGGAATACAGTAGGGGCCAATCGCCGCTGGGGTTAAGTCAATCATAGTGACACCAAGCGCGTTGAGTTTTTCAGCATTGTCACGGTGCACATAGGCAGAGGTGGCATCAAAAGCAAAATCCACGGGACATTCATCAAAGCGTGCAACTAAACCATCCACGCCTTCAGTAGTGGTTTTTATACCCATTTTTTCAGCGCGCTGAATCCCAGGTGAGTCGACAATACCCACCATCCACACCGGCTCAATAATGTCGCTTCGCATAGCCTTCATGAGAAGGTCGGTGCCAATGTTTCCTGGCCCAATAATGGCCGCTTTAAATTTCTTAGTCATAGTTTTCTCTTAAACGAAAGTGCATTCGCAATGGCTGTCTGGAAGTCCCTCACCTGACATCACTAACGACATATGGTCCCCAGCAACAACGGGCTCTAAAGGTACTACCGACCCTGAAAGGATGATTTCACCGGCCAACAGAGGAATATCAAATGCGCCAAGGGTATTAGCTAGCCATGCTACGGCCGTTAAAGGATTTCCTTGAACAGCTGAACCAAAGCCATGGCTCAGTGGAGAGCCGTTTTTATATACTTGAATTTCCAGTTTAGATAGATCGATACCCTCAGCGGGTAGTTCACTGTCACCTAGAACATAAACACCGCACGAGGCATTGTCAGCGATCGTATCTTGGATTTTAATGCGCCATTGATCAATGCGTGAATCGACAATCTCAAAACAGGGCATGATGCATTCAGTCGCAGCCAGCACATCCTCTTCGGTGATGTTGGTGCCAAATAAATCACTCTTCAGTTTGAAGGCAATTTCACCCTCGGCTCGCGGCTGAATAAGATTGCCAGCAACAGGTATCTTTGCGGCATTGTCATAGGCCATGGCATTGGTCAAAAAACCAAAGTCTGGTTGGAACACGCCAAGCATTTGCTGAACGGCAGCGGAGGTGACCCCAATTTTTTTTCCGACCACGCGCTCTGAGTCATTGTCCACGCGCTTTGCCAGCATGGCTCTAGAAATATGATACGCATCGTCAATGTCAATCGAGTCATAGCTTTCAGTGAGGGGTGGCAATGTTTTACCTTCGCGCATAGCTTGGTAAAGCGCTTCGCCAATAGCGCCGCGTTGTTCATTAGTGAGTGCCATTAATAATGCTCCAAAAAGGCAAGGCTTTCACGGTTGAAAAGCTCGGGATATTCCACCATCACCCAGTGACCACATTGGCTAACGTTGACACATTGGATTTGCTTGCAGTTATTGAATAACTTGTTGGCGCCGCTAACCGGGCAAAAGCGGTCCTCTCTTCCCCAGAAGGAGAGTACCGGGCAGTTCAAATCAGAGAGCTGCTCGGTGAGATCGGGTATCGCCATAGTGGCTAACACTGTCGCATTCTGCGTTTGCAGCGTTG
>Ga0209961_1000499_pt1 | contig 13327 bp, 13 predicted proteins | sample SalPonA_B_H2O_MG_FD_185719 | JGI IMG/M metagenome (GOLD analysis project Ga0209961, IMG submission 185719) | Water microbial communities from South San Francisco under conditions of wetland restoration - Salt Pond MetaG R2A_B_H2O_MG (SPAdes)... | ecosystem: Environmental > Aquatic > Non-marine... | reverse complement strand
AAATTATTGACTGGTCAAAACATATCAGCCGTCATATTTCATGAAGCCAAAATTCGCGAAGTAATTTGGTCACAACCGGTTTAATCGACGGATCGAAGCTCTGTGTTCGGGAAGAGTGTCATGGATTTCTGGTTTCGGACGCAAGTCCCTCAAACCCCCATGGATTTGAGCTGGGGGCGCTCGGGTGTTTTACCCTGGTGATAGTAGCTTCTGAGTAAGCTGGATGAACTCTCGTTGATCAGGCCAGTTCTCAGTCATGAAGAAGCGTATCCGACGTGTATTGCGAGTCACGACCGCAGCGATGTTGATGAGCCTCAACTGAAGACTGTGAACACTCAGGTTCTTGTAGCGTTTTGAACAGAAGCTTCGTAGGTGTTCGTATAGGACGAAGGCCAGCATCGATAACATCAAACGCCACTGATTGCTCCACCAGTGCTTTGAGGACGTTCGTTTGGCGAAGAGGTCCAACTGCTGGTCTTTGATTCGATTCTCAATATCGCCGCGAGCGCAATAGACGTCGTAGTATAGAGAACGGTCGTTTCCGCGCAGCGAGGTGACGATGAAACGTGGGTTCGTGTCTTTCCGTTAGCTCGGCCTTGGCGATAACGTCACGAGCATACCGCCAGCTCTTAGCTTGGTACCGATAGCGCCAGAACGCTTTTGTGGAACCTGACCCTTCGTGAGCTTTGCGCTGGGTGTGATGTTGCTTAACCATACCTCAGAGAGGTTCTACCAATGCTTCAAGGCGAGGGTTACGTGCAATACCGACAATGTAATCAACACTATTACGATCACACCAGTTCAGCAACAACTGCCGGCAAAAGCCGCTATCACCGCGGAAGATAATCTGAACGGATGGCCAATGCGATCTGATGAAGTTAACCAGCAGTTTAAGGATCGCAGCGGTGTGTTTCGCGCCATCGATCTTACCCTGTCAAAGGTAAGCGACCAGCGGGAATCGCCCGCAAAAGAAATACAGCGGCAAATAGCAGTAGTGGTCGTAATAGCCGTGGAAGAACTTCTCAGGTTGGTCACCATGGAGCGGTATATCCGTCGCATCGAAGACCAGAATGATCTTGGCCGGCGGCTTTGCATGGCTTCGAATGAAGGTATCCCAGAGCACCTTGTGTGCGTCGAAAATCGCATGGCAATCTGCCTCTGCTTCGAACCTGTAAAGAGTTGATGTGCTGGCAAGCCGCGTCATTCGGTTGACCGCGGTCTGCATACCAAAGTCGTCGCGCAAATGTGAGTGATCGTTTAAATCCTCAAAGCCTGCCGCCAAGCCAAACAAACGCCGTTGTAACATCGTCTGCACTTCATGCTTAACCTTACCAGCCTGTCGATGATCGTTTAGCAGACGAGCGAGACGCTTACTCAAGGCCAACTGGCGATCAACCTCTCGCAGCAAAAGGAGACCTGAGTGACCGGAGATATGGCCGCCCGAAAACTGAGCTTCGACGGAACGACGAGAAAGGGGTGAAAACTGGAATGGCTGTGGTAACATTTTGCTCACGGCTGGGATGTTGTGATTGGGGCTTAGACACCACTAACCATAACGTTTTCAGCCGTTGTTGTTTATCCTTTCATGAAAAATCGCGGATAGGGCAGGTGAGAGATTTGGTGCGGTCGCAGTATTTGTGAATGCTGGAGGGACAGTGTTTCTAATCGGAGGCACTAATATCTCTGGTTAAAGGGCAGACACCGTACTCGATAACGGAGAACGCTACGAAACTGCATTGGATCATGTGTATACTGCAAAGCGTCAGATCGTATTGTCTAAGCATCGGGAATTTGTTTACGGAATTAGGTCGACGCACAAAGAGAGTGGAGATACCACTCTCGGTTAGCTACTGTAAAACAAGCATAGGCGAATATTAGTGTTTGATAACAAAAGCATACTAATCACTGGTGGGACTGGGTCATTCGGCTACAAGGCTGTGGAGACTTTGCTTAAAGCGTACCAGCCGAAGAGAGTAATCGTGTATTCACGCGACGAGTTGAAGCAATTCGAAATGCAACAGGTTTTTGACGCGCCATGCATGAGGTATTTTCTGGGTGACGTTCGGGATAAAGAGAGATTAAATCAAGCTATGAGAGGCGTGGATTACGTAATCCATGCTGCCGCTTTAAAGCAAGTTCCCGCTGCAGAATATAACCCGATGGAGTGTATCAAAACCAATATTCACGGGGCTGAGAACGTAATCAGTGCGGCAATAGCCAACGAGGTTGAAAAAGTAATCGCACTTTCGACTGACAAGGCTGCCGCTCCGATCAATCTGTACGGCGCCACAAAACTAGCATCCGATAAGCTCTTTGTCGCTGCCAATAACACGGTTGGGAAAGGTCCAACTAGGTTCGCAGTCGTGAGGTATGGAAATGTTGTCGGATCGCGCGGCTCTGTGGTTCCTTTGTTCAGGCAAAAACTGGAATCCAACGCTCGGACAATTCCGATTACACACCCTGAAATGACTAGGTTTTGGATCACTCTGAAAATGGGTGTAGATTTCGTTATAAAGAGTTTTTACCGAATGCACGGTGGAGAGCTTTTCGTACCAAGAATACCTTCGGTAAAAATTACGGACGTCGCTTCTGCGTATGCGCCAGGAATTCCAATCGAAATTATTGGTATCCGACCTGGTGAAAAAATGCATGAAGTTATGTGCCCAGTTGACGATGCATATCATACCTATGAATTCAATGATCATTTTGTTATCGCCCCCAGTATTAGGTTTTACCGCGATGATCTCAGCTACGAAACGAATCGAATAAATGAACTTGGTAAGTTGGTGTCGCCCGGTTTCGAATACCAGTCAGGAACCAATCCGGATTTTTTAACTGCAGAGCAGATATTAGCCTTTGAGTGATAATGAGTTCATTCCCTACGGGAGACAATCAATATCAATAGACGATGTTGAGAGCGTTTGTCAGGTTCTCGTCTCAGATTTTTTGACTCAGGGTCCCAAAGTAAAAGAGTTCGAACATGCAGTGGCTCAGCTATCTGATTGCCGCTTTGGGGTTGCAACTAATAGCGCCACATCAGCGCTCCACGTCGCGTGCCTAGCTCTAGGGGTATCAAAAGGAGACATCGTTTGGACCTCACCCAACACATTTATTGCCAGCGCTAATTGCGCTCTCTACTGCGGAGCAAGCGTTGAGTTTGTAGATATTGATCCGAAAACCTATAACCTTTCATCTATCGCACTCGCTGACAAACTCAAACAGGCAGAATTAGAAGGCTGTTTACCAAAGGTGGTGATCCCCGTTCACTTTGCAGGCCATCCTTGTGATATGGAAGCCATTTATAATCTCTCCGTGAGATACGGATTCAAGATCATAGAAGATGCCTCTCACGCGATTGGCGCGAAATACATTCGCCAAGCCATTGGAAGCCAATACTCGGACATCTGTATATTTAGCTTCCATCCAGTGAAAGTTATGACGACCGCAGAAGGCGGTGTTGCAGTTACCAATAGCCAAGAATATGCCGACAAAATGCATTCATTGAGCAATCAGGGAATGGAAAGAGACCCTTTAAAGTTCCAATATGACCCACCAGGTGATTGGTACTACGAACAACAAAGCCTTGGTTTTAACTACCGCATGACAGAGCTGCAAGCAGCTTTAGGACTTTCGCAGTTAAAACAACTTGATACCTTTATTTCGCGGCGCAGAGAATTGGTGCAACGATATTACGAATTACTAAAAGCACTGCCTATCCAACTGCCAACCGAAGAAAGTTATGCTTACTCGAGCTGGCACCTGTTTCCTATCGTATTGAATGAGTCGCTAATTGAACGCAGAGCAACGATTTTTAAGTATCTGCGCGTTCACAATATTGGTACGCAAGTTCACTATATTCCCGTCCATACTCAACCCTACTACCGTAAGCTAGGGTTCAAATGGGGACAGTTCCCAATCGCTGAAGATTACTATTCACGTGCACTAAGCTTACCTCTATATCCAAACCTCACTGATCAGCAGCAAGATTACGTCGCCACCATTTTACATGAAGCGATAGAGCAGGCTAACCAGCAATGAACACCGGAAATATCGCGGTCATTCCAGCAAGAGGAGGCTCACAGCGAATCCCCAGAAAAAATATAAAGCTTTTAAACGGTAAGCCGCTCATCGCTTATTCTATTGAGACTGCAATCGAAACTAACCTATTCGACCGGATAATAGTATCCACCGACGACTTAGAGATAGCAGCGGTTGCAAAGGAATGGGGAGCAGAAACGCCTTTCATGCGCCCGGACGATCTAGCAGATCATTTCACGGGCACAACCCCGGTAATGCAGCATGCATTAAGAACATTGATAAATCAGCAATCAAAGATAGAAAAGGCTTGTCTTATCTATGCCACCTGTCCTCTATTAAGGGCCTCCGATATCCTAGACGGCTACCAAGCGCTGAAAAAAACACCACTAAGCTTTGCTGCGACCACGTATGACTTTCCGGTACAACGTGCACTGTGCAAACGCGGCGGCAAACTACAACCGATGTATCCAGACTACATAGGAAAACGCTCACAAGATCTAGAAGAAGCTATACATGATGCAGGGCAGTTTTATTGGGGACATGTCGAGCAGTGGCTCAGTAATCCTAATTTCTTTTCTGGAATGGCTACGCCAATTATGCTCGCGAGACATCGAATACAGGACTTGGATACCGAAGAAGATTGGCAACGTTTAGTAAATATCGTTTCCAGCATTGAATAGATCAGGGCTTAACTTAATGGATCATAAATTAGCACTCAGTAATTTCGAAAACGCACTAAAAAGGCATATTAATATATTCTATGAAGTATCAAAACTCAGAGAGCAAGTCGTCACACTATTCAATGACATTCGAAAAACTATTGAAAGCAATGGAAAGATTCTACTTTTGGGCAATGGAGGTAGTGCGGCTGACTCGCAACATATAGCAGCGGAGATGATCGTAAAATATAACAAAGAAAGGAAGCCGCTGAGAGCCTTGGCGCTAACCACCGACACTTCCATTCTGACTGCTCATGCAAACGACTTTAACTTTGACACGATTTTCAATCGTCAAATACTAGCACTCGGCGAGAGTAACGATTTACTACTAACATTTAGCACATCAGGAAACAGCAAAAATGTTATCAATGCCATTCAAACAGCGAAAAGTAAGGATATCAAATGCTGGGCATTAACCAATAGTGATGGAGGAAAATTAAACACCCTGGATATCTCACTTATAAAATGCCCTTCTACAGAAACAGCACGCGTTCAGGAGGTACACATATTTATATGCCATTGGATTTGCGAGTTACTTGATGAATACTACTCATGATAAGTTAGTTATACTTGACAGAGATGGGGTGATAAATCATGATTCGGATGATTATATAAAATCGACAGAGGAGTTTGTTTTAATTGATAATAGCATCGAAGCGATTATAGATTTAAAGAAATCTGGCTACAAAATTGCAATCGCCACAAACCAATCAGGATTAAGCCGAGGATATTTCGATTTAAAAGAACTTCAAAAAATGCATGATATAATAAACAAAAAGCTATCTAAGTATAACCAAAAAATCGATATAATAGAATTCTGCCCTCACTTGCCTGAGGTAAATTGCGAATGCCGGAAACCGAATCCTGGAATGATCTATAAAATCTTAGAAAAACTAGCCATAAATGACCTGCAAAACTGCTGGATGATCGGAGATTCCTTAAAGGATATTTATGCCGGACAAGAAGCGGATCTAAAAACTTTACTAGTATCCACAGGAAAAGGAGAGGAAATCTTATCCACTCCTTCTCTATTTGATAAGATACCTAAATCTACGAATATTTTTAAAAATCTTGATGAAGCCAGTAAATTCATTATAAAAAATACCCTTCGGGAATAGTTTATTTTCAAATACAATCTAAACCAAGATAGTCATCCAACCTCACCTCACCGAGCTAATCATAATCCTCATAGGTAACCACTTTACTCCCCTCACTGCCTATATTGCAGTTTACATAAATTAGTTTATGCAATGCTCTTCGAATACACTCGTGAGTTTCTGGAGGTGCGAAAAACATCATAAAACCACCGCCGCCTGCCCCAAGTAGTTTACCTCCTAGCGCACCAGCCTTAATCCCCTTTAGGTATATTTCGTCAATGGCCGATGTTGAAATCCCATCCGCCAACTCCCTTTTTAGCTGCCATGCGTCATCCAACATCCTGCCAACTTTACTAAAATCAGGCGTTTGGGACTGCAAAATATTTCTCGCTTCAAGGGCCATTTGGTGTAGTAACATAAGCTGTTGATGCTTTTTTTTCAAATTGGCTATTTTCTTAACCGCAATCGTTTCTGCGATTCGAGTGAAGCCTGTGAAAAACAATAATATGTGATCATTCAGTTGAGAATGGCTGCCGGGGCGCATAATAAGTTTGTTAATGTCTACTCGGCCATTTTGCTGGAATTCGATAAAGTTAGTTCCGCCGTGAGCCGCCCAAATTTGATCTTGTGAGCCAACCTTTTCTTTAATAACTTCTTGTTCAATACGAATGGCTTCTGTACCTAAATAATGCGCTGTTGAAATCTTACCTTCGACGCCTCGTAGCGCGTTAATCAACCCGACGGTGAAAGCCGAACTCGAACCAAGACCAGAGCGCGCAGGCAAATCACTGAAATGATGCACTTCGATGCCATATTCGAGCGGATACTCTAACATAACAGCGCGCACGGCTGGGTGCTCGATCTGAGAGACTTCGCTGACGTTCTCAATTTTAGAGTAAACAATACGGTGCTTATGCTCAAAAAAAGGAGGCAACTTACGCAAACTTAGATAGCAGTACTTGTCTATCGTGGTACCTAGCACGGCACCGCCATTTTCTAAATACCAAGCAGGATAATCGGTACCGCCGCCAAACAGTGATACTCGAAAGGGTGTTCTAGTAATAATCATAAAGTATCCTTAAACAAAGCCTGCGCCGTTTGATAACTTTGAGGTGTACCAAAGTCCAAAAATGTTTGGCCCAAGCACAAACAGGTTAACGGTTGCGGCACAGATGCCATGAGAAACTCTCTTTCAAGTGATGTGATCTGGCTGTTTCTTAGATGCACCAAGTTGTCACCGGATAAGTAATACCAGCCTGCATTAATCTCTCCTGGGACAGCTTGGGGATCCTTTTCCATAAATTTAACCAACAGATCGTCAGAATCCTTAATTATTCGTCCATAACGCCCGGCATCAGATACATAAGTGGTTAATATCGCCGAATGAGTCTTGGCTTGTGCGATAAACTCAGCGACTAAAAAATCAACAAAGGTATCGCCGTTGCACACTAACACTGACTCTCGCTGCGCCAGTATGGGATGCTTCAGCGCCTCAACCAAAGCGCCGCCAGTACCTAGTTGCTGCTGTTCTACTTCCCACGAAAACGACATTTCAATGGGGCAAGTTCGCAACCAATCTATCACTTGATCGGCTTTATATCCTAAGCAGAAGTGCATTTCCTGAATGCCCTGTACCTGAGCCCATATAATCAGATGGTGCAAGTAAGGATACTGCCCTATCGGCGCGAGGATTTTCGGCTTGTCTGCCAGGACTGAGCGTAGTCGAGTTCCTAGACCACCCGCCAAAACAATGAGTGGCGGCATTTTAACGCTCGTCATCACTCAACTCTTCTCGACGGCAGGAATCGCCTTAGCGGCATCATCTATTAGCTTACGAGACAAACGCGTACAAGCCATGTCTTGAATATGTTGACGTGTTTCTGCGCCAAATTTTTGTTCAACAAACGCCAGGTACGGTTGGTGGTCAAAATAACGATGGAAGGCTTCGTCACGAAATGCTAGCACTTCTTTGGCAGAGATATGATTGGTCCGTAATGGCAAACAGTCATAGCTATGCTGAGAGAAGCCTGACCAAGTTTCAGGTAATTGCCAACCATGCTGCTTAGCCTGAACATAGAGTTGCGACCCAGGGTAAGCCATGGCTGAATAGAAGTTAATAAACTCGCACTGTAGCTCTAGCGCAAGATCTAACGTGGCTTGCATTGCCTCCTGATCATCATCAGGGAGACCAAAGATGAAGTTGCCCATAACGTTAATTCCAGCATCTTGGATTGATTTAACAATCGAGCGAATATCATCCTGTGAAAACGACTTTTCGGCGCCGTCGCGAACCACTTCGCTACCTGATTCAATACCCAACGCTAACCAACGTATACCGGCTTTCCGTAATAACGGTAACGTTTCATCTTTTACTGTATCCACGCGCGCATAGGCCCAAATATTAAGTTCTTTGACAAAAGGCAGTGCCGCAAGCCCTTCACAGATAGTCACATAGTGGCGCTTCTTCAAGACAAACATTTCATCAATGATCTTAAAGGTCTTTACGCCATAAGTTTCATAAAGATATTTTACTTCTGCAACGACATGTTCAGGTGAGCGAGTACGATAGCGATTGCTGTCAAATGGGGCATTAATGCAACAAAATACGCATTTATAAGGGCAACCTAGCGTTGTGTATATGGAAGCGTAAGGTTGACGCGTTTCTAATTCACCAAAGCATTGCCAGTTGTGGGCACGGTACTTTTCCATTGGCAACAGATGCCACACATTGCCATGCAAATCAGCATCAAGATCTTCGGAAATAGGCGCCTTTGGATTAAATACCACACCGTCATTAGACCGTCTTACTAACCCACGCACAGCTTCCAATTCACATTCGTCTTGCAATGTTTGCCACAACTCGTAGCTGGTCAGCGTACCTTCGCCCTGACACACATAATCAGCTTGAGTCTTGTCTAGCGTTTCACTTGGTAAAGCAGACACGTGGCCGCCAACTAACAGCACAGGGGTATCAGGAGATGCTAACTTGATTTCGTCAATAAGCGCCGACGCTCCAACCATGGTTTGTGTGGATGCCGAGGGTTGATGACCAAAGGCAACCACGATCACTAAATCAGGATCACTAGAGACAATACTCTGAGCAGCGCGCCCAGCCCCTAGCCCCTCAGCTTCGGTATCTAAAATCGACAAGGGTACTTGACGATCCAGTAGATAGCCGGAGATCAAACGCACCCACAATGGCGGCTCAATAGCAGTTAACTCATTCCCCAAGGATTGATAGATTTGGTCTCTACCACCTGGATTGACGACTATTACACCACCTCGTTTCATATGCATATCACTCTCTATCGTAGTTGCGTCAAATGTAGTGGTCAACTAAAACTGGCCACCGCTTTATCGGTTTTCCAGTACTCTTTTTCTGCTCGGTCCGGTGATCTCATTCCGTTATAAGTATGAGGTCGAATACAGCTGTAATAGCCCAGTATGTAATCGATGACCGACCGTTTCGCTTCAGTAAAACTTTAGTACCCGGTGTCAGGAACCCATTCCGTTTTTAGGCTGCGAAAAAATCGCTCCATTGGCGCATTGTCCCAACAATTCCCCCGGCGACTAATGCTCTGGGTTATACGGTAACGCCAAGGTAATCTGAGATATTTTAAGCTGCTGTACTGGACACCCTGATCCGAGTGAAACAGAAGTTCTTCAGGCTTCCCTCGCGACTCGAATGCAAAGTTCAGTGCCGAGACCGTAAAAGATTCTATGTAAGTGGCGGTTTATCACAGTGATATTCTGTCACTGAACAGGATCATAAATTGGCTCGTCACCTTCTTCCAATCCCGTATCGGCATAGTCCACTTCTTCGCGATCTGGTGCAAGGCTAGATACAAAACTTTCATCACCGATTTGTCATTTGGGAAGGATCTCTGCGTTTTGGTTACCTTGCGCAACGAGGCGTTAACCGACTCGATAGCGTTCGTGGTGTAGATCACCTTGCGGATCTGCGGCGGATAATCAAAGAACACGCTCAGGCGTTCCCAATTAGCACTCCAAGACCGACTGATAGTCGGATGCTCGTCATCCCACTTCAGGGCGAACTCCTCCAGAGCGCGTTCAGCCTCATCGAGTGTCGCAGCGGCGTATATAGTGCGGAGGTCGGCAGCAACTTCCTTACGCTGTTTCCAACTCACATAACGCAGCGATTGACGTACCTGATGAACAATGCAGAGCTGGATCTGCGTCTGTGGATAGACCGTCTCAATTGCTTCAGGAAAGCCCTTAAGGCCATCCACGCAGGCAATCAGGATGTCTTGGAGACCGCGGTTCTTCAGCTCAGTCACGACCGACGGCCAGAACTTGGCACCTTCAGTCTGAGCCATCCAGAGCCCTAGCAGCTCCTTTTCTCCATCAAGGTTAATGCCCAAGGCTAGGTAAACATGCTTATTCTGTACAGCACCGCTGTCGCGGCTTCTGACCACTAGAGCATCTAGGTAAACAATTGGATAAACGCTATCCAGGGGCCGATTCTGCCAAGCGGCGACTTCTTCCATCACCGCATTCGTTACCTGAGAGATAAAGGTCGGTGAGACCTCAACGCCATAGGTATCCTGAAAGTGCGCCTGTATATCGCGCGTGGTCATGTCTCTGGCATACAACGAGGTGATACGATCATCGAAACCGTGGAGTTGCTGCACACCCTTAGGGACGAGCTTCGGTTCGAAGGTACCATTGCGATCACGAGGGACATCCAGGTCGACCTCGCCATGGATACTGCGAACAGATTTACTGGCCTTGCCGTTGCGAGAGTTGCCTGTATTTTTACCAACAGGGTCATGCTTGGCATAACCGAGATGCTGGTCCATCTCGACCTCCAAAGCACGCTCGGCGACTTTTTTGGTCAGTTGTTTAAGAAGACCATCCTCACCGACGATGTCGTCAGGGCTGGAGCAGCCCTCAAGAAGTTGAGCAATAAGCTCGTCTGATATTGGCATTCTGTTGGACAAACAGGGTGGTTAGAATGCCACTTACACTGTTCTTTTTACACTCTCCGCATCGGATCAAGCTCGAGGGCGAATCAATGCGAAAACAGTTGCCCGAGTTGACTGAACGTGAACACTTAGCGTAAAAATGGGCTTCTCCCAATGCGGAGGTTACAGGGTGTTCACGTTCCTCCAGAATACCTGTTCACGTTCGGCAGAATACGCACTCATAATGGCGCTACACAGATAGGTTGGTTTTGAGTTAACTTTCTGGGAGCCCGTTCGATAACACTATACCGCTGTTTAGTTTAAGGATTTCGAAATGCAACACGCCCGTGCCAATACCGTCATCAGCCTGGAACGCACTGGCTTTTCGCTTATGTTGTCGATTTTGAATGAAATATTGAGACGCAAGCAACCAATTCATGCTACCGAGGATAGTCCATCCTACCTGAACCAGGCACTGTCTTTTTTGAGCCATCAAACCAATCTAAAATATAAGCAGTTTTTTGCTCAAAGAGGTTTAGAACACAAGCTTCTGTTTAATGGTGAGTTTCAATTACTAGTTGGCGGCCCAAAGTGGGTTGATCCCAAATATCCTGATGATATTTTTGTGCGGAAGTATTTTGGGTTGAAAGACTTCGGCGACTTTTTAATGGTCGTTCGCTACCCTAAAAAGTTATTTGACTACTACCCTATAACGCACTCTACCAAAGGCCCGGTAGACTGGCTTACCAGCTACGGCGTCGACGGTCGCAACTGGCTTACCTCATACCGTAATCCAATTGTAGTGGCACACTGAATTTGGCCACCTGAATCTGGGTGATATGATCACCCTCAACATTACAGGTGAACAAATGACCAAACGAACCAGACCCACCTTCAGTCCAGAATTTAAACTAGAAGTTGCTGAGCTAGTTATCGATCATGGTTACACGATCCGAAAGGCCTGTGAGGCAATGAATGTAAGCAAGTCATCGGTCGAAAATTGGGTGCGACAGTTACGCAAGGAGCGAGATGGGGAGGCGCCGAAGACATCGACTCCCATCACAGCCGAGCAGCGGCGTATCAAGGAACTCGAGAACAGGATTAAGCGTTTAGAGACGGAAAAAGACATTTTAAAAAAGGGTATGGCTCTCTTGATGTCGGACGAACTGAAAAATATTCGGTAATTCAAAAACTTCGAGAGAGCTACCCTGTGCAATGGCTTTGTAATCTTTTCGGCATACAACGAAGCAGCTTTCGTTACTGGTTGACTCACCCTCGGCGAGAGTCGCTACAGCGTAAAGTGCTGAAACAGCGGGTCAAAGAGGCTCATAGGCTAAGTGGTGGCTCAGCAGGTTCGCGATCAATCGTTGGGATCTTTAAAGAGCAAGGCCGGCAGATAACACGCTATCTTGCGGGAAAATTGATGAAGGAGCAGGGGCTGGTAAGCTGCCAGTTACCATCACATCGGTACAAGCGTGCTGAGGCTGAGCACCCAGCAGTATCGAATCACTTGAAACGAGCGTTCAGCCCAGATCAGCCTAACAAAGTCTGGTGCGGTGATATTACCTATATATGGACGGGTGAGCGCTGGGCCTACTTGGCCGTTGTACTCGATCTCTATGCAAGAAAGCCAGTGGGATGGGCGCTATCAACAAAGCCTGACGCTAATCTAGTGTGCCAGGCTTTGACGTTCGCATATGAGTCCCGAGGCAAGCCTGAGGGAATTATGTTCCACTCCGACCAAGGTGTGCAGTACAGCAGCCTGAAGTACCGCCAGCAACTGTGGCGATACCGAATGAAACAGAGTATGAGTCGCCGAGGAAATTGCTGGGATAATGCACCAATGGAGAGGTTCTTTCGGAGCCTGAAAACCGAGTGGGTTCCTGAATTGGGCTATCGGAGCTTCAGTGAGGCGAAGAGCTCTGTGATTGATTACATCACTGGGTACTATAGCTCCATTCGGCCGCACTCTTTTAACCACATGAGGTCTCCGGATCGAGCCGAGAAAGAGTACTGGAAGACCTACAAAACCGTGGCCAGTTTTAGTTGACCACTACATTCAGAACTACTTTCCGATGGTTCGCTCTGTCAGTATCTAGATCACTGGCGGCCATCAGATTTTCCGATCCCAATTCAAGGGAAGTGGCAAGGCCATACTCTTCTACATCCTTATTAGAGCTTTAAATCCCGGTGTTATTAATGGTTAAGTTATCCACAGTAACCAGTTTTCCACAGGCTAAATTTATCTTAGATCAATTTGTTATATAGGTTTTGCAGAGTGCAAAGCATTCTGCAATGCATACTGAGAAAAGTTGGTTTTAGTGACATTTAGGGCGCCAAAATGGCATGTAATACACAAATGTCTTGTGGATAAAATATTACTTATATCTTTTTGTTATAGAGTGGTGGGTGGCTAATATTTGTACAGGAGAAATTTTTGGTAAAGCCAGTAACCGCTGTCTAATATGAATATCGAGACAGGGGCAAGGACGCCGACGAAGCCAAAGGATTTGGGTTAAGTCTCACGGATGGGAGATCAGGATGATCG
>Ga0209961_1000498_pt1 | contig 13331 bp, 13 predicted proteins | sample SalPonA_B_H2O_MG_FD_185719 | JGI IMG/M metagenome (GOLD analysis project Ga0209961, IMG submission 185719) | Water microbial communities from South San Francisco under conditions of wetland restoration - Salt Pond MetaG R2A_B_H2O_MG (SPAdes)... | ecosystem: Environmental > Aquatic > Non-marine... | reverse complement strand
AACCTCCACATCTTTAAGACATGCAGGGCCAAATGGCGCTCTACGGGTAATGCTTGCTAGCTTTGTGCTACAAAACGTAAACAACCAGTCGCCATTGCTTAGCAGGCAATTAAACACGCCTTGCTGCGCATAACCTTTCGCGAGGTTTACCAATGTCTCGGCTAACTGTTCGAGCGAGGCATCGCGAGATAAATTTTGGCGAACATTGTTCATAATATCGCAAAATAACGCTTCACTATCGGTATCGCCAACGGGCTCATAAATTCCCGAACACCCTACAAAATTTGGCAATTGACCATTGTGAGCAAACACCCAATATTTACCCCATAGTTCGCGTGAAAACGGGTGAGTATTAGCAAGGTTAATGTTGCCCACGTTAGCCTGTCGAATATGACATAGCGCGGTTTGACTTTTAATTGGCAAGGTTGATACGAAATCGGCTATTGGCGACGTGGCGCAGGGTTCTGGGTCGTGAAACATACGCACACCGCTGCCTTCGTAAAATGCCACGCCCCACCCATCTTTGTGCGGCCCAGTTTCACCACCACGGCGGGTTAACCCCGTAAAACTAAAACATAAATCGGTTGGTGTATTGGCACTCATGCCAAGTAATTCACACACGACTATACCCACTCTATTTGCTGCATCTTATACGAGCATACTCAAGCACACCTTCTGAAGCAAATAGTGTGTAAATACCCAAAAAAAAGCACACCTTTTACGGTGTGCTTTCGCGATAAAATTAGCTGGTTTAGCCCGTTGTTACCACTACGTTATGCACCTACAGCACGTGTATCCGCAGTATCGATTACGTCGGGTGGCGGCATGTCCATCGCGGCATGGTCATTATCTTCTTTGCGCTTACTGAGTATTTCTTTATCTCGAACGTTCTTTTGCACAGTAATCGCTGCGAATAAACTCAGTATAAACGCCATTCCAAAGAAGCCTTTTTCGCTAAGTAACAACTCTGCATTCATAAGCCCAATAATAAGTAATGCAATAGAGGATACAGTGGCAACACAAGACGCTAAAAAGTACGTCTTGGTCGTTGGGACGCCTTCCATTTTATCCCTTACGGTTTTTTGTAGGCTTACCACTGAAAACAGACCAAATAACATAATGGTAAAATAGTAGCCCTTTTCGTTTAGTGCCATGGGGGCGTTATACAGCCCGATGAAATAAGCGATTACGCCCGTCAACAAGGCAGCAATTGAGGCTATCCTAAACGCTTTGGTGGGTTGTTGTAGTGTACTCATGGTGTCGCTCCTAAATTGGCTGTACGTTTTGACTACCGATGAAAATAAATGCGTTCGACGAAAGATCATACTGCTTCATATATCGCGCCATACTGCTAAACGTTGTTGTTTCAACACGACGAGAATGATCTTGCAAGGTCACACCGTCATTAAACATGCTTGCTAAGCGAAGTTTTGCACGGCTCATGTTGACTTTTTGTGGAACAAAATGGGCCTTTGCATTCGCTTTAAGTTGAGGAATATCCGTTGTCGAATACACCGCACTATTTAGTACATCAAGTGTGTATTCGGTGCAGTTTTGCCTTTCGCTATTGAAAGGGTTGGCAATTACCGAATAACGCGGGTTGTGCAGCAACTTAGCCTTATCTTCAACATATAAATTAATGAGTGCAGTTTGTACGTCGTTTGTCGGAATAATAATCCCCGCTTCAAGCGCATAAGCCCCCCAAAAGAAATCAACCGGATAATCAGTAATTAAGTGACTAAGGTCTGGTTGTTGAGCATCTTGATATAAATTATGAATGGCATATCCTTTGGCCACTTCACCATTATCTAGCGTGACGGATGAGTAAATCGCTATGGCAGTATGCGTAAAACGAATGCCCTCAGGCAAATCTTCTGTAGGCCGCCCTCGTCTTGCAATAATGAACGCTCGCGCGCCTTGAGAAGCAGCATACTTTTCAACGTTTTTTGAAAACGTGGCTATCGCTTTTGGTGAGAAATTTGGCTTCCCGGCTTGCTCACTCCCCGCACTTACTGTGGGGCTAAGCAATAGCACAATGACTAAGATAACTATTCTCATACCGTCACCTACCGTGTGGTTGTCGTTACTTTAACTTTATTCGGGGCTGGGTCGGCGGTAATAATGGTTTCAGTGATCACAATGGGCGCATTATCATGTGAATGGTGTGTGCTCTGTGAAGCCGATTCAGCACTCTCTGCAATAGCGCTTCCCGCGGCAACGACTACACTGCCGGTTAATAGTACAGGCACTGCGACAACAGCGCTGGCAACAGATGCAGTTGTTCGAAGGCCTTCAGACGCGGCTAGCGCACTATGCTTGCTGGCTTCACCGCTATGATTAACTGAGTCATCAGCAATAGCAGCGGGCGAAAATGACACAGCGCTTAACGCCGCAGCTAACATCAATGTTAAATATGTATTTTTCATATGCCTTACTCCTGTTTGAAGGCAATCGCTTTGCCTTCGACGCTATCTACACTAGAAGCAAGAATAACTATCGTAAACCTTTTTAATTAATGTAGTATTAAATTAAACCAATAGTATTAAATATTAATACCATGAGCCAGATTAATCATATTTACGACACGTTAAAGCAGTGTCTTCGCGAACAACGCATCACCTATAAACAGCTTGCTAACGCACTTGATGTGAGCGAAGCCAGCATCAAGCGTAATTTTTCGTTGCACGCATTTAGCCTTGAAAAGCTTGAACACATTTGTGAATTTCTTCAATTATCTCTCAGCGAACTATTTGCTTTATCACAAAAACAACAAGACAAGATTTCACAGCTTTCAAAAGAACAGGAACTGCAGCTTTTAGCCAACCCTAAACTGTTATTGGCCGCGGTGTGCGTGAGGGATGGCTGGCGTTTTGAAGAGTTAATATCTCACTACGACATTGGTGAAGTAGAAGGTATTAAACTAATGACGACACTTGATAAACTGAAACTAATAGAGCTGCTGCCCAATAACCGTTACAAACTGCTTATTGCACAGGATTTTCGATGGATACCTGGCGGGCCCCTTTCTAACTTCATGGAAAATGAAGTGATGGTGAAATTTATGGCTCCCAAAAAGAATGAACCCTGGATGTTTAGATCGTACTTGCGTGGACGTTATTCACCCTCATCGGTAGCAATAATTCAACGGCGATTAGAACAACTTCGCCAAGAAGCGGCTAAACTCAGCAAAGAAGACAACGTATTGCCAATTGACGAACGACAGCATGTTGGCCTACTTATGGCGATGCGTCCTTGGGAGCCATCACTGTTTGAAAAAATGAAACGAGTAGAAAAATAACACGCCCCCCTATTTTACGGTACTCACGATTCAAATAGGCAAAAGAGATGTGTTCTCCTTTAAATACGCCTTAAGCTTCTCGGCATCAATAACACGAACACCCCCGTATTGTTTCTCTATAAGGTTAAAGGCATAGAGTTTGGTTAAGGACTTATGCGCGGTAAGTACGGTTACGCCTAACCTTTCAGCGTAATCGCTCTGCCGTAAGGGCACAAAGTTTTGTTTTGTAGACAAATAGGTTTGGTAAATCAATTTTGCTAACTGCACATGTGTAGGCAGCCTTCTAATGTCATCTAACCTATCAAGCGCCGCATGTAGCTTTATTGCCAAGGCACGCGTAATAAATTGAGAAACATCTGTATGACGCTCAACTAATCGGCGAAACGCAATTTCTGGTATTTGTAACACCTCGCATGTTGATATAGCTTGCGCATGATGCGTTCTTGCCAATGAGGCATACAAGGTGAACTCCCCAAACGTGTCGCCTCGGCGTAAAATAGTAGTAATTTGATAGCTTCCGTCTAGACCAAAGTTTCCCACTTTCACTTCGCCTGAGATAACAACAGAAAGGCCGGCGTTCTTGCTTCCTCTATTGTGGATGGTGCTGGCAGCAGGGTAAGTAACAAGCGAACCGTATGGTAAACAAATATCAATAAGCGCAGTCGGCATTACCGTTTGCTCAATACCTTGGATATAAGACATTTCACACCAAATATATAGTTGTATATATTCTTTTATGTTAACGCCATGTTAATTTGCCAGCAATGATTATTAAGAAGATTAACAAAAATGAGTTATCAGTGGTTGATATTAGGCGTTTTCGCCTTGTTCGCGTTGATGGAAGCACAGCATGGAAAATTATTTAAAAAGACAACGGAAGTTGACGATGATGGCAAAGTAGAGTTTGTTGGGACATTACTACTGTTCGTTGTTACACAGCCACTTGTGCTTTTTTCTGCGGGAACCGTTATGTTCTTTGTATTTCCACAATACCAAGCAGTGCTTGCAGAAAGCTCATTGTTGACACATATTCTACTGCTGCTGGTCTTCGACGACATGATGCAGTATTGGTGGCATCGCCTTTCGCATTCCACACGCTTTCTTTACAACCTACATAGGGCACACCATAACGCCAAATATATGAGCGTGCGCATTATCTATCGCAATAATTTTTTCTACTACTTATTTATGCCGTCACTATGGTTTTCTGGCGCACTCATTTATCTCGGGCTGGGTTGGTCTTACGCGTTGTATTTAGTGGTAAAACTTACCGTTATTACTGGAGCGCATGCAGAATGGAAATGGGATGCGTTCTTGTATAAAACACCGTGGCTTAACCCTATTGCATGGGTTGTTGAACGTACTATCTCAACACCGTCAACACATAGTGCTCATCATGGGTTGAGTGCTGATGATGGCGTTACCCACTACAAAGGCAATTATGGGAATTTACTCTTTTTTTGGGATGTTCTGTTTGGTACGGCGAAGATAACCCGTCAATACCCTCGTCAATACGGTATCGAGGGCATGTTTTACGCCAATTGGAAAGAGCAACTAATATGGCCGCTCTACAAAACACCAAGAAAGCCTAAGCACGCTATGCCACCACAAAACACCGCAACGCCATTACAGGCAGAGCGAACGCTACCAAAATGACGAACACAACTGAGTGTACGCATGCGCTGCCTGACATGGTAATATTGCATCAACAATACTGCTTGGTGCTGCCATGAACGAACAACCTAATAACCCCTTACACGGGCTTACCCTTGAAAAGATAGTTACCCAATTACACGAACGCTATGGGTGGGACGGTCTATACTATCGCATTAAAATAAACTGCTTCAGCAGTGACCCGTCGGTGAAATCTTCACTGAAATTTTTGCGTAAAACACAATGGGCTCGAGACAAAGTAGAGCAGCTTTATATTCAAACTTTCAGCAAGTAAGCGCAAGCCACTGTCACTTGCGCTCGTGCCGTTCCGTTAGTTTACCGATAACGTAAAGCCATAGTGATAATCACGCCATGGTAACGTGTATTTAAACAGCGGTGGGGTCATCCAAGAGTCAGTTCCAGCCACCCCTCTTTGTTTGTAATCAATGTTGATAAACGGCGCGCTTTGCAACGGAATGCTGTGCGGATGCGAACTGGTTTTTTCCAATATATCGTAGTCTAGAATATCGCGATATTCAGCATTGAAGCCAATGGTAGGCAGACCCGTTATGGTTACCACCGGCAGTGCATCGTTAGCGCTACTGACAAAGTTCACTTCATAAACATCACTACGATGCCCGTTTTCTTGTGGCCGAACATAATCATGCGCTAACGCTTTGATCGGCATGGCGTAGCGCCCAAACAAGGCTGAATTTTTACGATCCCAGTAGTTTTCATGGGGCCCACGCCCAAACCAAGCCACCGAGTCGTAATCGCCAGACAATTGAAAGCGGTATCCTATGCGCGGAAGGGCGGCATAAAATTGATTAGGTGCGGCAAGAAACCAAACATCAACTTCCAACGAGCCATTTTTATTTAGCGTGTACGTCGTTTGATAACGACTTTCAACAGTAGGCAAACGATGCTCGGTAGCAACCGTAATCTCCGTCGTACTCTTTTTAGATGTTAATGACACTAACTCTGCATGGCTTGCAGTATCCAGCCATACTTTACTTTTCTGAGGAAACCCTTCACCAAAGTCGTTATCTGTCGGCGCTCGCCAAAACCAAGGTAACAATTCAGAGCGCGTTAACGCTGTGCCTTGTTGCGTAATTGACGATAGCCAACCCGTATTTGTATCAATAGCAAAGCGTGTTTGGTCGTGCTGCAACACCCACTGCGTTTGGTGCTTTGTAAGCGAGAGCTCGCCGCTACGCTCAGCGTGATTGCTAGGACGAACATTATCTTTAACAGGGTAGACCAACTGTACGACTGCCACCTCATGCCCTTGCTGCAACCCGTGGCGCGCATTTTTTAGCATAAACCGTAAGGTTAAATGATAGCGAACACCAGGTAAAAACGTATGCGCCATCGCCAGCTTAATGTTTTCAGGCGAACGTGCAGGCGTATCCAATGTGTTGTAAACACCGCTATCAACAATAATCCCATCGGCGAGCAACTCCCATTGCATATCCACATCGTCCAAGGCGGTAAAGAAGCGGCGGTTTTCAACCGTTACTACATTTTCATGGTCAGTAGAAAGTGTGGCCGTGATATCTTGATATACCGATTTAACTTCAAAAGCATGGGGATGAAACTCTCGGGTAGCGGTTAACAGGCCGTTCGCGGAGAAGTTGCCGTCATGGTATTGGCCCTGCGCTTCAAAGTCACCGCCATAGCCTTGAAATTCAACACCTGACGCCGTTTGTGTCGTAATGGTCTGGTCAACCCAATCCCAAATAAACCCACCCTGGAGTGCCTTATGTTTACGAATTAACGCCCAATACTCGCTAAGGTTGCCAACCGAATTTCCCATTGCATGTTCGTATTCACACAGGATCATGGGACGCTCATCACCAATTTCAACGAAGCTCTCCATCAATTCCAAAGATGCATACATTTGTGCATACATATCTGTATGTGGACGAAGCTGTGCTTGTTCTGACATGACTGGCAAAGACGTTCTTGCTTTTAGCCAGTTGTATAAATGTGCAATGTTAGGACCATCGCCACTTTCATTCCCTAAACTAAGCATTACTACTGATGCGTGGTTTTTACTGGCTTCGTACATATTGCTGATGCGGTCTTCGTAAGCGGCCTTCCAAGATGGTAAATTAACCATATGTTTTTCTTGGTTGTAGCTATGCCCTTGGTTCGCAGCACCAATGCCATGTGACTCGATATTCGCCTCATCGACAACATACATACCTAACTCATCAGCAAGTGCATACCAGGTGGCATTATTAGGGTAGTGGGAATTACGCACCGCGTTAATATTTAACGACTTCATTAAGATTAAATCGTTTCGCATTGACGCTTCACTTAGCACATGCCCAGTTACGGGGTCGTGTTCATGCCTATTAACGCCTTTAAACAAAACGGGCTTTCCATTGATTAACACATTCCCATTTTTTAACTCGCTGCGCCTGAAACCAACACGCAACCACGCTTCTTGCTGTAATGCGTCTTTTTCATCAACTAACCGAACCCTGACAGGATAAAGCGTAGGTGATTCGTGATTCCACAGTGCAACGTTAGTGAGTACCGTTTCAGGGATGATTGCTTGCATTGCGCCTGCTTGTCGTTTCACCGGCTGTTTGGTGCGGTGTACGATGCCATTTGTGTCGTTAAAAACTGTGATATCGACATAACGATTTAGTGAAGGCTCTCCAGTTATCTCAATAGAGGCTGCAAATTGGCCTTGGCTATAATCTTCGGTTAGGTCTGTGTTTAGATGAATATCGCGAATACGAGTAGAAGGTGCGCGGTAAAGGAAAACATCCCGCTCTATTCCGCTTAAGCGCCACATATCTTGAAGTTCTAAGAAGCTTCCGTCTGACCAACGGTATACCTCTAACGCGATAATGTTTTCGCCCGGCGTCACCACATTTGAAATATCGAACTCGGCGGCGGTTTTACTGTCTTGAGAATACCCAACATAGTGCCCATTAACCCACACTTTGAACGCCGATTTAACGCCCCCGAAATAGGCGATAACGCTATCGTCTTCCCATGTTTCAGGTAAGGTAAAGCTGCGACGGTAGCGCCCTGTTGTATTTTTATCATGTGGAATTTTGCCTACTTCTGGCGGTGCACCATTCAGTGACGCATCGGCAAAGTCGGCTCGCATGTTAACGTAATTAGGCACGCCATACCCGTTTAACGACCAATTTCCAGGCACTTGTATTGTGCCCCACCCTTTTGAATTAAATGCCACATCATAAAAGTTGCGAGGTTCGAGAAACGGCGATGGTGCAAATTGAAACGACCACTCGCCATTTAAGTTTACATAGTCATTGCTATGCCACGGTGTGTAAAGAAAACCTTGTTGCGACTCAGTATGAGCATAAAAATGCGCACGTGCGGGAAGCCTGTTTTGTGCAAAAACCGACGGATTTTCCCATAACTCAGGGGTGCTTGATGACGATGCGGTACTCGCAAACGATGTTGTATAAGAAGCGAACAGCACACATACAGCCAACAATAACGCAACGGGTGAACTTTTCATCAAAGAGTCTCGAAGTAACCATTATAACCCCATGGTAGGAAAACGTTTACCCAAAGTAAACCTATTCGTGTCGAAATGTTAATTAATCGTTACTTATGACTGGATCCGATGAGGCGATATAAAACAAAAGAGGAAAGGAAAAGAGGGAGCTGCATCCCCCTTTTTAATAAAATGAACAGTGTTACGCGTCGTTGTAGAGGGTGGCTATCCACTTTTCTTCAGTAATAAAATTCCAGTTATAGCGCTTCCATTTTTCATCTAACCCTGTTGCTTTGATATCGTCTAGCGACTTACCTTGGGTCTTACGCGTTTTTACATCGTTAAACGTACTACGAATCATTTCAAGAAAGGCGGCATATTCTGCTTTGTTACTAACCACTCCGTGCCCTGGGATGATAACAGTATCGTCATCTATCTTGTCTAGCAGATGCTGTACCGACTCCATATAGCCTTCTACGTTTCCGCCAGCGCCTTGGTCAATGTAAGGAAACATACCGTTAAAGTACAAATCACCTGTGTGTAATACATCTGGCTGTTCAAACCACACCACACTATCACCGTCTGTATGCCCTACTGGCAAATGCATAACGTGAACGGTTTCTCCGTTGAAGTAAATTTTTATGCCGTCATCATACGTCACCGTGGGCAATGCTTCAGGTTTTACTTTTTCATCACTTGCCAGGCGTATTCGCACATTTTCATGGGCAAAAATCGTTGCTCCCTTATGACTATGGAAAAATGCGTTCGACCCAGTGTGGTCGCCATGGTAGTGCGTATTTATTACGTACTTTGGTTTATCATTTCCAAGCTCACCGAGCTGTGCTGCTATCTTTTCAGCAAGGGGGGCAAACTGGTCATCAATGATGAGCACTCCATCTTCTCCTGCGGATACGCCTATATTCCCCCCCATGCCAGTAATCATATGCACAGCGCCTTTTATCGCGGTTGCCTTTACCTCAACATTGGCAAAGCGGTCTTGCGCAAGCGTGTTCGTTGAAAACGACATCGTAAGCATGGTTGACAGCAGTATGGCACTGCGTGATAACGCGTTGTTCATGTTATTATTCCTTGATGCAGGGTTTACCGACCGCTAGTGGCCTTGTTTTGTTGTTGGTAATCATTATGACTATTTACGCCTTTCAGATCATACTTTCATCATCGGGAATATCGCCAATATAAGCAAAGCGAGGAACCTGCTGGCCATTAACTTCTACCGTTTCTGTGAACATCGACAATGGGCGCACCCATAGTGCACGATCACCGTAGCACGGACGATAAACGACCAACTTACTTTCATCTTCAGAGTGTGTCGCAACCTCGTAAACGTCGTAATCATGGCCTTTATAATGTCTGTAGCGTCCGGGCGCGTTAAATAATTGCTTAGTCATTGTTATCCTCAAAAGGTAGCGGTAATTGCAAAGTAGTGTGGTTACTGGCTAATCCTATATGCAAACCAACGAGGCGAATGCCGCGCCCTTTAGCGCGTTCAAACGCTTCTTCCATTAGCGTCTCAAAGTATTCTGCCTCTAATTTCACGTGACGATGCTCTACGGTCGTAAGTTGAAAGTCGTTAAACTTCAGCTTTACACCTTGTGTCCGCAATTTAACCTGCTTTCCGGTGCGTTTACTATGGTTTTCAATGCGTGTGTTTAGTGTATCAAGTAGACGAGGCAAAAAATCTTTTACCTCATCAAGGGTATGAATATCGTCACTGAGTGTACGCTCAACGCCTATGGATTTGCGCTCTCTCGATACAGACAATTCGCGCTCGTCGATACCATGTGCACGCTCCCACAACACGCTACCAAATTTGCCCAACTCTTTCTGTATACGTTCAAAAGGGTACGAACGAACATCATTACAAGTGTTCAGACCCAACCGCTGAAGCTTTTGCATGGTAACTTTTCCAACGCCGGGTATTTTTTTTAAGGGCATGCGCTTAACAAAATCGTCAAGCTCGCTTGGGGTAATGACACAAATTCCATCGGGCTTGTTTTCATCACTGGCCACTTTGGCAACGAATTTACATGGCGCCACCCCTGCTGACGCGGTAAGCCCTAACTCTTGTTGAATTCTTGCGCGTATTTCTTCGGCGATTAACGTAGCACTTCCACCGCAAAACTGGCTGTCAGTAACATCAAGATAGGCTTCATCGAGCGATAATGGCTCTATAAGGTCGGTGTAGTCGGCAAATATCTTTCGGATTTTTTGAGACTCGTTAGCGTAAACGTCCATGCGCCCTTTTACGACAGTAAGGTTGGGGCACAGCTTTAACGCATAAGCAGTAGCCATAGCAGAGCGAACGCCAAACTTTCGAGCAGGGTAATTACAGGTTGATATTACACCCCGTCTATCAGAGCTTCCGCCTATAGCGATAGGAATATTTTGAAGCGCTGGGTTATCCCGCATTTCAACCGCGGCATAAAAACAATCCATATCAACGTGGATAATTTTTCGCATGGATACTCGCATTGCCGCATTTATCTATTTGCTTAAGCAAACGACTAAATGCAAACTGTACAAAAGAACAGTATAATAGCGGCTAACGAAGCGCTATACCAGCGTAACGGCTGATTGTGTAACGCACTTAAGGTTTTTTAGCAGCCGCTGGTGGTCACATCGATAATAGGTTTACCATCTGATGAACGCGCGGCAGCATATCTCACGCGGCAATTGGCAGGGTCTGGGGCATCGTCTAAGGTAAGGTTGATATTCCCAAGTCGTCCAGCGCAGTTACCGCTACCCCACGTTAGTTCGTCGCTTACATCCATGGCATTTGCAATGCCACTAGGGTGCGGGCATGGGAAGCCACAGCGAAGGGTAATAGTTTGCCCGGCAAGTTCAACGGTAGGGTCGGCACTACAATCGGTTTTGTTTTCAAGACGTGCTTTGTAGTTAACTAATTCCGCGGCGTTACGCATTGCGCCCTCTGTCGAGGTTAACGTGGCGATTCGGGCATCCGTGCCTAAATTAACTAATTTAGGTGCTACTGTAACAGCAAGAATGCCTAGAATAACAATCACGATAATAAGTTCTATTAACGTGAATCCTTTTGTATTTATTTTCATAAGCGCATTACCCAACCGCAGAATAGACAAAAATGATGACGATGTAAGATACTATACAAGCTCACATTGTATGAAAAGCCTATTGATATCAAAAGGGCTCTATCATTCACATATGACGAAAACCATTAATAGTAAATACGCTATCATATGCGTCTACAATCAGTATCACACCTACCTAATTTTTGTCTTACGCTTTGCTTTATAGAGCGAGTCATTTTATGGTTAGAAAACTGTCAGCTTCTTTTACATATATTTCTTAATATAAAAAACATTGTAGTAACTACCTGAATTTCGGTGTTTTAATTATGGGCACATATATTACTGCTCACATTTTAAACAATACGACTGTAAATAAGGAACGTACATGGATGTCAAAAGTCTCTGTCTTGTCATAATAACCGTTAGTATGTATTCCCACACTGCCTATTCAGGCATTATAACGAGTACCACCAATACAAATTTAACACAGCGTTCTTGTCCTTCGGTGACATCAGATTTCAACGCCTATAAAAATGAATGGGGCGATGAGATCGTTGAGTACTTTGCTGACTTTCTGCCTAGCAGACCCGCTACAGTTCAAGATATAAATTTAGAGGATGCGTGTATATTCAATACACAATGGGAACGATTCTTTGATAGTGCTTCAGCAGGGAGTAAAGAGAGCGCTCAAAATATCTCAGCTAATGTTACGCGTTCATATCTCGAGAATGCTGATGGTGATATATGGCTTGAAGCAGAACTAGATAATACTGAATTGTCGTTACCGGAAGCTCACTTTGTTGTGAATTCCGATCTCAACGAACGTAACTCTGCAAACTTATTTTCAGCTCAATCGTTTATTTGGGACGGCGCTTCAACAACTCTCGATTTCATCGCAAATTTCGACTTTGCTATGTCGACTGGAAGTTGGGGAAATAGCTCTGATTCGAAATACAGACTGACGATAGGAGCAACCCAAGGGTTACAACTTTCAAGTTCTTCTATTTTTCCACTGTCTATAGGTTCAACCTTAGCACAGAACACCTATGAGTCTGACTTAGATGTTTTTATCACCGATAGCGCTAAAAACTTTAGGTCCCTTTCAATATCATTCAACGTAAATCCAGGTGATAAATTTCAGCTGTATGGTGAGTCTCAAGCTTTTGCGCTTAACGGTGGCTGGATTGATTCCGCAAATACAATGAGAACGAAGCTAACAGTACAAGGGCTAACCGACTCAGAAAGCGCGGATATATTGTCATCATCACTACGATTCGATGTACCAGAGCCTTCTATTTTCGCTCTGCTACTAATCACTATTGCCGTTATCAGTTCGCGTCAAGTCTTCAAATTAAGTTAGTAATCTAAAACAGATTAATGCAACAAAGCACTATCTACAGTAACAACAAAAACGCCGCGTAAAATACCCACGCGGCGTTTTCATCTAGAAATAGCGTTCATCAAATACTATAGAATTTGATTTTGCTTCCATTCATTCAATTTCTTTTGACGCGCTTCTTCTTTTTCCATACGAGACTTCTTGCGATCGCAGGGTTCTGGACAATCGCAGGCCTTTTCAATGCCTAATGCCCCCAAACCACCGCAGCTACCAGATATCGTTTTTCGCTGTACAAGATAACCTACCGCCATCGCCGCGACCATGGCTAAAAAGAACCCAAATGCGAGAATAAATGTAGACATACCTACCTCTTAATTATGTAGTGTTACCAGTTTATCAAATTCTGGCGATGCATACTCTTCAAAACCATCATCTACACGACGAATCAGAAATACAGCAAGTTGCTCTTGCTCTGCAAGCACCCTT
>Ga0209961_1000496_pt1 | contig 13372 bp, 7 predicted proteins | sample SalPonA_B_H2O_MG_FD_185719 | JGI IMG/M metagenome (GOLD analysis project Ga0209961, IMG submission 185719) | Water microbial communities from South San Francisco under conditions of wetland restoration - Salt Pond MetaG R2A_B_H2O_MG (SPAdes)... | ecosystem: Environmental > Aquatic > Non-marine... | reverse complement strand
CCTCGCCGATTTCTTTAGACTTACCGCTCAAACTGGAGAGACTAAGGAGACTGATCTTATTGCCATCCTCTCGGCACCTCTAACACCTGTTGAGCTTCAACCCACTCTTTTGACCTATATAGAAGGGACAGTTAACGGTTTGACGGATCTCGAGGAGCAGTATGTGAGCCTGCTTCAAGAGTTTCAAATTTCGAACTCAGATCTTACGGACGCCGTGAAAATTTATCGGTTAGCAGTAGAGGATGGTTCGATTGAGTCCAATGACTTAGCAAGTATTGAATATAGACTCGGTCTCTCGGTTTCACAGTCTCAGAAGCTCAACCAGTTTGCACGAGCGGTGGATGACTATATGTCGGATCGTAGGGGGGAGTTTGGCAAGTTGGTTAAAGAGGCCGGTCTATCGCTTGAAAAGCAGCAGCGTATTAACGATATTTACGAGGAAGCTGTAGGTAAGCTGGGTGGGTCGGAAGAAGAGGTAGCTGATGAACTCAATAAGCCGGCAGTAGGCGAGAGTCGGCGAGTTTCTTACTTAGGTGTTTATCTAAGGATGCGCAAGCTTGCGATGAATCGCATTCTTGAGGGTGCAATCGCAAAATTGAACACTGACCCTTCACTGGCTGATGTATTTTCGGACGGTGACAGTGGTGGCGAGATAGGGATTAATGTTGCTGCCAAACAGTTAACGACTGACACGGGCGTCGTGACTCTGAAAGGTGCTGTTGAGAGTGATTCGAAACTCCTTACTCTGCGAGTGGCGGACCGGTGGGCTTACATCGATGAAAATGGCCAGTACGAAGTTGAGGTGGCGGTTCAGAAGGGTAAGCAGAGGGTAGGTATTGAGGTTTTCGATCCGGCAGGTAAAGTCGAGAAGGTATTCGTAGAAATTGATAGCACGGCAAACGGCGAATTGCCTATAAAGCCGAACAGGAAGCTGGCTCTGGTAATCGGTGTTCAAGAGTATGACTATGCGATCCCCGAGTTGGAGACCCCAGTAAACGATGCAGTTTCGCTTGCTGACAAGCTATCTCAGGAACAAGGGTTTGAGACACTCGTGCTAGAGAGTCCCTCTAAAGAGGAACTATTAACTCAACTGCGTCAGTTTAGTCGCTCTCTCGAACAGGAAGATAGCTTGATGGTTTATTACGCTGGGCATGGGTATTTAATGGAGGATACCAATCGGGGATATTGGCTTCCGCGAGATGCACGGCCGGATGATCCTCAGAATTGGGTCTCAAATCGTGATATCGCAAGGTTATTTCATCGAACTCCAGCTAAGCAAATAATGCTGATATCTGATAGCTGCTACTCAGGGGCTTTCAGTCGTGGCAGGGCGCTCGATGGGGAGTTAACAGATCAAAGCAATGTTCGCTTGCGTGCTGTTATGGGCTTTTCGTCTGGCGGGGAACAACCTGTTTGGGACGGTGGTGGCGACGGACATTCCATATTCGCTTCGAAGCTACTGTCGACTATTGATTCGCGAGAGCGTAATGGTTTCTCTATCTATCGAGAAGTCCGCGACAAGGTAGTTAAGAGCTCGCCTCAGGTTCCTGGGTACGGAGCCATGATAATGCCAGGGTACGATGATGGTGCCGATTACTTATTACGCTAATCGAACGAAAGCTACCGTCAGGCTGCACCATTTTCATTAACCATCAGCCAATTGTCTAGCGTTGAGGTTAGTAAGCGGGTGTTTGGTATGAAGTCCGTAAAGGTTGCGTTTTGAATACGGCAAGCCTAGAGTGAGCCGCGAAAATTTATGATGTGGATCTGCGCTCGAATAATTTTAACCTAACACGCCTGTTAACCGCTTATTTTGTACTGCTGGCCCACTCCTATGCTCTCTTAGGGGTTCTGGACTTCCCAGTATTCTCAAAGCTTGATTATTCATACGGGATTTACATCTGTGCGTTTCCGGTTCAGCACGCCCTAGTTGCGACCTGGCCGGAGATGGAGGTTGCTACGTATATCATGGCAACTACAGTAATCACTATTGTTCTAGCAGCCTTTTCCTGGTAGCCAATAGAGAAGCCTAGTCTGGCGCTTAAACCAAAAATCAGAAAAGCTACTGCAGCTAAAAGTATGCTGTAGTAGCCCTTTAGCGCACGGAAATGAATTTTGTTACAGGTGTGTTACACTAGGCGCCTTATTGAGACCAATAGAAAGGCCGTTACATGTTATACCTCTCTGCGCTTATTTTCATCGCGACAGTTTTTGTTTTTTTGCGGCCAGCTGCAAAGCATCTAGGACTCGCCTTAGTTTTTGCTTTTTCAGCGACACTCTATCTGATTTTCACGCTTTTCTATCTTCTCGCCGATTATCTATCAACTAATGGGATAGATGAGTCTGTCGCCTATCACCTTTTTGTCGATGTAGGCGGCGCTGGACTGGAAGACTTTACAAAACAGCTAGTTATTGGATTGGTGGGGCTCCTAGTATCAATAACCGCAGGCAGCCTGATTGGATATTTGGCGATGAGGTATGGGGGCCGTACGTCACGTCGGCATTTGGCCTCTTTGGCCTTTGTCCCTCTAGCTTGGGTAGCGCACCCGGGCATGGCTGACATCTATTCACTCGTGAAAGTGCGATTAGCCGAATCTACCACCTCACGCCCTGAACAATTTGTACCACCCCCATCTGCTTTATCATTCGAGCAACCTAAGAATTTGATCTATTTCTATTTAGAGTCTCTTGAGGCGACATATTTTGACGAGTCGGTTTTCCCGGGGCTGCTACCGAACTTGAAGAGGATTAGGGAAAAATCCTACTCATTTGACAATATCCGACAGGCTGATAGTACCGGGTGGACGATTGCTGGTATGGTGGCGAGCCAATGTGGCGCTCCACTCATACGTCCGATTGGTGGTAGAAATGAAGCAACCCCAGAGGGCGGTTTCTTTAGTAAAGCCGTCTGTATGGGAGATTTGTTGAGTAACGCAGGTTATACACTGAGCTACATGGGCGGTGCAGATCTGGACTTTGCCGGTAAAGGAGAGTTTTATCGTGATCACAGCTTTGATGTAGTCAAAGGATTGGATGAATTAAAACATCGTGTGGATCCTGGCTATTTAACAAGTTGGGGGCTTTACGACGACTCGCTGTTTATCTTCATGCGTGAGGAGTTAGACCGACTCTCATCTCAGAATGAGCCCTACGCCTTTTACGGGTTAACACTAGATACACACCATCCATTCGGTCATATACCTGATTCCTGTGAAGATCTTGTGTACGGCGACGATATGGATCCTATGCTCAATGCTATTCACTGTTCTGACAAGCTTGTTGGGGAGCTTTATGATTGGCTAGAGTCAACAGGAAAACTCGAAAACACTACACTTGTTTTGGCATCGGATCATTTCGCGATGCGTAATACAGTTTGGTACAAACTGGAGGTTATGGACCGTCATAATCTACTGATGATTGTTGACTCAGACCTACCCCGCGGGAACAACGACAAGATTGGCACCACACTGGATATTGCCCCAACCCTACTTACTACTTTGGGGCATGAAATAGACGCTTATGGCTATGGTCGCAGTCTCTGGAAAGATAGTGTGATTACATCTAACCCAGATAATCACGTTTTAGAGATGGGTTTGATTTTTGCTCAGGGCAGAGGCTACTTGAAATCACTGTGGAGCGACCGTTCTGTTGAACTTGCGAACCAAAAACTAAAAGAGCAGAACCGTTCTCAGGATGTGCTTGAATTAACTGGCGATCTTGAGTTCCAGATGAGTAGACTCAACGGTTTGAAAATAGCGCTTGCTCAACCAAGAAAGAGCCCAAATGACGATGCGCTTTTGCTGACAACTGAGCCGTCGAGCACTTCGATAGAGTTATACGGTTTTGATGGTTCAGCCGTACATCCATTACTCGCTGTAGACCTTTGTGAACAACACGATTTAGTTAGGATGAAGTCTCTAAAAGAGACTGCACTGGATTTAGATGTCTACTACGACTCGTACATTGTCACCGGCCACATGCCTGAGAACTGTGCAGCGAATAATCCTGAACTTACCCTGTCCAAATTATTCATAAACTCGGGGCTAGCTGATTGGACGCGTATTTTGCAGGATCAGCACTATGCCGGTGTGGTGTTTATTGAGGGAACTACTCTAGAAGTGACCGCTGCCGAGTCAAATGCATCCACTATACGATTCGTAAACTAGCGATTATTTGCTGGGTATACGTCAATAGCTACTCAGGTTTAGGGCGCTAAACTGCAGTTTGTGGCTAAAATGCCTGTCAGGCACTAATCTATACAAGATGAAGCGCTGAAACGTGAGGTTCTCAAACGGCGGCTTCACTTTAGAATATGCATCAGAGAGAGGTAGCTATGTCTGACGATACCCTTAACAGCGAATACGACGAGTACGACGACTCCTCGGACGACTCCTATGATGATTCGTCGGATGATTCATATTATGACTCTTATGATGACTCCTCGGATGATTCATACGATGATTCCTCGGACGACTCCTATGGTGACTCATCGGATGACGATTCATACGAAAGTGGATATAGCTATGATCAGGACTACGAAGACGAGGGCGGGTATACGCTTACGTTTGATACTGAAGGCAATTTTTTAGCCTTGTATGAAATCGAGGATGACGGCTCACTCGAGAACGAAACCGATTTAGATTCAGAATATCTTTTTGTAGACGGCTTACTTTATGAGACCGAGCGCGAAGATCATGGTGTAGAGATCAAAGTGTACTCGGACGTGGATGGTGACGGGGTTTATCAGAAAATATCTAGTCAGTACACGCCAAATGCAGATGCTCCATCTGGCCACTTCGCGTTGACCGAGGCGCTGCGGGTATCCGGCACCGATGATGATGATTATGTGTTGCTCTCTGACCTAGAGGATGCCTATGGCGGCGGCGGTAGCGACAGTTTTGTTATGCGCGATTTGTCAGAATGCACCATTCGTGATTTCGACGCCGACGAAGGCGATAAGTTGGTGTTTGATACTGGCTTTGGTCTTACAAACGTCGACGAGCTTAGTCAGTACGTCTCCTTTATGAGTTACGATGCAAGCACTGAAACTCTTACCGTTGACTTTACTGGCTATGCCTCATTGGAAATTGTAGGGATAAGCGAGCTCCAAATTTCGTGGAACATCGTTGAAATATTGAGCTGAACGCCTGCCCTGACACCTCGTCTATTGGTGTCAGGGTAGTTTAAAGCTCTTTGTCTATCCCCCGAATACTAGGAGCTGATAAGCCGCTTGTTTTTTCAGTCCGTTTTTTACCAAAGTAGTTAGAGTGCCAAGGTGGAGTAGCGCTCTCATTGTATTGTTGGTACCTGTTATAGGCGGTTCCACCGACCCTAACATCGATTTAGTTGCCGATGAGGTTGACCTAATACCTCTTGAAAGCCTAGATGATTGGATCGTAGGTTAGGCCTGAGGCCTGCAGCACACTAAGCTCTATTTGCTGTTCGATGAGCCCGACACTCTGAGCAAGAACAAGTAAGTCGGTTTTGCTATGTGTCCCCTGCTCTAGATAACCAGTATAGAGAGCCAAATCTTTGTAGCTAGGTCCTCGTCCAACAACATTTTCGTAAACATGGGCAACCCACGACGAATTGGACCCACCTACAATATTTTCGATTAGGCGACTGTCTGAAATTAGTTGCGCGATCTCTCTCACACTATTTCCTTGGTCGAATAACGATAATCCGATGTCGAAATACTCGCTAATATATTCAGATCCGAAGGCTGTTCCGATTAGCGTTGCCGCATTATAAGCCGATTGCCCCTTGTTAAAGTCTACTGCAACAAATGTATCGATGAACTTGATGCGTTCGGTGTTATAAAGGTGATCATTTTGATCGAGGTGAGTTACTATTACGGCATCGTTGCTACGCGAGATCGTAAAGTCGGAAGCCGCTGACCAATACAACGCCGTATCAATACCTTCACCTCCATCAAGATAATCATTCCCCATGCCGGGTATAAGCCTGTCGTTTGAAGAGGTACCAGTAATTGAGTCACTTAGCCCAGTTCCTCTGATAGACGAGGACAAGGCAGCAGTACCCGCCTTGCCAAAATGTACCCAGACACCATCATTTGGGGAGTTAGAGTCGCTTGCCAAATTGCCGTTTGAGTCTGCGCCCCCGATGCTAACGATATCGATGATACCGTCTCCATTGAAGTCACCTGTAATCATATTGCCATAAGCGACGCTTTCGTTTGAATTAATTAACTCAGGCACCGCATCTAACGCAATAGGATAGAATTTCCCAGCCTCATTGATCATTATGTACGGATATATGGTTGATTTCACACCTGAGTCATTGAAAATTAGGTTGTGTCCTTGCTCCATTACGAAGTCGTTATCGCCGTCTCCGTCAATATCAGCAAAATTGAATCGAGTGATATCAGGTGTTACATCCCCATACAAGGTGTAGTTGCGTTCGAGGTTCGGAAAATACTCTTCGGTTCGCTCTGTGAACGTACGATCACCATTGTTCATGTAAAGTTGAAAGCCGCCAGCGGTGCCCTCTACACCTTCAGCCTGAAGTTTTTGAGACGACAAAATATCAAGATAACCGTCATCATTTATATCGAAGAAATTATAGAAGTTTGGTTGTAATCCCATCACACTCAAATCGGCAGCGGGATACTGGGCGCTGAGTTGGTCTACTTTGTCTACAATCCAATGGTCATTGATGACGAAGAGCTCGTCGTCGTTAAACTGTGTATTACCGTTATTGAAAAATACTTGAGTCCCCGCTTGTGATTCCAGCAGCTGCGCAGGAGTACCCCAGAAGTTGGTGGGAATAACATAATCGACAATGCCATCATTGTCTAAATCTGCAATTCGAACCGATGGATTCCCAGAGTAGCTGCTAATTACAGCTGGGAGTGTTGTGTCACTGAATGTGAAGTTTCCGGAGCCGTCGTTTAGCAATACCCTTTTTTCAATGGCTATCCCTTCGTCAGGGCCAACGCGATCGTTGAACTCCATTGAGATAACGTCCATATCACCATCGTTGTCTAGATCACCGAAATGGCCGCCGTGCTGATATTGTAATTCGATGCCGAGTTGGTGTTCGACAAGAGAGGTTACCTTGATTGCCTCAAACGAAGTGTTGCCATTATTGAGCAACAATAAGTCGCCACCAGATGCGCCTTTGCTGCCCTCAGGTATGCCGGGCCAATGCTCTATTTCACCATTCACAGTGCCGTAGATATCGAGCAGACCGTCGCCATTAAAATCGGCAGAAAAAGCTTCTCCGATAGTCTCGCGAGAAGCATCACCAACTATCGGCATGCTCTCACTAAAAGTACCGTCTCCATTGGAGATTAGGACCAGAGGGGGTAAATCAACAAACTGGCGTTCATACAGAATGTCATCCAGACCATCGCCATTGTAATCACCAATGTCATCAATACTTCTTATCGACCAGCCAAAGGTGTATCCAGCCTCCGAGCGCATGTCGACGTATGGCATAGGATTAGCTGGGTTTACGAGACTTTCGTAGGCGAAAACCCGGTAGCCCAAGATAGGATCTGAGAAATAGGAAGAGAAGCTAAAGTCGGTGATTAGGTTATTTCTAAGGGTGGTCATAGGTACACACTCCGCAATACACTTTTATAGACCTTACTCGAAATCTATGTGCCGATAAATAATATTGCGATGAGTAAACGCGTTCTTTTTTGAAGAGGTCAGCTCAGTGGGTATCATGTAACGGAAGGGTGACCAAATTACTGGATATACTCCAGCCCTTGCTCATACATACCCGCTAAGCCTATATTGCTGCTATTCAAGGTTGTGTTGGCCGCTAGCGGCACCAACTCTCCGACTCCAAGCTCGCCGCTTTCAAGTTGGTTAACGTAGATCGCGATATCCGAAAAACTTGCAGACTCACCGACAACGTTTTTCCAGAGTATCTCGCAAATTTCGATACTGTTTTGTGTTGGTGCTCGTAGTGACATTGCCAACGCCCCGAGCGAAGCAAGGTCATAGTTGCCAGTGTCCATGTAACTGAGGCCCGCACCTACGTACGCGTGGTCGTTGACTGAGTCAGCACCAAAAACAGCGCCAAGAACCTTGGCCACTGCACCTGCGTTGCCATCTATGTCGAATGCCCTGGAAACGCTGCTGGAGTAGTATTGGGTTGTCACGTGCTGGAAGGCTAATTCCTGGTATCCCGTTGTCTGAAGCACCTCAATATTGCCGTCTTGGTTGAAATCAGCCCAGGCGATGGGGCGGCCGTCTCCGGGTGTGAAGGTGTCGAGCTCAAATAGGCCACTCCCGCTATTCTGCAATAGCAATGGTTGATTAGAGTTGATGGTATGTCCCGCGATATCTAGGTCCCCATCATTGTCATAATCCAACACTTGCCAAAAGTCAGTCCAATAGAGTCGGTCTGAAAATGTGTCTTCGTAAGTGGATGGATCCACTAACCGCAGCGCTGTCTCATCTGTAAATTGACCCTCTCCATCGTTAGTAAGATATTGGAGGTAATTTCCGCCGTAATACGGATCGTTGCGGCTTTGTAGAATAACAAGGTCAATATCGCCGTCGTTATCAAAGTCCTCCGAGAAGGTTTTCATATGCAGATTATTGCTGGCGCCGTATACCGACGGCGGCAGTGCTAGGGTGTCATCGAAGTTAAAGTTACCCGTACCATCATTAAAGAAAATTCTGCTTAATGTAGTACCGTGACCCCGTCCAAAAAGAATATCGTCGTAGCCATCCCCGTTATAGTCGTCAATATCTAGATCGAGCGGAAAGGCTGATGTTGCCTCGTTTAACGTGGGCTCTTTCCAACTACTTATCAGCTCTGTCCATAGAGGATCCGTTTGGTAATCAAATGTTCCCTCATCTGTTTGCAGCAAAGCAAACGGCTCGCCAAACTGACCGACGAGAACATCGTCCATTCCATCACAGTTGATGTCGCCTACTGCCATCGCGTGGGAATTAACCGCGCTGTACCGGTTAACGTAATCGGAGTCGGGCAGGGTGTTTTCAGGAACGATTTCTTGGGTAACCTGAGTGAATGTATCTAACCGCGTAAAACTGATATCGCCCAGACGCCAGGGGATATCTGTGCGGGTTTCAGTCTCTATCGCCGCATCATGCGCAGTCGTTACCAGTACATTTGAGTCGTAGCGTTCCACATAGAGCAGATCGGAGCGTCGTGATCCTGCGATGAACGGGGTTTTTGACGTTAAGGTTTCTGAGTATTCTAGAGTGCCGTTGTTGTTCTCAAAGACCTGAAAGTGCGCTCGGGTATCTACTCCTGTTCTGTAACCTCTGTTAACAGGTACAACTACATCGAGATCGCCATCTTGGCCAATATCTGTAACGATGCCTGCCTGAGGGAAGTTCCCTACAGTCTGTGGTTCGTTGTATTCACCTGCATACCACCAACCTTCGGATACCTCTGTTTCAACGATGGTGTGCAGAGTTGAAGCATCACTCAGGGCATACCCGTCCTGGCTGCCTAAAGAGAGATTCATCTGAAGGTTACCGAACCAGAGTGACTCTACGTCGGTTAGTAAAACGTCGGTATCTTGTGACACGAGGCGTACCTGATTTCCGCTCTGTCGTATGGTGAAGTCAGTTGGGTCGAGATCCCACATGTGGACAGTATCAAAACCGCCCCCGAGACTCAGGTCGGCAGAGCCACCAAAGCAGAAAACCGTCTCGTTCTCTAGGCTGCCAACTACCTCACCGCCACGGTCTGAGATATGGACAACGTTGACATCAACCAAAGTATCGAAACCACCGAACGAGTCGCGCGCATAGCCCTCGGCAAGATTGACAAATATTGGACCTATCGCCTGCCATGCAGCGTAGCCGCCCCAGTCACCTTTGAATACAATGGTGTCGTCTCCGGGCCCTGATTGGTAAATCTGCCACTGCGCGAGTTCGACATAGTCATCCCCTTCAAGCGCGTCGATAACTAGGTCGGATCCGCCAAGTTGCGAGCCAATAAGCCTATCGTTTTGGTTCGTTCCGTAAATTGTTGGCATTCGCGGGCCTCAAATAACGTACAGTAATGGAAAGCGGTATCGAACTGTGTTTGCAAGGAACGTACCAGTCGTGCCTCAGCGATACACTCACCAAGGCATCTTCTGATGCCCCGGTTCTTGCCTATACTTTAACAAGGTTTGAAGAAACACTTTTTCGGAGATAATGTGGCAACCATCGGCGATCTAAGACAAGTAGCGTACTCCACGGATAACGATGTTAATGCATTGCTAGATTCCGCCCCTGCTTGGAACTTTGCGACCAACATCCCTAACAACACAATTTACTACACCTATGACTATTACCTCGAGTTAGCTGACGCGGTCTATAGAAATGTCTACCGATTCAATGAGTCGCAGATAAGCGCAACTGAATCTATTCTTGCCTATATCACCGGTCTTACTGGTATTGAGTTTGAACCTGTGACCGATAGCGACAGTGCTGTGCTGTTTTTTCTTCAGGGAGATATTGTTGATCCCTCCACAACCGGTCTTACCGCCTATTCCTCTGCCTACTCTCAGGACGTTCAGGGTAATCTGACCTCCTACCAGCCCATAGCGACGGTTTATTTGGATACCGTCGAGTTTGCATACCAAAACAGTAACTTATATGCAGGCGGTAGGGGGTATGAGACCCTGCTTCATGAATTGGGGCATGTTTTAGGGCTGAAACATCCGTTCGAGGGAAGCTACCGGCTACCCACTGAAATTGATAATAAATCTAATACTGTTATGTCTTACACGACAGCTCCAACACCGACCCAGTATTTTCAAGACTATGATCTGCAAGCCCTGGATTGGCTGTATGGGCGGGATGGTCTTCAAGGCCTTTACGGAGTCAACTCAGTTTACGGACCGTTGTTACCCGCGCAAGCAACAGTGGCTGAGTCCCGCGAGATGCTGGTTGTGGTAAAGGCCGGCGTCCTAGAGAGCGCTCCGACTCTCGTAAGCGGTGTAATTGATACTACCTTTCTCGAGTACGGTGAGCAGACTGAGCGTTCGATAACAGCACTTGGACAGATCTTTAACTATGAGGATGTAAACTCTCTGTATCAGCCGATCCTGATTGATGGAGAATTCTCTAGCGAGTTTCAGCAGGTAATCGCCAGCGCCTACCCGCAATATGCGGATATCGAATATGAGGAAACCATAGCGCTTGTGGGGGTTAACGCTATTAATAGCGTATTGCTAGCGGTAGCGGGCACTGACAGCAGCTTTGTTGGTTGAGTATGGACTTAACTAGGCTTTTCGTCGGTTCTTGATTAGTTGTTAGATGCGGAGCTCAAGATTAGCATCGAGCTCCGGCTTTCTAACCGAAAAATACGCCCGAAGGTGTTTCGAGTCTCTGTATTGTCTAGGCTCCGCCTGACAGCAGTGAGTCAAGCGGAGCTGAGTCATACCAGATGCCGTCTAGACTGTTGAAGTCCCCTGCGCTGTATAGACCCACAAGGGCGACCGTGTTTTCTACCAGAGCATCAGCTATTTCAGTGTCGGAATAGATTTGATTTGTAGCAGGGCTCTGAAGGTAGTTGGCCATGCTTGAATAAAAATTATCGAGTATCGACGCTAGCACTTCGGAATAGTTGCTCGCGTCCATCGTATTAGACAACTCTTCTTGTTGATTTTGGAGTGCTGATATCTCTGTTACATCAAGATTCCGCGTAATATTCGTGATAATCCCGTAGTAAAGACTTTCAACATTCTCTCTTGTTGGTTCGATATTCAGTTCGGCTAAACCACAGTCATCGTCACTGATTTCGTAGGTGAACTCCTCGTCTACATACTCTTCGGGATAATTCATAATATCAAAGTAGCCCCAATAATCAGCCGAGTTGACCTCCTCCAGTACGCGAGCTCTAAGCGCTTCAGTAGAGAGAGTTCCGTCAGCCGTATTAAAGTGGATTACTGCCTCTGTAAAAGCGGCTAGAGCGGGAGTGCAAAAATCATCCAGGTCTACAAGCGCTTCATTGGCGCTGGGAGCTGCCGGCGTTTCCTCAATAGCAGTCACTGGCGGTGCTATCTTTGAGGGATCAACACTTTGGCTGTTGAAATATGCCTCTACGTCATACCGGGTTAGAGGTCCCATGTAGTCGCTCGCCAGCTCCGCAAGGTCCTCACTCGTTACGCCTGCGCTGGAACACTCATCTACTATGGTTTGTGGGGTACTTAGGTTTGCTGTAACCCAAGTCCAAGCTTGATCACGGGTTAATCCGAAGCTCGATAGTTTCTCATCTAAAGTCATATAAATTTCCACTGGTTGTAGTTATTGGTTTGACTCAACAAAAAATGACAGGCAAACACTATGCCAACAGGGTGAGCTGAGGCTGTCTAGGTTTGGTTTGATAGGATTGAGAGGGACTTTCACCTCTTACCCAAGTGATAGGCGCTTGCCAACAAGTTCAGATATCCGCCTAATCCAGCCGCTGGCAAATACTGCTTGTCGTTGGTTATTTGAGATGATTTCGCCAATATATTCGAGTCTTTGCAATAGGATCTGGACGCTCAGGTTACGCGGGTTTGATCTTGCGATGGCAGCTAGTGTGATTAGGCCAATGACGCCGTCAGTTTCAAGATCTAGTGCCTTCTGAAGCCATCTGATAGCTGTTCGAGGGCCTGAATGAACTGCTGGATCAATGAGCACCTCCTGCAGTCCGAGATCACCAATCTCGTTGAACCCGGGGGCCTGGATGTACTGATTCCAATAAATCTCTTTTGCTTGCTCTCTACTTAGGTGTGCGACCTGGTCGGCGCTTGCTGGGGATACCGTTCCAAGGTAGCTCCCAAGTGTTGCCGCAGTGATGCCAAATTTAGTAGGGCCACCTTTATCATCTGGGTGATTCACGTAGCCTCCCTCGCGAGAGATCAAATCGTCGATGATTAGTCCGTTATGTTCCATTTCTACCATTCCAAAACTTGAGACATAGTCAGGGGTAAGCGTTCTCGTTAAAAAGTGTAGTACTTCAATCGACTAGTTGCGTTCTGGATTTGTGCCCTTACCGGCAAACATATCCACAGCCGCGGTTTAGATCTAATTCGACCAGTTAGTTTCCCACAGGCAAATTTTCCCTTAGATCAATTAGTTATATCGGCTTTGCAAAGTGCGAATCATTCTGCAACGCATACTGAGAATAGGTGGTTTTAGTGACTTTTAGGGCGTGTAGAGTACGTGTAATGCACAAATGTCTTGTGGATAAAATTCCCGTTATTCTTTTTTGTTATAGGTTGGTGGTTGGTTGAAAATTGTACAGCAAAGTTTTTTGGTAAAGCCGCGAAAGCTGTCTAATATGAATATCGAGACAGGGGCAAGGACGCCGACGAAGCCAAAGGATTTGGGTTAAGTCTCACGGATGGGAGATCAGGATGATCGAAAAGCAAAAAGGATTT
>Ga0209961_1000494_pt1 | contig 13401 bp, 14 predicted proteins | sample SalPonA_B_H2O_MG_FD_185719 | JGI IMG/M metagenome (GOLD analysis project Ga0209961, IMG submission 185719) | Water microbial communities from South San Francisco under conditions of wetland restoration - Salt Pond MetaG R2A_B_H2O_MG (SPAdes)... | ecosystem: Environmental > Aquatic > Non-marine... | reverse complement strand
AGCATTGCAAGCAATACAAAAGCAAGTTGAAAAAGAGCGCGTATATGCTGAAAAGCATTTTACTAGCAATAGCTATAACGATGCGATATTGCGCGGATTGTATGGAATAGAAAAGCCAAAAGAGGGAAGCGATAATGCCTAAAAATTATTATTCATTAGAGCAAAAGCGACTAAACCTAATTAGTCAAAAGCATATAAACGATATACTTGCAAAAGAGCGCGCGCAACAAGAAAAGAGCGAGCGAATCTATACGATAGCTATGTTAATCGTTTCTTGTTTGCTTTTGGTGGTGTTCACTTAGTACAGATAAGAATACAGATACATTAAAGAACCGGATTAATACTCCGGTTTTTTTTCGCCTATACAAAAGCAAAACAGAATATAGAAACAATTGGGAAAACCTAGCAAAACGCTGCAGAAAACAGCCACATTAAATACCATTCAATATATATCCTATAACGCTCTGAAAAGCTTGCCATGCAATTTAAATTCTGTTTTCGATTCGTCATAACCAAAAGATTAAACGCGCTCACAGGTAAATCTGAAAAGTCTAAAAGGTACTCTGAAAAATCTGGCCGGAGGGTGACTGCGCGCTGCGGTTTTTGGACTCTGCGATCTATTTTAATTAACGCTAAGAGTTTTATCATTCATAAAACAGATCAAACAAAACAAATACTTCCTTTATCAATAGATCTGTATACAATATGTTTATCAACAGGAGGATTTTATGCTTTGCACTATCTCAGAGATGGCCAAGCTAGTCGGCAAATCACAGGAAACTCTAAGGCTTTGGATTAAAGAGGGTTGCCCTGTTGCAGAGGACTATGTCCAAGGTAAGAAAGGTTACCGACTAGACAGTCGTGAAGTTATCGAATGGTACAAAAAGCGTTCGGTCGCATCAGCTACATCTTTTGGCGATTCCATCACCAAGGAAGAGGCTCAGCGCAGGAAGTTAGCCGCAGAAGCTGAACTAGCAGAACTGGAAATAGCTAAGAAGAAAGGTGAAGTTGTCGATATTGGTCAAATGAAGACCGAGCTAAGCAACAGGTTTACTGAACTACGCACTGCAATCAGGCGTATACCTGAACGATGTGCTCTACGGCTTGTCGGTGAAATGGACGAAGTGGTGATCAAAGACACCATACTGGACGAAATTGACATGGCACTTGAGGCAATTGCTGATGAGTGATTACTCAAATATTGACGGTATCGATCAGGCTTACAGATACGCGAAGGAATTTCTAAGGCCGCCACCAAAGCTAAGTCCTTCCGAGTGGGCCGAAGCTAATATCAAGATACCTGTCGGCAACGCAATCAGTGGCAAAATCCGCTTTGATAACGCTCCGTATCAGAGAGAACCACTTGATCTATTTGCTGATAAGACCGTAGAGCGCATCACTCTCATGTGGGGAGCACAAACTGGTAAAACCCAGATTCTAAATTGTGCCTTGGCCTATTTCATCGGGCATGACCCACAAAGTCAGATTATGATGCAGCCATCTCAAGGTGACTTGCATACGTGGCTAGAAACCAAGTTCAACCCGATGGTTGATACCAATGAATCCCTGACTGAGCGCATTGCCAAGCCAAGATCTAGGGAAGGCGTTAACAATCAGAACATGAAATCCTACTTTGGCGGCTTCCTGATGTTTAGTTGGGCAGGTTCACCGAGGACCATGCGAGGCAGATCAGCTCCAAAGATCTTCTGTGACGAGGTTGATGGTTACGAATATAACGCTGAAGGTCACCCTGTTTCCCTGTTGTGGCAACGTGCAGCAACATTCTCCGACCAAAGAAAGCTACTTGTTACGTCTACTCCAACGATAAAAGGCTCTTCATTTGTCGAATCATCGTTCGAAGATGGTGACATGCGTAGATATTACATCCCATGTCCTCACTGTGAGAGCGAAATAACCCTACAGTGGAAGCAAATCGTATGGGACAAAGATGATAACGGAACTCATTTGCCGGACACTGCTGTTTACGTCTGTCAGGAATGCGGCTCACCAATATCTGACACAGAAAAGCGTGTAGCACTTCGAGCAGGTCGGTGGATAGCAGAAAAGCCATTTACTGGTCATGCTAGTTACCACTTAAGTGAGCTTTATTCCGGCTTTAGACGATGGAGGGACATTGTCAGGTCATTCTTGGAGAAGAAAGCTACAGGTGATTTACAGTCATTTGTTAACGTCAGTCTTGGTGAGACATGGGAGTCTGATGGCGAGTCTTTGCAGGAGGATGAACTCAAAAGTAGGCGTGAGCCTATGGATAAATTGCCTGCTGAATCTGCTGTTTTATTGGCAGGTTGTGACGTTCAGGATGATCGAATTGAGGTGACATTCGCATCGATGTCCCGTGGCGAAAGGATTCATGTTTACGACCATGTTGTATTGCAGGGTGATCCATCGACACCACATTTGTGGAACAACCTAGAATCACAGTTATTTAGGACGTTTTTGACTGAAGACGGCAGAGAAATGACGGTTAGAGCCACCTGTATAGATACTGGCGGCCACTATACTCAACAAGCTTACCAGTTCTGTAAGAAACATGCAGGAAGACGGGTATTTGCTATCAAGGGTGTCGGTGGCGAAGGCAAGCCAATGGTTGGAAGGCCGTCAAAGAACAACATTGGTCGAGTCAGTCTATTCCCTGTTGGCGTACATACCGTCAAGGACATGCTATTTGCCAGATTACGCATCAACGACCATTCTGAAGGTCAGATTTACTTCAGTGATAAGCTAGATGATGAGTACTTTGAACAGTTGACTTCTGAGAAGGTAGTGACTAGATATAGTAAAGGATTTCAGCGTAGAGAGTACGTAAAACGCAGGCGAAGAAACGAAGCACTTGATTGTTTAGTTTATTTGTATAGTTCATATGTTATAATCGGTGTAAATGTCAATGCTCTGGCTGACAAAATAGCGTCAAAAGGCTCAGAAATTGAGTCTAAACCAGAGAAAAAAGTGGCGCAAAAACAGTCTTTTGTCCCGAAAGCAGGCAAGGGCTTTGTTAATTCTTGGCGATGAATATGGCAAATTTGTTTGATCCTAGCTATGCCCCAGAGGGAGAACCTACAAAGGTTGTTGTAGGCGACTTTATCCAATGGAAACGCACTGACATAGCCAGTATTTACGACCCTTTAGAGCATTCTGCTGAGTATGTTGCTCGCATTACTGGCGGTGGCGAGAATGAAATAAAGCTCTCAGGCTCGGCATACCAGAACTCTTTCCTGTTTGTAGTGCCTAGTGCTGACTCGGCTGATTTTTCTGAAGGTGAATATCACTGGCAGCTAGAAATTACTCAAACTAGCTCTGGTAACAGGATTGTTGTAGACACAGGCTCATTCGTAGCCGTCCCAGATTTAGATAATAATCAATCAGATCCGCGCATACACGCAGAGCGAATGTTGGCCCTATTGGAGCAAGCATTAGAAGCTAAAGCTGCAGGTGGTGACGTTGCCGAGTATACGGTTAACGGTAGATCGCTAAAGAAAATGACTTATGGCGAAATCTATGAGCTACGCTCAATGTACAAGAAGGAAGTTGTGCATTACCGAAACCAAGAATTGGTTAAACGTGGCAAGAAAAACGGCGCAACAATTAAGGTGAAATTCTAATGGGATTATTTGACCGCTTTAAAAGGCAGGAAGAGCAGCCTAAAAAGATGTTCAAGCGTAGTTATGCCGCAGCGTCAACTAGCCGCCTTTTTGCTGATTTTGCCACAACTGATCGCTCTGCAGACGCTGAATTGCGTCCTGCTATCAAGATTCTACGTGCTAGATCACGGGAACTGGTAAGAAATAACGAATATGCTCGCAGATACGTCAACTTGATGAAGAATAACATCGTTGGCGACCGTGGATTCACTACACAGTGTAAAGCGATGAACTCTGCCGGAACTTTGGACTCAGTCGGCAATGATTTAGTCGAAAAAGCGTTCAGAACTTGGGGCAAAATCCAGAATTGTACCGTTAGCGGCAACATGACTTGGGTTGATGTACAAAAACTGGTCATAGAGAGCGTGGTGAGAGATGGTGAGGCGTTTATTATTGTTCATCGTAGCTCGAAATTTCACGATTCTATTAGCCTTGAGTTTGTTGAGCCTGATCGTGTAGATGAAGACTATAACGACACTTATAACGGCAATAGAGTCCGTATGGGTGTTGAATTTGACGAGTTTAGACGCCCTGTTGCGTACCATATGCTCGTTAATCACCCCAATGACATGGAATATACCGCTCTAAGCTCTAGCAGAAAGCGTACTCGTATACCTGCGGATAGAGTGATCCACGTTTATCAGCAAACTCGTACCGGAATGAGCCGTGGCGAACCTTGGATGACTCCGGTCATGCATGGTCTTAAGCAGCTAGATGGATTTAGAGTCGCAGCGGTAATCAATGCTCGCGTTGGTGCGTCTAAGATGGGTTTCTTTACCTCTCCTGATGGCGATGGTTTCATGGCTGACGATATGGATAACAACGTCCCTATCATGGAAGCAGAACCTGCGAGCTTCCACCAGTTGCCTGCCGGAGTGTCATTCCAAAGCTTTGACCCGCAATATCCCAATGGCGAGTTTGATTCATTCAATAAAGCCATGCTGAAAGGAATCGCGTCTGGCCTTGGTGTTTCATATACTGCGCTAACAAACGATTTAGAGGCTACTTCTTACAGTAGTATTAGACAGGGTGCTCTTGATGAGCGCGACCAATACAAAAACCTACAAAGCTTCTTCATTGATCACTTTGTACGTGTTGTTTTTGAGCGTTGGCTGTCTGCTGCAATGGAAGTAAACTCATTTGGCATCCCTGTTGCTCGTTTTGACAAGTTTGCTGAAGCTACTGAGTTCAGAGGTCGCTCTTGGAGTTGGGTTGACCCAGTTAAGGAAATGAATGCCGCAGTTACCGGATTGAAGAGTGGTGTTCTATCATTACAGGACGTTGCTGCTCAGTTTGGCAAGGATGCCGAAGAATTGTTGTCACAGATTCAGCGTGACAAAACATTGATGGATCAATTTGATGTGCAGTATGCTTTAGAGCCATACGGAGCTAATTTTACACCCGTTCCACCAGAGGGCTATACTGATGGAGAAGAATGAAGAAGTAATGGCAGAACAAGAGTCTGTCCAACCTGTAGAGGATGTCACAACCGAAGAGCAGGTCGTTGAAGAACGTGCCGCTGAGGTTGTTGAAGAGTCTGTTGAGGAAACTGAAGTAGAAGAGGTTCGCTTCTCTTCTGATGAGATTCAGCACCGCTCATACTCTATGTCAGGTTCACCTGTCGATGAAGAGAATCGCACTGCGATGGTCGCTGTATCTAGCGAAGCACCAGTTCAGCGTTCATTCGGCATGGAGATATTAGAACATACCGAGGAAGCTATTGATTTAAGCTTCCTTAACTCAGGTCGTGCTCCCTTATTGAAGGACCATGATCCGAACGCCATGATTGGCGTGGTAGAAAGTGTAACTCTCGACACCGAAGCTCGCCGTCTACGAGCTAAAGTAAGGTTTAGCAAAACCGGACTAGGTGCTGAGATGTTTACGGATGTTGTCGATAATATTCGCGGAAATATTTCTGTTGGGTATTCGATAACTAAGCTAGAGCGGGGTCGTGGAAAAGACACTTATGTGGCTAAGAAATGGCGTCCGTTGGAGGTAAGTTTGGTTAGTCTGCCTGCTGACGAGTCGGTTGGTTTAGGGCGTTCTGCGAAAACCTCAGATACAAAACCCAAAATAGAAACAAACTTCATTAAGGAGACTACTATGTCTGAAGTTGATATCAAAGCGGTTGAGGCAGAAGCCATGAAGACCGCACAGCGCAATGCAGCTCAAATCGTTGAGCTTGGTGCTCGTCATAAGCGTTCTGACTTAGCTCAAAAAGCTATTCAGGAAGGTCTATCAATCGAACAGTTCCGTGGTGAATTGTTGGAAGCTGTAGGCTCACAACGCGCTTTAGAAGAGCAAGAAATCGGCATGACTCAGAAAGAAACTCAGCGTTTCTCTTTGTTACGTGCTATCCATGCTTTGGCTAACCCAACTGATCGTAGAGCTCAAGAAGCTGCTGCTTTCGAATTCGAATGTTCACGTGCTGCTGCAGAGCAATACGGTCGTACAGCTCAAGGTATCATGCTACCTGCTGAAGTTATGCGTAACTGGAAGCGTGACTTGAACTCTTCAGACGAAGCAAGCTTGTTCGGTGAAGATTACCGTGGCAACGAGTTCATCGATGTACTTCGCAACAGCTCAAGCGTAATGCAAGCAGGCGCACGTATGTTGAATGGCCTCTCTGGCGATGTGAAGATTCCTAAGAAATTGACTGCTGCTGCAGCATCTTGGATCAGCACTGAAGGCGGCAATGCCTCTGAAAGCGAGATGACAGTAGGTTCTGTGAGCCTCAGCCCTAAAACTTTGGGTGCGTTCACCGACATTACACGTCAACTTATGATCCAAAGCTCAATGGACGTAGAAGCCCTTGTACGTGACGACTTGGCTCAAGCTTTAGCATTGGCTATCGACTTGGCTGCCTTGGCAGGTGACGGCACTGGCGGTGCTCCAACTGGCATCAAGTCTACTTCAGGCGTTAACACCACTACTTTCGGTGCAGCTAACCCAAGCTTTGCTGAAATCGTAGCGATGGAATCAGCTATCCGTAGCGATAACGTAAGCGGTGGCTTGAGCTACATCATGCCTTCTGCAACTGTTGGCGCACTCAAAACTACTGAGAAAGCTTCTGGCACAGCTCAGTTCGTTTATGAGAATGGCGGCACTGTAAACGGCTACCGTGCAATCACTTCTAACCAAGTGACTGCAGGCGATGTGTTCTTGGGCGATTTCTCACAATTATTGGTGGGAATGTTTGGCGGTTTGGACCTAGTAGTAGATCCATACACCAACAGCACTTCAGGTACTGTTCGCGTAGTAGCATTGCAGTCTGTTGACTGTGCAGTACGTCACGCTCAAGCGTTCTGTGTATCGAACGATGGCGTTTAATCACTGATGTGATTTAAGGGGGTGGGCAACTGCCCCCTACATCCTCTGGAGGATTTATGAAATTTGAAGTCTTGAAAGATGTAGTAATTGACGGTCATTCATATAAGGCCGGAAAAGAAATAGATGCTGATGCTGAGCGTGTAACTCGCTTAGTTAACTTGGGGTTCGTCATGCCTGTTCATGAAGCTGCCAAGACAGAGACTCGTGTTGCCAAACCAAAAAGCAAGCGAGCAAAGAAAGAACCTACTGAAGGCGAAGAATAATGGTTGAGACAGATGAAGATCGCTTGATTCTTCTGAACGACTTTGGCGTTGATGTGACATACACTCCGCAAGGCGGCTCATCTGTCACCATTAAAGTAATCTTCGATGATGAATTTAGAGAGGTGAGTGGTGGCGAGGTAGATTTCGCTGTCCATGAGCCAAAGTTTATGTGCCGCACCTCAGATGTACCCGTTATAGCTGAAGGTGATTCTGTAGCATACAACGGTAGTTCTTACGAGGTTACGGTTGTGATGTCAGACGGTACTGGCATGACCGCTGTGATGCTAGAGGTAGTATGAATATAAGGCAATCGATCAGGGAGTCATTAAAGACTCTATTAACTGGCCTTACGACTACTGGCAGCAGTATTTATGCCTCAAGAGTAAGACCGCTTTCAAGCCCGAAGCTGCCGTGCCTTCTGATCTACACAGATGCTGAACGCACCAGTTATGTTACAATGGGCTTACCTCGTACTCAGGAGAGAACGCTTAATGTAAAGGTCGAAGCCTACGTTAAAGCGAACACTGGTTACGATAACAAGCTTGATGACATTAGTGCCGAAATCGAAGCCGCAGTTTACTCTGATGTAACGCTAGGTGGCTTGGTAAAAGACGTTAAGGTCACAGGATTTGATGCACAGTTCTCTGGCGATGGCGATCAGCCTGTAGCTGTGGGTCAATTCACCGTTGAGGTGATTTATCACACTAAAGAAGGATCGCCCACTGTATAACGCGCACTAGGCGCAGGAGTTAAAAATGGCAACATCAACTGGTCAGTTTGGTGCGGTATACGTTGGCGCGAGTGCCGTAGCTGAAATCCGCGATTGGTCACTAGAAGAATCTGCTGAAGTTGTAGCAGACACCGTAATGGGTGATTCTTGGGTGAGCAACAAATCAACATTGAAATCTTGGACCTCTTCTTTCAACGCTTACTGGGATGCCTCTGATTCAGGTCAGCAAGGTTTGACTGTTGGTGCTGAGATTACTCTTAACCTTTATCCAAATGGCAACAGCTCGACTAACAAATATTGGTCAGGTTCTGCTATTATCACTTCAGTAAGTAAGTCAGCATCGTTTGACGGCTTAGTTGAGGCTTCTTTCTCAGTGACAGGCAACGGTGCTTTAACAGAAGAAACTGTAGCTTAAGGTGATATATGAGCTTGATTGATAAGGCGGTAAGCCATTTCAGTTCTAAAGCGAAGAGAGAGATTCATGTCCCTGAATGGGATGTGACTCTCTACTCAAAGAATTTAACTATGGATGACCGTGCTAAATGGTTGGCCAGAGCCGATGGAGACACCACGGATTATATGGTTTATGCCGTAATCTTTGGTTTAGTTGACGGCAAGGATCAGAGCGTATTTGATGTAGGCGATAAGATGAAGCTACGTCAAAGCGTAGATCCAGATATCGTACAGAGATTGGCTAGTTTTGTTCTCAACGTCAGCAGTGGCGAAGAGGAAATTGAAAAAAACTAACCAATGATCAAGGTGAGCCAACAGAGGTATATTATATGTACTTCTTGGCTGAACATCTTGGTCAGCCCCTGCAAACTGTTCTGGATATGACGGTCGAGGAATACAATCATTGGTTCGCCTATCTCAAGATAAAGCAGCATAGAGAGAAAAATAATGGCAAGTACCGTAGACGGAACAGTTCTAGACATACAAATAAAGACCAACGCAACCCAAGTCTACAGTCAGGTAGATAAGGCTGCGAAGGCCACCTCTCTAACAGCCGAAAGATTAGTAAGAAAGCTTAAAGAACAGGAAGTAGCTCTCACTCAAGGTAAGAGGGCTGCTGATCTTTATGCTGCGTCAATGTCTAATGCCACTCCTGATCAGATTGCTGCCATTAATGCATCTCACGACCGTATCGAAGCAGAACGTGCGCTTCAGGAGGAAATGAGGCGCGCAGCAGATGCAGAGAAGCTTAAGGCCGCTGCCACTCAGAAAGGTAGAAGTGCTGTCGAGCAAATGGTTAAGAGCCTGCAAGAACAGAACATGGTTCTTCGCAGAGGATCTGATCACCTAGAAAGATATCGTGCGTTAAAGGCGGGTGCTACACGCGAAGAGCTAAAGGCCATGAAGGCTCTTCAAATGCACAACAAGGAGCTGATGAAGACCGATAAGGGATTCCAGTTTGCTACTCGTAAAGGCCGTCAGTTTAACGCGATGTTTGGTCAATTAGGCTACCAAATTCAAGATATTACAGTGCAAATGCAGATGAATACCAACGCCGGTATCATCATGGCTCAGCAGGGATCACAGATCCTTTCTATCTTTGGTCACTGGGGTGCTATTGCGGGTGCTGTTGCCGCTATTGGCGGAGCTATGTACACAGCAGCATCTGCCACGACAATGGCTAGAGAGTCGATGGAAGAGCTTTCTACCTCTCTTGAGACAATAAAGTCAAAGTATGAAGATGCTTCTGGTGCTGCAAGAGATCTTGCAAGGGTTGAGCTTGTCGGAAAAATGGACGACCTTCGCAAGAAGGTAGCTGACTCAAAAGCAGAGCTTGAGTTATTTAATATCCAACTTGCCTCTGCCGCGAGACAGGGCAATGAGCAAGAAGTAGAGAAAATAGCAGAACAATATCGCCTATTAAGCATCAGAACTCTTGCTGCATCTAAACGCTTACAAGAACTTGAAGATGTTCTAAAAAAACCAGAAGGTTACAGCGAGCAACAAAAAGCACTTCAAAGAAGCCAAGAAGAGATTGCAAACACTATAGATAAGCTGTGGGAAGAAGCTGAAACCTACGGTATGTCAGAGGCTCAGATTCTTGCGTATACCATGCGTAAGCAAGGTGCTACTGATGCTCAAATTGAAGAAGCTCTTGCGCTACATAACACTGTCGCTGAATTAGAGCGTGAGGCAGAGGCTAGAGAGAAGGCTGCTGAGGCTCTTAAGAAAGAGCAGGAAGAGAAAGATAAGGCTGCGGCAAAACTAGCTCAGAATCAGATTAAAGAACAGACTGATACAGGATTCGAGAAAGAAGCTGCTGTATTTGATAAGTTAGCTGCCCTTGAGGACGAATTCAGAACTGAGCAAGAGTTACTAAAGCAGCACGAGGCTGAGAAGCTAAGGATCATTGAGGAAGCTAATGCCTTACGCTTGATTACGGATCAGGAAGCTACCGAGCTTAGAGCACAGATTGAGAAGCAGGCAAGCGATGCACAGAAAGCTATTCTGGAGCAGAACGCTATGCAAGCGGCTCAGTCAGCTACACAAAGCTTGGATGCACTGGCTAAAGTGTTTGGCGAAGGCTCTGCAATGGCTAAAGCGGCTTTTGTTGCCAACCAAGGTATTGCGATTGCTCAAGCAATTATGTCTGCTGAGGTTGCTTCTGCCAGAGCACTTGAGTCCTTGCCTCCACCATTTAACATTCCTATGGCTGCTACCATTAAAGGTCTTGGTTATGCTGCTGCGGGTGCTATTGCAGGCCAGACTATCGCATCGTTTGACGGTGGCGGTATCGTTGGCGGTGTACGTGCAGGCGGTATGGATGGTGTTGGTGGCAGGCTCGCAGTCGTTCACCCTGATGAAAAAATCGGCCTGCCTGATCAGGTGCAAGGCGGTGGAGAAGTTAGCGTTAGCTTCAATATCAATGCTGTAGATACTGAAGGATTTGATAAACTATTAGCTACACGCCAAGGTATGATCGTTAACATGATTAACAGGGCGGTTAACAATAGTGGTAGACGGAGCATTGTATAATGGCATTTCCTACAACACCTGCTTTTGCTTCGGCCAAAGAGCGTAAAAAGCACTATCAGTTAGTATCGGAATCAATCAATGGTCGTATGCAAGTACGGTCAATTGGCGCATCTCGCAGAATGTGGACATTATCTTGGCCACCAATGACTCGCGCTGAGTTTGATACGATCTATACTTATCTAGATACATTACAGGGCCAGTTAAACACGTTTGATATTTCTCTGCCCGACCCGAAGAATCCTTCTATCAATCAAACGGTTACGTGTAGATTGGCAAATGAGATTCAAGAATACGAAATAGGCGTTGATAATCTGGTACAATTCGAGCTAGAGATAGTCGAGGTACTCTAATGGGCCGCAGCATAAATTCATCTGTTAAGACTGCTTTAGCGGGTGATTCTTTTCGCCTAGCAAACTTAATGCGCTTTGACTTCTCTTCCGTATTGAGAATTACCGATTACGGGACGAGTGTTACTTCTGTCACGCTAGGGACTTTTAACCCTAGCTCTCATCTACTAGACTTTGGTGGTATATCAGAGACTAGCTCACTTAAGGGTAATAAGTTCTCCATTACTCTATCAGGCGTTGATCAATCTTACGTTTCTATCCTTCTGAGTGATAATCAGATAGGCCGGAGATTCCAAGCTTGGCGAGCAGTTTTAGATGTAAATGATGTTATCATTGGGCAACCATTCATGGTGTTTGATGGTATTATTGTTGGGTTCTCCATTGCTGATAGTGGAACGGATAGTAAGGTTTCTGTAGAGGTTGCTAGTCACTGGACCGACTTTGAAAAGACAAGTGGCAGAAAGACAAACAGCAACTCACAGAATGCATTCTTCCCGAATGATCGCGGCATGGATTTCTCATCCACCACAGTAAAAGAAATTAAATGGGGACGTAAATAATGGTCGCACCTTGGTTGATTTATTTAGCTATCGGCTTTGCAGCAGCAGGCTACTATCAGGCTAAAAAGGCTCAGAAGGCAGCTAAGAAAGCCGCTGACGACATGGCAGGCATCTTGTATACCAAAGAGTCAACCATAGAAAGCGTCCCTGTAATCTACGGTGAGAGGCGCACAGGCGGTACTCGCGTATTTATTGAAACAAAGCCTTATTTCGGTGGTGATAAGCACAACAAAGAATTATATATGGCTATCGTCCTATCTGAGGGCGAGGTTGAGAGCATCGATGACATCTGGATCGATGACAAGCCATTAAGCAAGTTTTCTGAGTATTTCGGATCTATCCCTGTTACCTTGAATGGCATTACTCGCCTCGGTCAGGACCAAGAGATCTACATTGAGCGTCATTACGGTACTGACGGTCAAGCTGCAAGCACTGTGCTACAGGAAGCTCCAAGTTGGACATCTAGCCACAAGCTCTCAGGCTTCGCGTATCTTGCAGTGCGTCTGCGTTGGAACGATGAAGCTTTCCAAGGTATTCCTGACATCTCTGCCTTGGTTAAAGGTAAAAAGGTCTACGATCCTCGCACACAAACAACAGCATGGACAGATAATGCTGCCCTATGTTTGCGTGATTACCTGTTAAATGATCGCTATGGTAAAGACTTGCCAGATGACTCTATCGATGAGGTTGCATTTGCACAGGCTGCTGATGATATCGATTCTTTCACTATCACTCCATATTCTGGTGGTCCATCTGGCAGAAAGCTATTCTCTTTGAACGCTGCTATCAAGACTGATAACGAGCTATTTGAGAACGTAGAAAGAATCTTGATGTCATGCCGTGGCTTCTTGCCTTATCGTGACGGTAAGTACGGCCTGTTGATTGATCAGTCTACCTCTCCAATCATGACCATAGATCCAGATATGATTGTTGGTGGTATTGATATCAGTGGCGGCCAAAAGAATGAACGCTTCAATATCATTGAGGTTAAATTCCCCAACAAGAGCTTGGATTACAATGTAGACTCAGCTTTCTGGCCTGATCCATCATCTAGCAATCTTACGTCTTTCGACAACGGTTCTGGTGGCTTCTACACAGAGGCAGAGCTTCATCAGGTATTTGTTGCTGAAGACTTGGGTAATGTGCTCAAGGATGATGTTGATCTAGAGTGTGTGACTGATTACTACGCTGCTAGAGACATGGCTCGCATATTTTGTTTGCGCTCCCGTGATGATGTAGGTCTTAATATTCGCTGTACTTCAGAAGCAATGGATCTTGTTGTAGGCGATGTTGTTGGTGTTACCCACCCAACTCCTGCATGGACCGCCAAGCCTTTCCAAGTCGAGTCTGTAGCTATTGAGAATGATGGCACAGTTAGCTTGACGATGATTGAGTACAACTCGTCTATCTACGCTTACGACCCTGCAAACGAAGAAAGAGAGTATCCTGACACTGAGCTTCCTGATCCTTTCATTGTTCTAGCTCCATCTGGCATAGCAGCGACAAGTGCTTCTGCCTTACTTG
>Ga0209961_1000486_pt1 | contig 13486 bp, 13 predicted proteins | sample SalPonA_B_H2O_MG_FD_185719 | JGI IMG/M metagenome (GOLD analysis project Ga0209961, IMG submission 185719) | Water microbial communities from South San Francisco under conditions of wetland restoration - Salt Pond MetaG R2A_B_H2O_MG (SPAdes)... | ecosystem: Environmental > Aquatic > Non-marine... | reverse complement strand
TACCCACTACCACTGACCACTGATAGTGCTGTATGCGATTCTATATGGGGTATATGAGCATGTTTGTTGTTAGGTAGGGTGACGCATTACCTGTAGCTGTAATGTGCCTTTTGCCCCCTGTTTAAACAGGATAAGAAGGTGGAGAACAAGGGGTTGCCATCTGATGTTTTCTAAACATACCTCCGTTTTATTTGGAGGTAATTATGAAACCTACTGCGCCACACAAATGCCCACGTTTTGACTCCTGTTCCGCACCAATCTGTCCGTTAGATCCACATGCACTGAAGCGCACAATGCTGCGTGATGAGCGTGTTTGTCACTACATACGTAATTTCAGAGAGACTTTCGCTGATAATAGTTTGGATAGGGAGATAGCTGTTGCAGTTAAAGAGCTAATCGTTGGAGCTTCGCTGAATGCGGCTCTGGCTAGAGCATTAAAAAGGTTGGGTAAATAGCTCAACTTGCATCTCTGTATAGCTGCTCTTGAAATGTTACGAATGTACTGTGTATCTCAGGAACACTACCAAGCTGTTCTTGAGCTGCATGTATGCTGCCGTACTTAGCAGTTAGAACTGTACTGAGTTTGCTAATGTCTAATTCATCCACGCCCACATCCACGTAATTACGCAGAACATACTCTACAAACTCCTTCTGTTCTGGTGTCAGTAGGTTGAATATGTTGGCATGGTTGGTCTCTACACGTGCAGCACGACTAATAGGTTCTCTAGCGAAGCTGATGTATTCCAGCACATCAAACAAGTCAGAGTCTTTAGCGTTGATTAGCTCCTGCAGCTTTTCAAGATCATCCTTGTGGCAGCCTTCCTTCTCAAGCCGCTCAAGCAACTCCTTGCGGGTCATTGGATTAGCCCACAGCTTTCTCAGCTCTTCTTCACTACCTAACAACTCTGGTAGCTTGATCACGTCAAACAAACGCTTAAGAAACTCTTCTGCACTAATTGGCTTACCATCCACGTAGAAGTACGTGCTACTCATACTCTGCAACTCACGTACCTTACCGTCACTGAGTTTGATTCGTATCTTCTCTGGTCTTGGTGGTGGATCTTCACCGCCACCACCTCCCGTGCCACCGCCAGCGCCTCCACCTGTACCGCCAGTTCCACCACCGCCAGTAGGATCAACAGGTTCACCATCCCACTCTGGGTCATTGAAGAGATGGTAGGCATTCACAAAATCTATGATGGTGAAGTAGTTCTTGCCATCAAACAGGCGTGTACCCCTACCGATGATTTGCTTAAACTCAATCATGCTGTTCACGGGGCGCATCAACACCACGTTACGGACATTGCGTGCATCTACCCCTGTAGTTAGCTTCTGACTAGTTGTGAGGATTGTAGGGATTAGTTTGTCGTTATCTTGGAACTGTTTGAGGTAGGTGTCGCCCAACGCTCCGTCATTGGCCGTAACACGAACACAGTAATCAACACTCTTGCTGTCTGCTTCTTGATTGATAAGGTTCCTCACCATTCCAGCGTGAGCTTGGTTGGCGCAGAATACGATAGTCTTCTCATTCTGATTGATGGCAGCAAGCATCTCCTGCACACGCTTGCGCTCACGCTCTTCAATGACAATTTTTATGTTGAAGTCAGATTCTTTGTACAGAGTGCCAACCTCAGCTTCGCCTTCTAGGACTTCGTCATCTGCCGTGTACACATACTCATCAATAGTTGTCTGTATGCGCTTCACCTTGAAGGGCGTTAAAAAACCATCCTGTATGCCTTCCTTGAGGCTGTAGGTGAATACAGGCTGACCAAAGTATTCGTATGTATCTGCGTTGTCTTTGCGCTTTGGAGTAGCTGTAAGCCCCAAATGCACAGCACTAGAGAAGTGATTTAGGATGCCACGCCACGTACTCTCATCATTAGCACCACCACGGTGACACTCATCAATGATGATTAAGTCAAAGAAGTCTTTTTCGTACTGACCGAAGTAAGTAGCTTCGCCCTCACCACTCATGAATGTTTGGAAGATAGTGAAGAATACACTGCCGTTCTTTGGCACTTCACCACGCTTGGCTATGTCTTGCGGATTGATACGAACAAGAGCTGCCGGATCAAACGCCCCAAAATCCAAATAGGCTTGGTTGGCTAGGATATTACGGTCTGCAAGGAACAGTATACGTGGTTGGCGTTTGCCATCTTTCTGCTTCGTCCACCGTGCCTTAAATAGCTTCCAAGCTATCTGGAAGGCTATGAATGTTTTACCTGTACCAGTAGCCAGAGTTAGGAGTACACGTTCAGCATCTTTGGCTATAGCCTCTACGGCACGGTTAACCGCTAACTCCTGATAGTAACGTGCTTGTCGCATACCGTTCATATCTTCAAACGGAACTGCGTTGAATTTCTCTAGCCACTCATTGCCACTACCAAATGTGCGTTGCCATAGTTCATCCGGTGTTGGGAATGAAGACACAACTCCTTCTGTACCAGAAGCATGATCTATCTGATAAATCTGCCTTCCGTTAGCAGCAAAGCTTGTCTGTAGACGCAGCTTCTCAGCGTAGAGTTTTGCTTGTGCTACACCCTCAGATACATCCAACTCATCACTCTTCGCTTCAACTACGGCAAGCTTGATGTTCTTGTATTCAAGGATGTAGTCTGCTTTGAGTTGCCCAGTACGGATGCCGCTAGCACGTATCTCACCAGCGTTGATGTTGAACTCACGTCTGACACGTACACCTGTTTCGGCACTAGTTATCCAGCCAGCAGCTTCAAGCTGTTTGTCTATTAATTCCGCACGTGTATCAGCTTCGTTCATGCTGCTTCACCCGCTTTGATGTGAGACTTAAGTAAAGCCCCTCTTAACGAATTAAGTTGCTCTTTCTTCTTAATATTGATTTTGTTCAGGCGTGTTGTTTTGGCTCTTGCCTGATCAAATGTAACAATCCAATTTACAGCTGCATGTTTATCAGGAAGGGGAACCGGCAACTTATTCAAAGCCTTACCCGTAAAGTGCTGTATTCCTGATCCAGTGAAGTACTTCTTTAATCTGTCAGTCTTGTCCAGATAGTACAAATAGTACATCAGCCATTTGTTGTACTCTGGCTCCCTACAACGCACTCTGTGCAATGCCTTCTGAATATAAAGAGGTTCATCATGCTCCCATATTGCACACCTTCCCGGATATCCACCCTCACAAATCAGTAAATCACCCTTCTTTGTGGAGTACCTTTCGTGCTCTGCATCATCAATTCTCATTTCAAGAAGATCATCTGTTGTCACTTTAAACCACCGAACATTTAAGTTTCGGAGGTATGGATGCAGTACTCCTTTGTTTTTCTTTTTATCTAACATCTTCCCAAGACAGTGCTCAGCAAAATCCCCCACTTCTTTCACTGATTCAGGACTAATCTCTGCAAACGCTTTATCCAGTACTTGAAGGAACAACTCATCAGTTAGTGTGATTGCCTTATCAACCGTCTGCTCTAACCTATCAATCTCCGCAAACGCTGCATCAAGCTTGGCAACAATGCGTTGTTGTTCTGCTAGTGGCGGCAGGGGAACGGTCTGCTCATAGACATCATTCCGGTTTATACCCGGTTTTACTCCACGTGCTAAGGCAGGAAGATTAAGAGTTGTGAGGACATAAAAGAGGTAATCTAAACTAATGACAGACTCATCAATCTTCGTGTAATAAGTTACGTCTAGTGCCCAAAAAGGTTCTGTGACTTTGTTGATTTCACCAGCGGAGCCTTTTCTACCTATGATGATGGACGGCTTGTTCCATAGTGGTTTTTTTGATTGGGTTTTAACTCCGTTTGCACCATAAGCTGGATACCCGCCTAGCTCTAACCTTTCACCTTTATCTAGTGCTTTGCCGTAGGCAAGCTCACACACGTCACTGAGCTTTACAGTCTCCCACATCACAGCAGCTCCTTAATTGCCTGTAATGCCTCTGCAGCTTCAACATTCAAAGCTTCGATCTCTGCAATGATTTCTTGTGGGGTACGATTATCAACCTCTTCAATTTTGTTGGGATTGTTGACTGTTAAATCCCAAGTATCTGAATTGAGTGAATCTACAGAGACTGACCAACTGTTTTCAGAATCCGCTTGAGTCTTTGCCAACTCAACAAACTCAGCTAAATCATTTTCATTCAGAGGGTTGGTCTTACCCATGTTTCTACCGGGATTGAGTTGGTAGTACCAAACCTTATCTGTTGGTCTGCCTTTCTCAAAGAACAACACAACAGTCTTAACACCAGTACCAATGAAGGCACCACCCGGTAAATCCAAAACAGCAAACAGGTTGCACTCTTCCAGTAGCTGCTTACGCAGAGCAACGCTAGCGTTATCTGTGTTACTGAGAAACGTGTTTTTAATAACAATGCCACATCGCCCACCAGTCTTTAGCATCTTGATGAAGTGCTGCAGGAACAGGTAAGCAGTTTCGCCAGTGCGGATAGGGAAGTTCTGTTGTATCTCAGCACGTTCCTTGCCGCCAAACGGTGGATTAGCCAGCACAACATCCATTCTGTCTTTCTGTTGTATGTCAGCTAGGTTTTCTGTGAGTGTGTTTGCATGAGCTATGTTAGGTGCTTCTACACCATGCAAAATCATGTTCATAATGCCAATTACGTAGGCTAGAGACTTCTTCTCCTTGCCGTAGAACGTATTGTTTTGAAGTGTCTCATACTCCGCAGCACTTAACTCTTTGCTCTTGCGCATCCAGTCGTATGCTTCACACAGGAAGCCAGCACTACCTACAGCTCCGTCATAAACTGTCTCCCCAATCTGCGGGTTAACTACTTTGACAATGCTTTTGATGAGGGGGCGTGGGGTGTAATACTCACCACCATTACGGCCAGCATTACCCATGTTCTTGATCTTGTCTTCGTACAAGCTACTCAGCTCATGCTTGTCTGCATTGCTGAGGAATTTGAGTTCGTCTGCTTTATCTATTACGTCACGCAGCGCATAGCCACTCTGTAGCTTGTTACGCAGCTCACCAAAGATTTCACCAATCTTGTATTGGATGGTGCGTGGTGACTCTGCCACTTGCTTGAAGCTAGCAAGGTGAGGGAATAGCTGAAGATTTACGAAGTCTTTTAGATCATCACCTGTTATAGCGACATTGTGATCTATGGACCCATCTGCTTTCTTCGGTGCAGCCCATTTACTCCATCTGTAGTCACCGTCTATGAGCCGGGTGTATATCTCTCCGTTAAGTAGAGCGGAGGTTTCTTTTTCTGATTCGTAATCATCCAGATATTTGAGGAACAGAACCCAGCTTGTCTGTTCAATATAATCCAACTCACTGCTGCAACCAGCGTCTTTCCAAAGAGTGTCATCAATATTTTTAAAAGCAGCTTCGTACATTGACTTCCTTAGTGTGATGATTGGAGACTTACACAAGGATAGCCTGATTCTTTACGAACAAGAAAGGTGTGAATTGCTTAGCCATAGAAGGAGAGGCAGCGGGCTGCCTCATGATTACCTGTAGACCGGACTTCTATGGCTTGTGTACAAGCTTATCTCTCAGGATCTTTACGGATGTAGGAGCATCAATACTAACTTTAGTGCCTGAAGCGTTAGCCCTCTGGATGACTATCTTAATGTCATCGCCAATGTGAAGAGTTTCGTTCTCTTTGATAGTTAGTGTCAGCATATCCTTTGCCTCTTCTGATTGTGTGAACGTGACTATGTGCCACGCTATTCAGTCTAGTACAAGATTTCTGCTGGTGATTAATCCAATTATCTTTTAACCATCAGATTGTCTGTAAGTCATTGTTATTAAACCAATATATAAGGTTTAAAAGGCTTGTGTATCAGGGTAATACCCCAACATGGGAAATGCCTCACTTAAACTATTTCCTTCTCTACTAAGTTACAGCAGGTAAGTGCTGTCTCTGCTATTGCATAATCAATAGCCTCTTGAGGTATCTCTCCAATAGTTAGTAGTCCATCATGCTCACAGCTAATCACTTCAAATCCATAATCATTAGCTAAGCTCATTACCGTGTATATGAAGTAACTCTCCATACCTTGCAGTATGAAAGCAGCTAACTGAACAGAGCTCTTATCACCCAATGCTTCTGTGAGACCCAAAGCATTCTTAACCAAATACTTACCTCTGTACTTCTTCAAGTTCTTCTTGTTGGAAATGCGTCTACGCCACTTCCGCATGTCCTTGCGTAGAGAAGCAGTCATTTCTTCGTATGCATGAATAGACTGTTCAGTTGGTAGCCTCTGTACCTGCTTCTCTTCCCCTTCTCCAAAGATAAAAGCAAGGAGAAGTTCCTTCCATTCTGATACGGGTATGCCCAGCCTGTTGGCGAAATAAGCCTTATCTTTAACCATTAATTCATCAAGCAACGGGTTGGTGATACCGTGACTGGCCAGCTCATGGTGCAGTAACCTCACCTGACTATTCTCCAAGTCATAGTTATGGACCTCAGACACGCCAAGTACAGATGCTTGCTTCATCAATCTACTGCAACTCTGCAAGCCACCACCAACCTCATAGAGGCGACCCGTATATGCATAACGGTAGTTGGGTTTGTAGGAGTAGAGGCCGCCACCCACCTCTTTAGGGCGTCTAGCCAGCACAGCTTTCAAGCACCATAAATCGTTGTAGCACTTAGCTGTACCTTTCACCGACTCAAGGTGCTGCAGAATAGCTTCGTAATTAAATACTCTGCGTTTAATAGAGTTTGCCGCTTTGCGTGGCATGGCATAGCCCGCATCCTGCGGGGCACGTTCTCTTGCAGGCTTATCAATTCTCTTACCAGTGACCAAGTCGTAGTAAGGCTTGCCCACTTCTTCTTCGTCACACAGTGCAGCAGTGATTGAAGTCACATACTGGGACAGCAAATCAGAGGCAGCAAAGTACTCTGTCGCCTGCCCCTTCACAGCACTGTCAGAAAAACTCCATAAGTATTCCTCTACGCTCCGTTGTCGTTGAGAGCGATAGGAGTGCATGCTTGAAATTATGTCGTAGTCTTTGTGCCCATAATCAGCACACCCATATTCCTTCTGTATGTTCCGGGTGAAGTCAGAAGCAACACGTAACCCTTCATCCCTGCCATGTCGTAAAGCGTGATCAAGTAGATTGGCCAGAAACTTTCTGGTCGCTGGTTTTAAGTTAGCGAAGGTAGCATCCATTAACTTGTGCGTTGATTCCGGCACAAGAACCGATTCAGAGAGTGGGGATTGCTTTCTACTCATTTATTGGCACCTTTCACTTGCTTGGCAGTAAAGCTCTCTGGAGTTTTCAAGAATCTCTCCATGCCAAACTAACGGCTCTAACCAACGCTTGGGTATGCCGCTATAGCCGTACATAGATCCTGCTATTTGAGCTGCTACAGCACCTACTGTATCAGCGTCATAGCGCCTGTTAATTGCGGTAACCACACACTCTTCGAATGATGATGTATTCCTTGCACACCACATCGCACATCGCCATGTCTCCCTTACATATCCGCCAGATAGTAGGTCATTCCAATCTGTATCGTCAGGCAGCACATAAGGCTCTACAGAAGGAATAAACGGACTACCGTAATTAATCACTTCTGCCAGCAATTCAGCGTAGAGAAAGCATTCTGAGGCGCTGTGAGTGATTCTGGATTGATTCACTGCATCGGCTACAGCTTGCTCCTTGTCTGTATGGTTAGCCACAACAGCTGGAGCCAGACGCATAATCCCACCATTGCCAGCGGAGTATGCATCCGTACTTCCGCAAAAAGGGGAGTCACCATCCTTGCGCCTTGAGAATCTAGAGAGTGCCTCACGTGTTGCATTACCTATATCGAAGCACGTACCTGTATGAGAGAAGCACCCATCCAGCCACCAGTCACAGAAGTATTGGCCAGCTAACTCTGGGTCAAACTCTCCTGCATCTAGGTAGCTCTGCATTAAGGCCAAAGCCATGCTTGTGTCATCAGTCCAACCGCCAGCTGGAAGATTAAACACACCGCCACCCAGCATTTCCGTATGCCAAGTGCGTCTATCGTCTGAAGGGTTTCGTGTGAACTCTAGGGTAGTTCCTAGTGCATCGCCTATGGCCAACCCTACGATGGCACCGATAGCTTGATCTTCCGTCATTCGGCAACCTCCAAATTAGATTCAGACTCAGCGAACTCATCATCAGGATAAGCAAGATCAATGTAACGGTGAATGCGTTGTCTTCTCTTGTTGAGCTTGATGTAGATGATCAGAGCAAGAGGCAGAACACAAAATAAAATACCCCCAATGAAGGAGATGATTTTTGAAGAGATTAACTGATCCAGAAAAAACGTAAAGATAGCCCCTGCGCCCATCACTGAAAATTGCATTAGCCTGCTGATGTGTTTTGTCGCATCACCGTTTTCCAGTTCATCCAGAAGTGTATCCAGAACAAGTTCACGGAACTCTGAATCGCCAGTCAGTAAGACAGAGAACGAAAAAGTATTTAGATCACAGTTATAGAACTGTTCCAATAGTTCCTCAGCAAGCCAGTCTGAATTACCAGACCGAAGATACTCTTTATACAGTTCTGTCATCGGATACTTGGGTTTTTTAGACATATGCATACTCACCACTTAACCCCGTACTTTTCATCAATGAATTCCAGTGTTTCGGTCAGATCATTTAACCCAAGTCGCATAAGCCTGTAGGCGTAGACCAATTGCCTATCCGTTATTTGACCTGACTGCACTCCGTTTGCCAGATCACAGATGGCAGAGATTACATTCACACCCCCAACTTCTGAGGGGCGTGGAGTGCCATTCTTTTGTATCCACTTAACAATTCCATCCAGCATGATCTTCTCACGTGCTACACCCAAACCACTGCCTGCTGCCATTTCCTATCTCCCTATGGTTGCGTTTATTCAGGATTGGCATGTTTGGATGGGGAGGAGCAACAGGATTGAATCGGATGGTTTTCGCATAAGCTTTAGCTTATGGTAATTTTCTATCAGTGGACTAATCTTGATAGCGGTGGCGTAAGAACAAGAACCTCAAAGGGTAGGAGACATGGAGAACTACACGGTCATTACAGAGAACGATGAGTCCGAATGGGATGATCAAACAGGAGTTCTCTACCACTTCCCGAACAAGTACCTGAACCATCTTCAACCCGGTACAAAGGTTATTTATTACAAGGGTAAGATTAAGAACGTCTCCTACCGTAATAAGCGCCTGCATGATGCTCCGCATTACTTTGGGATAGGCACCGTTGGTCGTGTGTATCCGGATTCAGCCAGCACTAAAAAGGACTGGTTTGCCACGATAGATAGCTTTGTGTTGTTCAGCACACCAGTACTAGCTAAAAGAGAATCTGGCTACATAGAAGAGATTCCAACGAACAAAGAGAAGAACTATTGGAGGGATGCTGTCCGTCCAATCACCAGTGATATCGCCAACAGTATTGTTGAATTAACTAGCCTGCAAGAAGTGCCGGAAGCAGATACTAACGATGCAGAGCAGGGACTAGTTTCATCCTATGCAGAAGGCGCAGCTACCAAGAGGTATGTAACAACCTATGAAAGAAATCCAGAACTAAGAAGGCAGGCTATAGCTATTCATGGAACAAGCTGCTTTGGTTGTGGTTTTAGTTTTGAGAAGCATTACGGTGAGCATGGGAAGGGTTACATCCATGTACACCATACCAAGCCAGTAGCAGAGAGCGGGGAGCGAACTGTTGATCCGGTAGAGGAAATGATTCCTCTTTGCGCAAACTGTCACTCTATGGTGCACAGGTATAAAAACAAAACGCTAACTCTGGATGAACTACGCTTACTACAAGCGCCACCATCGGAGACACATTCCGATTGCATTTTCTGCCGTATTCCCGAAGGCCGTGAGATAGTCGCAGAGAATTACTATGCATTTGCTATTCGGGATGCGTTCCCAGTCTCAGAGGGACACACCCTCATAATTCCAAAACGGCACATTGCTGATTATTTTGATCTAACTCATTCGGAGTCAATCGCCATAAACGAACTATTAAAAGAATGCAGAGATAACATTCTGAAATCTGATAAAACGATTACAGGGTTTAATGTTGGCGTAAACGCTGGCAGCTCTGCTGGTCAAACTATTATGCATTGTCATACCCATTTGATACCCAGGAGATATGGCGATGTAAAACAGCCTAGAGGGGGAGTTAGAGGTGTCATTCCCGAAAAACAAAAATATTAGAAGAGCAGTGTCGACTCTTTGCGTGACTCTTCTCACAACGTTTCTGGCAATTACGGCCAGTGCAGACCAGCTCAAGGTTTCAGAGTGGAAGAAAGACCATGCTTTTGGAAGTCTGATCGGCACATCCTCTAGACGCCACCAAGGAGAGGGTAAAATTAGTATTGAATACGACACGAACGGAGAAAAGACGCTTGTCCTTAGGTTTATAGCGGCTGATGGATTCGAATGCCCAAGGTTTAATCCTGATGAGATTTTTTATGCCTATCAAAATGTAATTATCTCCGCTAACGGACAAGCAATAAAAGCGGTAGAAGTATGTGTTGCTGCATTAGACCAGGAGTTCAGCTTTTTCAAAGTGGAGCTTGCCACAGCAAAGGGCCGGGACTTCTTAGTCAGTGAGTTTAGGCGATCCTTAAGCGTCACAATAGAGTTAAGTAATGATGAATTTTTATTTAGTGCAGTAGGTTTCAAGAAGGCGTGGGATAGCCCTAGCAGCAGTGCTCTCTGATTTTCAGACTTGCCATCACGGTCTAGGGATTGAGCAAACGTTCAAGAATTACTGTTACGACAAAGCGGATAGTCAGAACAAGGCTCTGAACGGATAAAGAAAGAGGTTACTGAGTTTGTTCATTTGTTGAGTGGTATGAGCTGCTGTTTTAGACTTTACAAGTCGACTTAAAGGACGGGTGTTAGAGTGGTTAATAGAAATTTTGTCTTAGTTTTTGCCGTTGTATTAGTGGCAGGGTGTGCTAGCAGGGAGGAGAGAACAACCAGGGCTGTAAACCACTTGAAGAACTACCCTGATAAGCACATTTGTGGCGTTATGTATGATTTGGACTATTTCACTGGCGATAGGGACATTGTTTTTTCTACAGACGTTGAAGCCGCACAACGCATTTCAAATCAGAGAAACATAAAGTGTGACGTGTTCTACGATGAGCTTATTGAACTAAACCGTGCAGGCAAGGCTGCCTACGATGCAGAAAGACAACGAAAGAGGGCCGAAAGGTCTAGCCATGGATCATCTTCTGGGATGAGTACTTATGATGAATTCAGATTACGCCAACTAGAGCAGGAGAAGATGCAGCGGAACACCGACTGCATAATCAATGGTGGTGTAATGATTGCTAACAAGTGCACATACTGATTGTCGCTACACCCTCTAATCCTTCCTAAGCAGGGGGCAAAAGGCACATTACAGCTACAGGTAATGCGTCACCCTACCTAACAACAAACATGCTCATATACCCCATATAGAATCGCATACAGCACTATCAGTGGTCAGTGGTAGTGGGTATATGTAACCCGGGTGTTTGCTAACACATATAGTGTGTTAGACACCGAATCATTCAATAAGTTCCCGCACCCCTTAAATATTCTATAACAATATCAAATACTTAGTTGACACCTTGTCAATCTCACTTCTGTGTATGACCAGAAGTACAATAACGCCATAGGGGCGGGTGGCCCTCACGTACCCCTATCCTCAAGCATGATCTATACATACCTCTGAGAGCGCCTACAGAGGCTTCTGAGAGGATTATGTCTGGCGAAGGAAAGTGTATCCGTTCAAACAGTATCAAGCTCCTGCAAGCTCTTTGGTGGGTATACGGAGCTATATCATCAGTATCTGAGGCATAGGAGCGCCAAGCATCGAATTTGTAGATAGCGGTGTGTGAGTCGACCTGTCATCACGTACAGCATCAAATTGACAGCTTTACAACGGACCAAGGGAAGCTATAGGTTTAATAGAAGTGGCACGACAACTGGTACATCAAGTGACACGAAAAGCGGTAACTACTGATTGGTAGGCCCCAGAATATGTAGCTGTCCCTGCCGGAGGCCCCGGCTTATCGGCAGACTCAACTAATTCTACATTTCTGTTCCCAATCAATGAGTTACCTTCATTTCTCGATGAGGGCATCTATTCATGGTACAGAAACTGGTACGACAGTCGGTACGAACCACGCCAACGAATCTTGTTCAGCGTGGTAGTACCTTCTATTTCAGTACCTGATTTTCTCTACCGCATCTCTCAGATCAGCTAGCTCATACCTATGGGTATATCTGTCAGTAACACCAGCCCCTCTCTTAGAGTGCCCTACCAACTCTTGTACCGTTCCAATCTCAACACCCTTAGATCGTGCCTTCGTCACAAACGAATGGCGCAAGCTGTGCAAGCTAAGACGCTCACCGAATTCACTTGTCTTTAGCGAGAGCAAATCGTTGAAGGCATCAGTAACTCTATTGGGGTTCTGGTGAGCGACTGAGAACAAGAGATCGGTTGAAGCCTTCACGTAGTGTAACAACCCCCTTTTTATCAGCTCCGAATGTATTGGCACACGCCTTACTGCGGCAGCCGTCTTGCCCTTCTTGATTATGAAATAGCTTATCCCGTCAGCATCAACTTTGAAGTCTGACATTTTTAGGTTTGCTATCTCTGAACGCCTTGCCCCTGAATAGGCAGCAAGCAATACGAAGTAGTAAACCCATTCTTCACATTGAGCAGCCTTCGTAACCACGCTTACAACCTCAGCATCAGGCAAACATCCGAACCTGGTATCGGCATATTCGTAGCTGACACCGTCTGTTGGAGAACTGACCAATAACTCAAGATGCTTTGTCAGGTAGCCACTGAACAGCCCCTGCATCAGCTTTAGGTGCTCTCTTACGTACTTGCCACTGAGTCTATCTTCATCAGGTACGGAAGCTGCTAACGCCTCAGAGAGAGACATTCCCTTGTACTTTTTTATGTTCCGTTTTGGAAGCAATGAAATCTGCTGCAAACAAGATCGTAAGTCATGCTTTGTCAGCACGCCCACGTCAGTCTCTGCACCCAGAAAGTTACAAATATTTTCGTACATCAAGAGATTGGTGGAGGCAGTTTTTTCTGTCCATCCTTTGTACGTACTGTACTTGCACCACGCTTCGTGAAGAGTAAGACCAACCACACCAGAAAGTTGTTTTGGTACCTCCCGACTCCTCACTTCTTCGGGGGTGTGTAGACCAACCCATTCACTGACTCCGAAGTTACGATCCATCAGACTCATGTAGAGTTTTGCTAGAAGGTCGCTGTCATCAGTCAGCCGCAGCAGCTTTAGCAGATGGTCACGCTTACGAAGCAAGTAATGTGCAGTTTCAAAGTCATCAGTACGGAGACTGACCTTCACCTCACGTGGGAGCCAGTTGAACAGGAGTCTGTGTCTTTGATTTGGTGTGTATCTGAAATAGAAGGTACTACCACGCTGAACAAGATTCGTTGGCGTGGTTCGTACCGACTGTCGTACCAGTTTCTGTACCATGAATAGATGCCCTCATCGAGAAATGAAGGTAACTCATTGATTGGGAA
>Ga0209961_1000481_pt1 | contig 13552 bp, 14 predicted proteins | sample SalPonA_B_H2O_MG_FD_185719 | JGI IMG/M metagenome (GOLD analysis project Ga0209961, IMG submission 185719) | Water microbial communities from South San Francisco under conditions of wetland restoration - Salt Pond MetaG R2A_B_H2O_MG (SPAdes)... | ecosystem: Environmental > Aquatic > Non-marine... | reverse complement strand
TACAGAGCGCATGATTCGCAACTTGTTCAACGACATGATGTCTGTTGATCTCGGCGAGTTCCCCCGCATGCCATACAGTGAAGCAATTGCTAAATACGGCTCTGATAAGCCCGACTTGAGAATTCCGTTGGTATTGGAAGACATCAAAGATTTGATGACCGATGTTGATTTTAAGGTATTTTCAGCGCCAGCCAACGACCCGAAAGGGCGAGTCACGGCGTTAAAAGTTCCCGGTGGTAATGATCTACTGAGCCGCAAGCAAATTGATGACTATACCAAGTACGTCTCAATTTATGGGGCTAGGGGTCTCGCTTATATCAAAGTTAATGATAAATCTGATCTCGAAAATGGCCTTCAGTCTCCCATTGTTAAGTTCTTGCCTAACGATGTTAGAGCAGCCATTTTAGAGCGTGTTGACGCCGAGAATGGCGACTTAATTTTCTTTGGGGCTGATAGTCATAAAGTCGTGACCGAGGCGCTGGGTGCATTGCGCTGCAAATTGGGCGCAGACCTGAATTTGTTCACGGCTGAGTGGGCACCGCTGTGGGTTGTCGATTTCCCAATGTTTGAAGAAGATGGCGAGGGCGGTTTGACGCCATTGCACCATCCATTCACCGCACCTTCTTGCAGCCCGGAAGATTTGTTGGCGAACCCAGCCGAAGCCCTTTCTAGAGCTTACGATATGGTGCTCAATGGTACAGAGCTAGGTGGTGGTTCGATTCGTATCCACAATCAAGATATGCAGCAAGCGGTCTTTAACATTCTTGGTATTAGCGAAGAAGAGCAGCGCGAGAAGTTTGGTTTCTTGTTGGATGCTCTAAAATACGGTGCACCTCCGCACGGTGGTTTGGCATTTGGTTTGGATCGTTTGATCATGTTGATGACTGACAGCCATTCAATTCGCGATGTTATTGCCTTCCCTAAAACTCAGACAGCCGCCTGTGTTATGACAGATGCTCCTGGAACTGTTGGGTCTCAGCAGTTGCGCGAATTGCACATTCGTTTACGTGAGAAGCCCCAGGCGTAATCGCTTAGGTTTACCGTATGGCAGGTCATAGTAAGTGGGCTAATATTCGACACCGCAAAGCGGCTCAGGACGCTAAGCGGGGTAAGATTTTCACCAAAATGATCCGCGAGATTGTGGTCGCCGCTAAAAGCGGTGGCCCCAATGTTGAAGACAATCCAGCACTGCGCGCTATTGTTGATAAGGCTCTCACTGCCAACATGAAGCGCGATACTATCGACAAAGCTATTGCTCGTGGTGCAGGCAACAACGACGCCGATAACTATGACGCCATTACCTACGAGGGCTATGCTCCCGGCGGTGTGGCGGTGTTAGTTGAGTGTCTCACTGATAATCGCAATCGTACTGTTTCGGAGGTTCGTCATGCTTTTAGTAAGCGTGGCGGTAATCTTGGTACCGATGGTTCGGTGGCTTATCTATTTAATAGGGTAGGCCAGCTGTTTTTTATTGATACCGATCCCGAAAGTCTGATGGAGGCGGCACTAGAAGCCGGCGCTGACGACGTTATAGAACATGAAGATTCTATTGAAGTTAGAACCGCTTTTACAGATTTCATGGCAGTTAAAGAGGGCTTGGTGGCTGCTGGTTTCCAGCCTGAGCACGCTGATGTTACCCAGCTGCCGGCAACACTAGTTTCTTTAGACGATGCTGCGCAAGACAAGGTAATCGCGCTCATTGATATGCTCGATGATCTGGATGATGTGCAAAATGTTTACACCAACGCTGATCTATAAAGCCATTTAGTTATATTGTTTTAAGCAGGCATGCAATTTTTCGTACGCGAGTGGTTTTGTCAGCACGTCACTAAAACCCATCCCTAGGTAGCGTTTAATATCTTCATCCATGGCGTTAGCGGTAAACGCAACGACGGGGGTGCTGCCGCCTTGTCGCCGGTATTCGCTTAGAAATTCAATCCCGCCCATGACTGGCATATTGATATCCATCAGAATGACATCGAATTGTTGTTTACGAACTTCATTTATAGCTTCAACCCCATTTTCAGCAAGTCTATAGCTCATGCCTAGTTTTTTCAGGAGTGCTGAGGTGACTTGTAAGGTGTTACTTTCGTCGTCAACACAAAGAATATGCATGGGGTCAAGCGGAGGGAGTTCTTTGTTTTCCAAGAAAGATGCCTGAGCAACATCTGCTGGCAGTGTAATCATTACCGTTGTTCCGACATCCACGGTACTTTTTACGCTGATGTTGCCATCCATGAGTTGGCAAAGTTCTTTACAAATTGACATGCCAAGCCCGGTACCTCTAAATGAGGTTGTTTTGGTGTCGTTGCCTTGTGAAAAGCGATTAAATAAAACTGCTTGTAGTTCTTTTGACATGCCTATTCCGGTATCCACAAAGCTGATGTCTAACTGATTAGCCGCATAGGAAACTTGAATAGTTAAGCCACCTTGATTGGTAAATTTAATGGCGTTGTTGATGATGTTATTAGCAAGCTGTTCAAAACGAATAGGATCGAGTAATAGCCAGCTAGGAACGCTTTCTTCAATATCAAGATTGATATAGAGCGATTTTTCATGTGCTTGATGACTGTTGAGGTGAATCACCTGTTGCAGTAATGATTTAATTTGAGTCGGCTGGGGAGTGAACTTAACTTTACCCTGGTTTAGTTTGTCGTAATCTAGAATGTCGTTAATGAGCATTGATAGCGAGCGTGAGGATTGAAGGCCGACGTCGACTAAAGCTTTTACATCATCGGGTAAATTTTCATCCTCTAGAATTTGAAAGATACCTAGCACGCCATTTAAAGGTGTCCTTAACTCGTGGGACATATTGGACAAGAAGTCGTTTTGCATCTGTGCTAAGCGTGTTTGTTCGCTGACTCGGCGTCGGCTCTTTAGTACAAGCAGTGAAGCAATAATGACCACAAAAATTAGTGCCAAGCTGACGGCGATAAGCGCAGTATTATCGGGTTTGCTCGCCGGTAGAATGGCCATTGTCTGTCGATATTGCTGGTTTAAGAAACCTTGTGAAACTTTTTTGAGGCCTCGATCAATAATATCAATAGCCGTAGCGAAACGAGGGTGGCTGCTGATGACAAAGCGATAAGGTATTCCAGAATTGGCAATCACCGTTATACCCATGTCTGGTTTTGTCGCAATCAAGAATCCCGCTTGCTCGCGAATCATGGCTATGGCGTCTATTTCACGTTTTTGCAGCTTATCCAAAAGAATAGGGAGTGTTGCTATCACCGAGTTTTCAAAGGCAATATCAAAACTATCTAAAAGCACTCGGCCAACGGAGCCAACTTTGAGATCTTTAATGAGATCGGAGCTTGTGTAATAGGTATCTTTGATGTTGCTCAGTAAGACAATCTCGGTTTTCAGTATCGCATTTTTTGCTGACGCAAGGCCAAGTTGTTTGGCAAATGCCTCGGCAACAATAAATGCGTGGCATTCATTGCTAGTCATGGCAGAGACGTAGTTATTGAATTCGACGTTTTTGTATTCAAATGTTAGCTCTAAATGTGATTCGATTTCCTTCATAATATTGGCCACATAGCTGTTGCCAAGCTGTCCGCTGGGAGTTTTAGCAATCATTGGAGGGGCGTCAAAAGGAAAACAGATCACTGGATTCGGGTGCTGGGTGATGAAATTACGTTCACTGGCGTTGAGAGGAATAAAGTTACTTGATGTTAAGTTTTCTGCAGCCCGTTGAGCGATTTGTGTTAGTTGCTCTCGATTAGCTAAAAAGTGTTTGTTAATAATTGAAAATAGTTCTTTGTCTTGCTTGTTCACGGCTAACGATAGTCTGCTCGGGGTTATTAGATCGTTAGGTATTTGATGGATGTTGATTTTTTCTACCAGGTTTAGCCTAAAGGTGTCATTGAGTTCCTGACGTAGGCTCGATATATCTGACCAGTCGGCGATGACCCCTTCGTATTTTTTGCTGATGAGTTCGTAGAGTAAGGTTTCAATCGTGGGGACACTAAAAACTTTAGCCCCGAGTGCTTTTAGCTCGTCTGTAAAATAAGCATTGGTGATCGAGGCTATCTCTTTGCCCGCAAAGCTATTTTCATTACAGCAGTCGATTTCTCTCATGGTGAGATAAAACAGAGGGCGGTCAAAATAGCTATCTGTAAATAATAATTTTTCTCGTCGGCTTGGAATGTCCGTAATTCGGCTTATCACAGACATTCCATATTCATGGATGTGGTTGTAGGCTTCGTTCCAACTATCGTAGCGAGCTTTAAAGGTCAGCCCCGAGTCACGATTCAATATGTCTATAAAGCTGTCAACTAAGGCGGCATCAGGCTCGTATCTTCGACTGTAAACAGAAAAGAAGGGAATAATTTGTTGACGATGCTGCTGAATGAACCGCTGCTCGTCTTCGGTGTATACGACGTCTGCGCGACCTAACAATGGCAAGACAGAACAGCAAATGAGTAAAAGTTGGACAAACGTTCGCAAAGTAATCTTCCATGAGTATGACAGAATAACCTTAAATTTAGCTTATCTATGGACATTTTCCCAATGTAAAAAATAAGCTTAAGATAATTAGAATATTGTGCTGTATAAATTAACAGTTGTCGTGGACTTTTGTAACGTGCAGCGGCAGAATGGATTTTTCATTGGATGTAGGTAGACATGGCAATAGTCTTGGGGATTGACCCCGGTTCTCGGATTACAGGCTTTGGTGTGATTAATCACTATGCAGGTAAAACTGAATACATCGCCAGTGGTTGTATCCGTATTCCCGACATTGATCTGGCCGATAGGCTGAAACTTATTTTTGATAATGTGGGGGAGGTGATTGAGCGTTACTGCCCACAAGAATTTGCTATTGAGCAAGTTTTTATGGCCAAAAATGCGGCCTCTGCCCTGAAGTTGGGTCAAGCTCGCGGGGCTGCTATTGTTGCTGCGGTGAATAAAGATTTGCCCGTGGCTGAATATTCTGCGCGTCAAATTAAACAGGCGGTCGTCGGTACAGGTGCCGCCAACAAAGAGCAGGTGCAGCATATGATAAAGACATTGTTAAAGTTGCCAGACGCACCACAAGCTGATGCAGCGGATGCGCTAGCGGCAGCACTTTGTCATGTGAATACCCAGGCTAGCCTTATTAAATTGGCCGGTGCGAAATCTGTTCGCCGTGGTCGCATTCGTTAGGAGTCAACAGTGATAGGACGTCTTAAAGGCATCGTGATCGAGAAACAAGCCCCAGAGTTGTTGCTCGATGTTAATGGTGTTGGCTATGAAGTGTTAGCCCCCATGTCGACATTTTACCGCTTGCCAGGGCAAGGGGATCCGGTCGTGCTTTATACCCATTTTGTTGTGCGTGAAGACGCTCAGCAATTGTATGGTTTTTATGATAAAAATGAGCGCAGCCTTTTTCGGGCCCTGATTAAAGTCAATGGTGTGGGTCCAAAGCTTGCGTTGACGATTCTTTCGGGGGTAGAGGCTGAAGAGTTTGTCGCCAGTGTGCATCGTGGTGATAGCGATGCTCTTGTTCGCCTTCCTGGTGTGGGTAAAAAAACGGCAGAACGATTAATTATCGAAATGAAAGATCGCCTAAAAGATTGGCAAGTGGGCGATGCCACGGTCGATATTTCTGCATTGTCGGCTGCTCCTTCTGCCAATCAATTAATTGCTGACGCAGAAAGTGCATTGGTAGCGCTTGGCTATAAACCCACAGAAGCAGCAAAAGCCATTGCCAAGCTCTCTGGAGATTATGACAATAGCGAAGCAATGATCCGCGCAGCATTAAAAGCCATGGTGAATAAATGATTGAAACCGATCGATTGATTTCCCCTGTCGAGAATCGCAGTGAAGATGCTATTGATAGGGCAATCCGCCCCAAGTTACTGGACGATTACACTGGCCAGCCAGTGGTTAAAGAACAGATGTCGATATTTATGCAAGCGGCCAAGCTGCGTAATGAGGCGCTGGACCACACGCTGATATTTGGTCCTCCGGGGTTAGGAAAAACCACCTTGGCGAACATTATTGCTAACGAGATGGGGGTTCAATTGAAAACCACCTCCGGGCCAGTATTGGAAAAAGCGGGTGACTTAGCGGCGTTGATGACAAATTTGGAGGAGGGTGATGTCCTCTTTATCGATGAAATTCATCGTCTGAGTCCTTATGTCGAAGAAATTCTCTATCCAGCGATGGAAGACTACCAACTCGATATTATGATTGGTGAGGGGCCTGCTGCTCGATCTATCAAGCTGGATCTGCCGCCCTTTACGTTGGTAGGTGCAACAACCAGAGCAGGATTGTTAACCTCGCCGCTGCGGGATCGTTTCGGTATTGTACAGCGCTTGGAATATTACAACGTCGCTGACTTGTCGAATATTGTGGAGCGCTCTGCACGTATTTTGGGCTTGCAGATTGATGAGTCAGGCGCGGTTGAAATCGCGCGTCGCTCCAGAGGTACGCCGCGTATCGCCAACCGCTTGCTGCGACGTGTACGTGATTATGCTGAAGTGAAAGGTGACGGCGTCGTAACCAGTAATATTGCCGATTTAGCACTTAATATGCTCAACGTCGATGCCAGTGGTTTTGATCATATGGATCGACGATTGCTCTTGGCGATGCTGGAAAAATTTGATGGTGGTCCAGTGGGTATTGAAAGCCTTGCTGCTGCAATTAGTGAGGAGCGTGACACCATCGAAGATGTTTTAGAGCCCTACCTGATTCAGCAAGGGTTTGTCATGCGTACCCCCCGAGGTCGTGTAGCTACAATTCGCGCCTATGAGCATTTTGGTATCGTGCCGAGCGGTACGAGTAATGTCGCACAAAAGAATTTGGATTTATGAGTGAATTTTATTGGCCTTTACGCGTCTATATCGAAGATACAGACGCTGGCGGCATTGTTTATTACGTCAATTATTTAAAGTTTATGGAGCGCGCCAGAACAGAATGTTTACGTGCTTTAGGCTATGACAAGCAAGCTATTTTTAATCAAGACAGAATGTTTGTGGTGGCTTCGGCTAACGTCAATTATTATATGCCTGCGCAACTAGATGACGAGCTCATCGTTCGCACTGCAGCGGTTAAAATTGCTCGTAGCTACATCGTCATGCAACAAGATGTGTTCCGCGGCGACATCAAATTGTGCGGAGGTGAAATTAAAGTCGCCTGCGTTGATAGAAATATGAGACCTGCGCCAATGCCAAGCGAAATGCGTGAAGCTTTGATGAATCAGTAAGGAAGAATTTGTGAACGACGAAATGTCTCTTTGGACGCTCATTAGCAGCGCCAGCCTACTTGTCCAATTGGTGATGGCCTGTTTGGTACTCGCCTCAATGCTGTCGTGGTGGATGATTGTGCAGCGCACAATGTACTACAGTTCGGCAAAGCAAGCTTACTCGCAGTTTGAGCGTCAATTTTGGTCGGGTGTCGATCTGGCTCAACTCTTCAGGAAAAGCGTCGCTAAGCCAAGTGTGGCCGGTGTAGAGGCAATTTTTGTGGCTGGATTTAAAGAGTTTTCGCGCTTGCGTCAGCAGTCGGCCGCCGATCCTGAGGCCGTTATGCAGGGTGCCGAGCGAGCGATGCGAGTTGCGATCGCACGAGAGGAAGACAAGCTCGAACGCTTTTTGCCGTTTTTAGCAACAGTGGGTTCTACAAGCCCCTACATCGGATTGTTTGGTACTGTGTGGGGTATTATGAATGCCTTTAGAGGCTTGGCTAATGTACAGCAAGCCACACTCGCTACGGTGGCGCCAGGCATTGCCGAAGCGCTCATAGCGACGGCTATGGGTTTGTTTGCTGCGATTCCTGCAGTTATCGCCTATAACCGGTTTTCTTCACGTATGGATCATATGATCGGTAATTACGACACTTTTGCCGATGAATTTTCGAGTATTTTGCATCGTCAGGCGCACGCCAAAGCTCGCGTCAGCGCGGAGTAGATCGTATGGCAAGACGTCAGCGACGCAAGCTCAATGCCGAGATTAATGTGGTGCCCTACATCGATGTGATGTTGGTGCTTTTGGTGATTTTTATGGTCACTGCACCGCTGTTAATGCAAGGTGTTGAGGTAGACCTGCCTGAAGCTAGCGCAAAACCCGTTGTTTCCGCTGATCAGGAGCCCTTAATTGTTTCTATTAAGCAAGACGGAAGTCTTTATCTAAACTTGGGCGGCGATCAGCAGGCAATAGAAGAACAGGCTCTGTACGAAAAAGTTGCCATTATTATGCGCCGAAACCTTGAAAAGCCCGTCGTCGTCTGGGGTGACAAAAGAGTACCTTATGGCCGCGTCGTTTCAGTAATGGCGGGGTTACAGGGGGCGGGTGTTCCCAATGTAGGTTTGGCGACAGAGGCTCCTTGATGTTGTGGTTGCGGGTTTATGGCTGGCCCTTGCTGTTTACATTGCTCATTCACCTAGGTGTTGGCTGGTTGTTATTGGTCGGTTGGCAAGGTGAGCCGACGTTTTCGCAGCCGGTAAGTAAACCGTCCCTGATAAAAGCGACGGTGGTTGAGCTTCCCAAACCAAAAACTGCCGTCGTGAAAAAGAAAAAGCCCACGGCAAAGGTTAAAAAGCCCAAAGCGAAACCTAAATCAACACCAAAAGCGACTTCGCCCAAGGTAAAGTCGCCGCCAGCTAAGTCGATAGCGAAGAGTGACGCCAAATCCAAAACACCGCCTAAAAAAGAGCCAACTGTTAAGCCGCTAGCAGTGCCAACAGCTCAGCCCGATACTGCTCTAGATTTAGACCTGAGTGAGGAATTAGCCGCCGAAGACGCCCTCAGAGAAGCTGAAACCGAGCAAGAGCTCGTAAATAGTTATATAGCTAAAATTATGGCCATGGTGGAAAGTGTTTGGAGCAGGCCACCTAGCGCTCGAAATGGAATGCAAGCGATATTGGTGGTGAACTTGATTCCCACCGGCGAGGTCGTTAATGTATCCGTTGCTGAATCAAGCGGGAATGCAGCATTTGATACTAGCGCGGTGAACGCTGTCTATAAAGTTGAGCGTTTTGATGACCTGCGGGGTATGAAACCCGCTATGTTTGAGGCCAGTTTTCGTCGCTTCAGGCTAATTTTTAAACCGGAGGATTTGCGTCTGTGAGAACTTTGCTGATTTGTGTTGTTTTTCTGCTATCGAATTTAGCAAGAGCAGAGCTCACTATTGAAATCACTCAGGGGCAGGACAATCCAGTAGCCATCGCTATTGTGCCTTTTTCCAATAGTGCGGCCGAGTTAACTGAAGATATTCACGGCATTGTCAATGCTGATTTATACCGCAGCGGCCGTTTTGCTCCGCTTCCGCCATACGATATGTTGAGTCAACCTCACACCGCTGCCGAGGTGTTTTTCAATGAGTGGCGGGCGGTGAATGTTGAGTATGTACTGATTGGGCGTATTGCCAACGATGGGTTTGGGCGCATTCGTGCCAGTGTCGAATTATTTGATGTGCTACGTCAGGGCATGATCATGGAGTTCAGTGCTGATGGTGGTGTATTAGAGCAACGAGATATTGCTCATGCTATTAGTGATGCCGTGTTTCAAAAACTGACCGGTATGCCCGGTGCCTTTTCTACCAAAATTGCCTATGTATCGGGTAAGAATGAATTTGGTAGCGATTCAGTAAGTTACAATAACCGTTTGATGATCGCTGATGTTGATGGCGCCAGAGAGCGACAGTTATTGGAGTCGAGTCAGCCGATATTGTCACCTTCTTGGTCGCCAGATGCTAAAAAAATAGCTTACGTGAGTTTCGAAGATGGTAGGCCGGCGATTTATATTTATGATTTGGCCACTAATCAGCGCCAGAAAGTTACCGCCTTTTCTGGGCTAAATAGTGCTCCTGCTTGGTCGCCTGATGGAAAACATTTGGCTATGGTGTTGTCAAAAAGCGGCAATCCTGACATTTATGTACTAGATTTAGAAACACGAAAGTTACGTCAGATGACGCGACACTACGGAATTGATACCGAGCCGAGCTGGTTGCCCGATGGATCAGCGTTGGTGTTTACCTCCGATCGAGCGGGACAGCCACAAATTTATCAGGTTGATATGGCAACCGGTTACGAAGAAAGGTTAACATTTGACGGTAACTACAACGCCAGAGCCCGTGTTCTGCTAGATGGTAGTGGTATTGTGTTAATTCACCGTAGTGAGGGCTATTCGGATTACCATATTGCCCTGCAAAATATTGAGCGTGGGACAATAAAAGTTTTAACGACGACAGTGTTGGATGAGTCCCCCACTGTTGCACCAAACGGTAGCACGGTGCTTTACGCTACCAGAGATAGTGGTAGAGGAATATTAGCAGCAGTATCCGTAGACGGAAATGTGAAATATAATATCCCCTCTAATGCCAGGGATGTGCGCGAACCAGCTTGGTCGCCTTACATTTCGGACCATAAGTTTTTTTTGAATCAGTAACGTACCCAAGGAAATGACAATGAACAAAATGAAAGTACTAGGTGTTTCTCTCGCCGCACTTCTCGCTGTTGGCTGTTCTAGCACCAGCACTATGGATTCACAGAGCCAAGCAGAAGCTGAAGCCGCTGCCGCCGCTGCCGCTGCTGCTCAAGCAGAAGCTGATCGCCGCGCTGCCGCGCAGGCCGCTGCAGAAGCAGAAGCTCGTGCGCTTGAAGCTGAGAAAAATAGCTTGGAAACCGTATTCTACTTTTCTTTCGATGAATCAGCATTGAGCCCAAGCACCCGCACAGCTTTGGATGCAATGGCTTCATACTTGAAGAAAACAAACGGATCAATTCGCCTTGAAGGTCACGCAGACGAGCGCGGTTCACGTGAATACAACATGGCTCTTGGTGAGCGTCGTGCCAAAGCAGTTGCTAACTACCTTTCAATTCAAGGTGTTGACCGTTCACGCTTCGACATTATTTCATACGGTGAAGAGCGTCCAGCTATGATGGGCCATAGCGAAGGCTCTTGGAGCAAAAATCGTCGTGCTGAAGTAGTACTTTAAGTCACTGATTATGCGGTATATTTCTTCTTTTGCAGCGCTGTTGGGCGCTGCTTCTGTGTGTTTGGTTCATGCACAGCCGGCTGAGGTTGTCGATTTAACCGAGTCGGCACCCACCCTGTTGGTGCAAACCCCAATTGCTGTGAATCAACCAAGCCAAGTTCAAGATAATTCGGCGCTCATCGTTGAAGAGTCAGGACCCAGTAGTGGAGATTTATACTTTCAAATGCAGGCTTTGCAGCAAGAAGTTATGGAGTTGCGCAATATTGTGGAGCTCCAAACTCGACAGCTAAACGAGTTGCGCCAGTTGAGTTTGCAGCGCTACATAGAGCTTGATCGGCGAATGGTTACCACAGGAAGTGCTCCGGTATTATCCACTGAGGGCGACGAGGTGGCGCAAGAAGTATCGGCTATGGATGGGCTGGTTGATGTTTCAGTTTCACCTGTTGCAGCAATCACAAAAACGGATATTGAAGCTTACGACGATGCTTACCAGCTTGTAAAAGCCCGCAATTATCAACAAGCCATTCCGCTTTTTGAACGATTCCTTGCAGAGTACCCAGCGTCGTTACGACAGGCCAATGCTTACTACTGGCTCGGTGCTTTGTACATGGTGGTAGACCAATTGCCACAAGCCGAACAGCGCTTAACCGAGCTGTTAAATCTCTACCCTGATCATGCCAAGGTGCCCGACGCGAGTTACAAGTTGGCCACGTTGTATTTCAAGCAGGGTAATCGTGATCAAAGTCGACAACTTTTAGAAGAAATCGTAGCTAAATACGCCAATTCCAACAGTAATACGGTACAATTGGCCTCCGCTTTTTTACGCGATAACTTCTAACGGTAAGGCATGACAGACACGGTTCGAATCACCGAAATTTTTTATTCATTGCAAGGCGAATCCAGAACGATTGGTTTGCCCACGGTTTTTGTGCGCCTAACTGGCTGCCCATTGCGGTGCAATTATTGCGATACGGAATACGCTTTCCACGGCGGCAAGAGCATTGCTATAGAAGCGGTGTTGGCCGATGTGGCAAGCTATAATCCTCGCTTTGTATGTGTCACCGGTGGTGAGCCTTTGGCTCAAAAATCTTGCTGGCCGCTGTTAACCCAATTATGTGATGCGGGTTACGAGGTGTCGCTTGAAACTAGTGGCGCTATGTCCTGTGAGGGTGTGGATGAACGTGTCGTTAAAGTCATCGATTTAAAAACCCCTGACTCAGGCGAACAGGCGCGCAATGATTACTCGAATATTCAGCGTTTGACTCATCGAGATCAGGTTAAATTTGTTGTGTGCTCTAAAACTGATTATGAGTGGGCTAGATTTGCGATGGATCAGTACGACTTGACGAGCATAGGTTGCGAAATTCTTTTCTCTCCTAGTTACGGTCAAGTATCCCCGCGTGAATTAGCAGAATGGATATTGGCAGATAATCTACCCGTCCGCATGCAACTGCAGATGCATAAATTAATCTGGAACGACGAGCCGGGGCATTAATGACGCAAAAGAAAGCCGTAATTCTGGTATCGGGTGGCTTGGACTCAACCACTGTTATCGCTATTGCAAAAGCTCAGGGCTATGAGTGTTACACATTAAGTTTTGATTATGGTCAGCGACATCGCGCCGAGCTAATTGCCGCAGACCGCGTGTCTAAATCTCACGGTGTGGCTATTCATAAAACGGTTAGGCTTGATTTAAGTACCATTGGCGGCTCTGCCTTAACGGATATGAATATCGATGTGCCTGAGCAAGAAACAACAGGCATTCCAGTCACCTACGTACCCGCTCGCAATACCGTATTTTTGTCGATTGCACTAGGTTGGGCTGAAGTGTTGCAGGCTGATGATATTTTTATTGGTGTTAATGCAGTGGACTATTCGGGCTATCCTGATTGCCGACCAGAATATATTGAAGCGTTTGAACGTGTAGCTAATTTAGCCACAAAGGCTGGTGTTGAAGGCAATACCATGAAAATTCATACGCCGTTGATTGACTTAACGAAGGCGCAGATCATTGACTTAGGTATGAGTCACGGTGTCGATTACAGTATGACGGTATCATGCTACCAAGCCGAAACGATGACTGGTGCTGCCTGTGGTAAATGTGATTCTTGTCGTCTACGTCGTAAAGGTTTCGAGGAAGCAGGCGTTAAAGATCCTACTCTCTATCAATCATCGCATTAAGTACAATCAATCTGCCTTGCCTTTGGCATTCCCTTAGCATAGCTACTAGTATAATAATTCAAATAGTCTAAATGAATTGGAATGCTAATGAGTTTGTACCGTGCACTGATCGCTTTTGGATTACTTGCGAGTATCGCGGTTTACCTTGATAACGATCCTAATAGATTTCAGCCCTTGAGCTTCGCGACCAATCATTGGTTAGGTTACGAGCCTCTTTATGTTGCCAGTGACATTGGCTTAATCGATGAAGAGCTTCTTGAACTTTATACCCTTACGTCTACAACTGATGTCTTTAGAGCGTTACGCCACGGTGAAATAGATGGCGCGGCATTAACACTAGATGAAGTTTTGCTTTTGGTGTCGGAGGGGCTTCCGCTAACTATCATCGGTGTCGCCGATGTCTCTGATGGCGCAGATGCCGTTTTACTGAGCAATCGCCACCCTGTTGATG
>Ga0209961_1000477_pt1 | contig 13606 bp, 15 predicted proteins | sample SalPonA_B_H2O_MG_FD_185719 | JGI IMG/M metagenome (GOLD analysis project Ga0209961, IMG submission 185719) | Water microbial communities from South San Francisco under conditions of wetland restoration - Salt Pond MetaG R2A_B_H2O_MG (SPAdes)... | ecosystem: Environmental > Aquatic > Non-marine... | reverse complement strand
GAAAGAATGCCTTTATCTTCTTTGCGTATAGTGAATTGAGCCGGGGAACGTTGCATTCCGACAATAATTTCTAAACAGTCTTCAATAGTGGCAATATTAGTTTTCATGCTATTAATATAGCATGTTACAAACGATCTGTCAATCGTTTAATAGGAATTCCTTGTGCAATTTCTTCAACAGTCCATTCTGTGTGTGCGTAGTCATTTAGCCACTGCTGTCTGTCGGGCATAACAGGATTATTAATATTTGCTAAGTCGTGATTAGCTACGTCATACGCCAACGATAAGGGCCCTACAAACGCTGGAACGCCTTCAAGTATACTGTGTATGCCAGGATTGCTACTCCAGCTTACAATAGCGTATACGTTGCTGTAATCAATGCTATAATCGTCATACGATCCTTCAACCTTTTGAGGTCGTTGGTAATAAACGTTTTTAAACTCGTCTTCTATATTCGGCAACGGACAACGAGGATGTGGGCGAAATATTATGGAACGATCTGTATGCAATCGTATTTCTTTAATAGTATCCGAAACCCAATTATGCATAACAGGCATTTGTTCCCACTGCAAACTTTTATTGTGTTGTCCCGTAATAAGAATATATTCGCCGTCAGTGCGCCAAGGTTTTAATTCCAGTCCGAGAAGATTAGCACGAGAACTATCGTTGCCCATGTTCCCAAAATAAGCATCCCTATTAATTCCATTAAGACCTACCTTCCAAGTTGTGCCTCGTTTTATGCCACCAACTTCTAAAACCACCACGGGCTTTTCCATAGCTCTGGATCTGTCCCAGATAGCTTTGTTCCCAGCCATTCTACCATTCCAGAGAACACTCCAAATAACATCCACATCGGCAGTAGGATCGTTATCAGAGCAGCTATAACCCAAACTATGAGCGCCAGCTCTAAACGCATCAAATACCGGTCCGCTATTGAGTGCTCCATGTTGTCTCCATAAACTAAAACGCATTGGTTAAATAATCCTATAAGCATATTTACACGAGGTATATAATGAAGAACATAACTGTGGTCACAACGTTTCACAAGCCAGGATTAGATCTATATGGACAAAGATTTTTAGACAGCTTTGCAGAACGTGTAGACAAAAGAATTAAATTACTCGTGTACGCAGAAGCATGTGACCCAATTAATCCTGATCCTAAACAGATAACAATATTAAATGCAGAGCAAGAACTTCCTAAGTTAGTTGCTTTTAAAGAACAATGGAAGGACGATCCTCGTGCAAACGGAATTCCTCCAGATAACATAAAGGCACGTAGACCCCGCGACTGGCATAAAAAGTTTAAATGGGATGCGATTCGTTTTGCCAATAAAACCTACGCTGTATTTGATGCTGCTGAACGCACACAAGAAGATTGGCTAGTATGGATGGACGCAGACAGCTATATTCATAGTCCTTGGGGTTACGAAGATTTTGTCAATCTGTTACCTCAAGATAAATGGGTTACATATGTAGGTAGAGGTAAAGGATCACAAACTTGGCCAGAATGCGGATTCTATGGCATGAATCTAAATGACAGTACTTGTAAAGAATTTTTAAGTATATTTGAAGAGTATTACGAAGATGCAGAAGAAGGCATCTTCACACTTGAGGAATGGCACGATAGCTATGTCTTTGGAGAGTTATTAAACGAGTTTAGACGTAGAAATCCAAACGTTCACGACTACTCAGCAGACATGTATCTCAAAGAAGCTAAGACAGGCGGCGGCGGTCATCCGCTTATTAATGGTCCGCTAGGTAAGTTTATGGATCACATGAAAGGCGGACGTAAAGAAAAGGGTCGTAGCTTAGATAAAGATCTAATGGTTAATCGAGATGAGGATTACTGGAAACAGTAATCCCTCATATGACGCCAAGCAGTTCCGTCCTCTAATTCACTAAATTTCCAATGAAACATGCTAATACGTTCTAACCAACGTTGTCTATCAAATTCCTCTGGACTTTCTAATTTACTAAAATCAGTATGTGCTACTTCTGCACATTGGCTTGAAACGGGACCAGTAACAAAGGCAGAATAGCCTTTTATTATTGGTCCTACAATACTACTGCTGTTATGATTGACTACTGCCCATGCAAATTTTAAATCGTCTTCTAACGTTTTGTTAAAACTTAAACTAACATTTTTTATTTTCGTTAAGTGCTGCTGTATTATCCCTGCATTTCTAATTGTTTGTTTATCTTTAGGATGCAAACGTATAATAATATTTCTACTAGAATGTTTTCTAATTTCGTTACAAGTATCTATTAGCCATTTTAATAAACTAGTTTTACCCATGCTCCATCCACCGTCTCGCTGTGCACAAATTAAAATGTGACTACCGTGTTTGACAGGAGAATGTAATTTTATGTTGCAGTCTTTAGAAATTTGTTTCCATCGTTTAGGGTCGATTACATTATCGAAATAATTTCCAGTGTGAGGAAATATTCCATCTAAACTGTATCTTAAATAATTATGTGGTTGGTTATTCTTAGTTGCGTACAAAAATAAATTTGAATCAGCAGTGCATACGTGTTTGTTTGATATACAATCTATAGCATGTTGTCTTAACGTAAGATGAGGCAAGTTTTTACCGCGTTCGTGTTGCCATCCTTGAATTACAGCAACATCAGAATCAATTAAATTGTAACCGTAGTGTACAATGCCTGTGTCTCCTACAGCATTAACACCTTGAATAAATTTAATTAGCAGCTCGTATTTTTCTTTTGTTTTATTTTTTGCAGGTACTACATTATAATAACTAACAACTTTCATTAACTATTCTCCAAGCAGTACCGTCTTGCAGTTCTTTAACATTAAATTGACAGTAGCTCAAGTGTGCTGCATAATCTATAATTTCTTCTTGTGTAGGTATAGTAGGATTTTCTATTTTATCAAGTGAAGTGTCGCATAATACTTGAGCTGCATTTGGACCTAGTGCAATTGCTGGTTTTCCGTGCAACAATGCTTCTGTTGCAGCAATGCTATTGTATGTAACTAAACAATGCACGTCATCTTCAAGAGCTGCCCATATCGTCTTAGTTGTTGTACGTTCAGTACGACTAGGCTTCATTCTAATTTCGATAGGTCTATCTGTTAATTCTTTTATTTGTTCAACTACTTGTGCTGTCCATGTTTCTGCGTCTGGTTGGTCAAACAACATCATTACTTTATCACTCGGAGGGCAAATTAATATTTTACTTCCAGGTGTAAAATCTCTATAGCTATAGCCTAACAGTTTAAGCCTGTCATGCGGACGCTCTACAATAGGTCCTAGATGTTGTAAGTTGTTATAAGTAACACGATGCCATAATTTATTTCTATTGTTTCCTAAATACCCTGTATCAACTGTATAAAAAGGTCTACCTGTTTCCCAGCAATGATGAATCGCACGTCTGCTTCTACCTCCAATTCCGCGAATAAGCAAAGGAAGATTGGTTGAATTATTCTGCTCTTTGTCCCATGTCGATAAAGATCCGTTGGCTCCTAAAACAAAGCTTTCTAAAATTTTATCGAATGTTTTTTCGTTATCCTTAGTTTCGCTATTATTAATGCCAACTGCTTTAGGTTCCATAAGATTTTCTATCCTATTAAAAATTTCTTCTTTATTTTCTGCGTAAAAGTTTTGATAAGGATCGATAATTAAATTAACTATATCTGACAATAATAAGTTAATTTCGTCATTATAAGTTAAAGATTCAGTTCCTATTACTTTTTGTTTACTATTTTTTTCGCTGTCTTTTATCCTTGCTTTTAGATCTTCTATTAAAGGCAATAACGATGCAAAATTTTTATCGTACCAATATAAACGCTTCTTAGGCTTCCATTTATCAAATCCTCTTGGCTTCTTCATTTTAGATTATGTTGCTCGCAGTATTCGGTTAATATACGTTCTCTATGCCATTCGTCGCCCATTGGAGTAGTAGCAAACTCGTGAAAGCTCGGTGTGCCTAGCGTATAGTGTAACAATTTAGCATCCGGGTTAGGACCAAACTCATCCGGAAGCCAATTCCATTCAATTGGAAGTTCGCCAATACGGTTATCGTCAATATGCTGGAATCTATGCAATTGCGCACCAGTTGCATTTTGTACATATTCGGGTGTTAGCTTTCTGTTAGGGTAACTTGCACAATTCCAAAGGATAACACTTGACCAATTTTTACGAGGGTAGTCTTCGTTTTTTGCACCTAAATATTTGGTTTGCATTTTAGTTTTATAATCATGTTTAACTACTTGCACATCTAAAGTTGAATCACGCAGGTTCCAAAGTTTATATATGTCGTCACGCACAATCATATCGCCATCTATAAAAATTGCATGTCCTGAAAAGCCCATTAAGTGCGGAACAAGAAACCTACTATAAATAAAATGGTTTGACCCGTCAGTGTGCTTTTCTTCGTAATCTTTTAATAAATTTAAAGATAGTGGTATAATTTGCACAGGACCGCTTGCATGTCTAATAATAGAATTTGAACATACATGGAATGCAATTGCCTCTCTTGGATCGTATCCGATAAAAATTGGTATCATTAATCTCGCCTTTCTATATCATCTTCTGTTAGATCTTCACCTAGCCACACTTCAATAACACGGGCAGGTATTGTACCTACATTAACTGCTTTGTGCCAAGTTCTCGCAGGTATGTCAATACTATCTCCTGACTCGCATATTTGTACTCTGGCTACGCCGTTTAGGTTTTCTGAGTACATTGCTAGTTTGCCTTCAACAACGTGCCAATGTTCTGAACGTTTAGAATGGCGTTGATCACTTAGAGATTTACCTACATCAAATTCTAGTTGTTTTACTTGCCAACCATTGCCTTTGTCTAGCACAGTATACTTACCCCAGGCACGTTCTGTAGTAGGCTGACTCCATTCTTTTAGAATCCAACTGCTTGAGTTTTTCTTATCTTCACCGCCGACACCAAAAGCAAATGATAAGTTTTCAGCAACAACTTCCATTTCCGGAATATTATCACTTGTTCTATCTCCGCCATTTGCGAAGATTACTTCATCTTCTTCGTAGTGCCAACACTGTGTTTTGATAAAGTCTTTTGCAGTTCCATCGCTGTCATCAAACCCTACTACATGATCTACACATGCAAGTTCTTTAATAATAGCGCAGCGCTCTTCAAAAGGCATAAAGGCTCGACCTTTTTTGTGTTCGAGCCAAGCATCACTATTAACACCTACTACTAAGCGGTCGCCTAATTCTTTTGCTGCTTTAAAGTAGGCAATATGCCCTGAGTGGAGAGGATCAAACCCCCCAGTGACTAGTACAATATTCATGTAGGTATTTACGTGCTACCAACCGAAGATGTAATCTTTTCTGACGTTAGTAATTTCTTTTGCGCCGAGGCTTTTTAAAAATGCTCCGGCACAGTAATCTGTATCTGGATGCTGCTCACATACAATAATAGGTTTATTCTTTAATATAGTTTCGACACCGCCTTTAATAACTTCTAGTTCATGTCGTTCGCAATCAATTTTAAGAAGATTAAATTTTGGAAGAATTAGATCATCTAATCGTTTAATTTCTATAGATCCTTTGCCAACTTCACTAACAAAGCTGCTACCAGTATTTTCACTATCATAAACCATTTCGGCAACACTGTTAACACTTCCAATTGCGTACTTACGTATATCAACAGGAAGCCCGTTAACATTGCGCTCTAAACAACTATATACTTGTTCTAATGGCTCAAATGCTATAACACGTTGGAATTTTTCTGCTAACGGTTTTGCCCATAAACCTACATTTGCACCAATATCGAGCGCTACATTAAATTCTGTTATATACTTGTATGCTTCGTCTCTTACATCATCTTGATATTGGGGAGGTCCGCCATTCTTTACTCTTTTAGTAATTAAACGTTCAAAATGGTTATCAGTATCTGGCATCCAATAATTAAATACTTTTTTCATTCTACACCTAATAGCGCATTTTTACGACCAAACTCTTTTATAATTCTATATCCGTAAGGCTGTAAAATTTCTACAATGCTATCTCTTTTATAACCGTATCTCTCAGGGTGTTGTTTACGTTCAAATAGTATTGTTGGTTTTGTTTTTTTAATTGTTTCGAGTGCGCCTAATGCAATTAAAGGTTCGTACCCCTCTGCATCAATTTTAATAAAATCAATGTCTTCAAAATTATACGAATCTAAAGACCTAATTTGATGTGTTCCGTCTTTAGAGTTTGGCGTGATATGAGTACTAAACGTTTTTCTTTCTGTAAAATTAAGATCAACTAATTTACTAGTTTCACCTAATCCTACATTATATGTAGTAACATTATTAATGTTTTTTGTTTTTAAATTTTCAGTTAAGCAACTATACACATTTGGTTGTATTTCAAATGCATGTATTGTTTTAAATTTTGGAGACATATTATAACTCATAATACCAATATGTGCTCCAATATCAATTGCTGTACGAAAGTTTTTTACATACCTTAAACTTTCATCTAATTGATCTTTTTGATAATTATTAACGTTGCCGTTACCTTGTTTATGTGCGGATTTAAGTGCAATATCTCCTTCTAGAGAAATCCATCCGTCAATATTATAATGTTGCATCTTCCATACCTGCTACACGCAGTTTAACAATATTAGTGATTTGCCATTGTTTCTGATCAAGTGCTTTAAGTACACCTAACCATTTATTGCGCATGAGTGCAAACTCATTTACAATTTTTTCATAGTCACATACATCTACTTCACCGTCGACATACTTTTCTACGTCGCGACTAGTTAATGCACGTTGATAGTTTTCTAAATATTTTTTAAAATAAGAACTGCGCAACTTTCGCAATTCAATATTTAGAAAATTAAGAATTGCTTCAATTTCTTGAAGCTGATTAAAGCGATGTTCAACAATACCGGGCATTGCTGCGGCAGCACGTTCAATGTTGCCTTTTAGTTTAACTTCTAGACGAGCTTCGTTGAGCTCGTCTTCGAAGTATTGGATTGCTGCCGGTATCTCTGAAATATCGCGAGTTACTTTACTGTACCAGCCCATTAGTTATCCCAGTCGTCATCTTCATCATACATATCTGCATCAATATCTAGATAGTAGTTAATAGCATGATCTAGTGTTACATCGTTTCCTAGTGCATTTAAAAATGATTCGTCTGATGCACCATAGTCTGCTAACAAGTCAACATAGTTTTCTGCAACTATGTCTACTTGTTTTTTATCTAGATACGGCTTAAATAAATTCCAAATATCAGCAATATGCTCTTCAGTCATTGATTGTGCTTTCCTCTGTAATGTCATTAGATGCTTTTTCATCTTCAGAGATATTTACCTCTTCAGCGTCTTGTTTAGCAAAGTCTGCCATTACAATGTCAAGCTTTTCACCTACCCAGTTTTTACGGAATTCGATAATCTCTTCTCCTTCCTTAGTAGTGTAAGCATAGCGGTTGCCTTGCTTTTTAAGCATACCTTTTGCTTCAAGCAGGTCAAAGATACCTGAATAAGGATCCATGCCAGTTTCATACGGAATCTTAACTTGTACGCCTTCGAACGGTTTAGCATAACGTGTTTTCATTACCTTACACGCTGCTCTGATACCGTTTACAGCACTAGTCTTGTTACCGTCTAGGTCTTCTTTAAGTTTCAGTTTCTTCATTGCTACAACAATACTAGATGCGTATACAAAGCCTGAACCACCTGAAATCTTATCATCTGGATCGAACATATCTTGCGATGCATAAGTGTGGTTAGTTACTACCATACCTACGTTGTACGAACCAAACATGTTTACACAGTTAGTTACAAGTGCTTTAAGTGCTTTAGCCTTACGACCCATGTCACCTTTCATATCACCTGAATCGAACTGATTAACTTCAGTAGGTGACATAAGCATACCTAGCGAGTCAACTACAAACAATACTTTAGGACGTTCTTCTTCTGCCATATCTTTGTAGTCTTTCATAAACACAGAGATAGTTTTAGCAACGTCATCGATCATTGCCATGTTAAGTTTTAGCAACTTATCTTCTGTAGTTTCTACGCCTAGTGCTTGTAGCCAAGATTCGTCAAGTGCGTTCTCTGAGTCAATAAGAACAACAAAGATACCTTGCTCTTGTGCTGATTTTACAATGTTACCAGAAACAATATATGACTTGCCTGCGCCTGATTCGCCTGCAAATACTGATACCTTACCTAGTGGTACACCTTTGTTAAAGTCTCCTGAGATAAGATAGTTTAGTGCATAGTTACCGGTTGAAACCCAATCAGTTGGATCGTTAAAACCAGAGCTCATGCCTGTGATTGATTTTGTCAACGAGTTACGAAACTTCGTTGGATCGAATGCCTTTGTTGCCATGTGTTTCTCCTAATCTAAAAAGCGTAAAGGGGGATTTCTCCCCCAACAGTAGTATTAACCGTTTTGACGAGCGCGAATCATTGCAAGAATGTCTTGTGCGCCACCGCTTGCAGCAGGCGCTTCTGCTGCTGGAGCCGCTGCCGGTGCAGGGTCTGCGTCAAATGGCGGAGTGTCTTCAGCAACTGGTGCTGCTGGTGCAGGTGCGCTCTGACTTACAGCAGTTGCTTGTGGGCTTGCTGTTTTAGTTGGATCACCTGTACGCTGTGCCATGCCTGCAGGACGGAAGTACTGTGACCAACGATCTGGATCGTATGCTTCACCGTCTACTGATGCTTCGAACATTTCTTTAATGACCTTTACAGCCGTCTCGTCTGGCTTTTTAGGTAGGAAGTCATTTAGATCAAACAAGCCGTGTGTGTTGACTGCATTCATTTCTGCATCGCCTAGTGGACGCTCGCGACGAGCCCAGTTTGATGTAGAGTAGTCTGCGTAACCGCCTTTAGAACTTTTGTTAAGACGGAAATCAACACCTGCTGTGTAATCTGTTGGCAACTCTTCCATATCAGGATCCATTAGTGCTTGTTTAATGATCTGGAAGATTTGTGGGCCGATAATAAATCGACGAATTGGATTTTCTGGAGTATTATCGTCCGCTAGTGGATTGTCCGTTACAAAACCTTGGAAAATGTAAGAACGTTTTTTCCAGTACTTGCGTCCTAGATCTTCAAGTGACGGATCTTTAAACCAACCACGTACTTCTGATAGAATAGGACAAGTTTCGCCGTACATTTCCATACATGGAACTTGTACTTGTACTGGACGAGAATCTGTTTCACCTTTTACACCTGCAAAAGGTAGTTTAATCATCAAGCGCTCAGTCCAGAAGAATGTGTTATTTGGATTGCCATCTGGGAGGAAACGAAGTGTTGCACTTTCGCCTTCTTTCATATTCCAAAACGGGTAAATTGCGTTGTCACCTGGGGTGCTTGATGTGTTGCCGCCTGCGCGGTTTTCTTGTTCTTTGAGTTTTGCTCGGATTTCTGCCAATGATGCCATAGTATGTGCCTCCTAATTGTTATGCCTATGTGCGTTTTTATGTGCCTTGTTTGTGTAGCACAGTATATATACTACACAACTTTATTTATCTTGTCAACCAGAAGATGCAAGATTTTTTAAAAAAATTGACTGATCCTTACAGACCAGCCAATCTTGATATAGCTTCTAACTCAGATGAGTTGTCTTCTAACGATACCTCTTCATCGCGGTATCCATATTTTTCTGCTACTAGATGTCCTACTTTTTCAATGAATGCCTTAGCAGGTTCTATGAACTGTTCGCCGTAGTCCTTTTCTACCATTGTTAACACGGCAGTCTCGCCTTTAGGGAACTGGCCTGTTTCTCTGTCGAAGTAAGATAGAATAAATTCGCCTAATGGTGTCTTTTGTTCTTTTTCTAGTGTAATTTCGTCACCGTCTGGACCTTTAACTTTGTCGCCTTTTTTCTTGCCATCCATTTTAGCCTTGCGTACTGCGTGTGCGTATGCATTACCTTCTTCTTGGCTTTCTTGGTCTTTCTGCATCTCTTTGTACTTTTCAGGATCGCCTGTGCCGCCGCAGTCTGGGCAGCTCTTTGGACAAGTTTCGTCACAATCATTTGCTGCTTCACTAAATTGACCCATTGATGCTTCAAACGCTGCTTCAAGTTGTTGTTCTTCTGGTACGCAGTTAGGAACTTCTTTCTTTCCTTTCTTTTTCATACCTACCATTTTGTAACCTTTCCAGCATGGATCGTCATCTTCTGACACTAGGTCCTCTGGTCCAAGTTCTTGTGCTTTCGATGCTTCACTTACTAGTTTATAAATGTATGGGAATACATCTTGTAGTTCTTCGTTAAACTGTTTGATAGTTAGTTGATCGATCCAGTTTTCTGCAACATCTGCAGGAACATCTTCTAGCACTGCTGCTTCGAAACCTTCTACTGCTTCTTTGTAGTAACTTGGCTTTTGTAATGACTCAATTGTTTTCTTAACTGTTGAAATGCGCTCTTTAACTACGTCCATGTACCCGCTTAGACTTTCTGCCATTACACTTGAACGGCCCATGTATGCTTTAAACTTACGTAGTTTAGATAACTCTTCGCTCAAACTTGTAATATGTTTACCGAAGTCGTCAAATGGTTTTCCGCCTTCACTTACATGCTGTGCCATTGCACGAGCACCATTTAAGTGTTTGTATGGATATTTGAATCTTTCACCGTCTGCACTTTCTATGTAGATAGCACCTACCTTTTGTGTGCGGCCTGTTGCACTCTCTTGATTAATACTTTCCGTGTGCTTAATCATAATACGTGCTTCGCCTACGTTTTGATAACTTACACGGCTTGTTCCGTATAGTTTAGATTCGTTCATTTGATCGTCCCCGAATTTGTTTTTAGCCAAATACTTATAATCTCGTTTTTCTAGATTTGACTTGTTAATATTTTTTGTGTTGAAGTTTAGCATACGCTTTTTGCTAAACTTGCGTAATTCTTTTAAAAAGTTGTACCACTCGTTTTTAGTAAGCTCAGACTCGCCTTCTACAACATCAGTAGAGTACATAACAGAAATACCGTTTTCTTCGTCTAAGCTAATAGATATTTTACCTACATCTGCTTCAGTACCTTTAAACGGAAATTCGAAAAAACGTGCTTCAGAAGGCTCGTTTGTAATGTTGCCCTGTTCATTCCCAATTGTTACTTCAGGAAAACGACCACGTATTTTTGCAAATAATTCTTCTGCTATCTTATTTAAATTTTTCATAATAATATTTATCAATAACCACTTATAAAAATAGGCATAGGCAAGTCGTAATCATCGTCGTGATCTGCCTGTGTAAATGTATCGTATATGCGTGGATCCCAATCTTTTAATACTGCCATCATTCTTAGTGCAAGTAGCGTTGCACTTACTAAGTCGTCAGTCGTACCAGATTTGGCTTGAAAACTTGATCCAGTTGCTACAAAGTTTTTAAGCTCCGATATTAACGGTTTACTATTAACTTTCATTTTATCGTTTTCGATCATAGTTTTTAAACGACTACACGCTGTAATTTTTGTACCGTGTGTTGTATTAAAACCTTTGCGGAACTTGCGTACATGTCCTTTGCGCATAGGTTCCGATACAAACAGTCCAGGTATATTCTCTTCGCCGAAATCATTAATAACAAGTAGACATGCTTCACCTATGCCATTGTTTTCTACGCTCCAGTATATACCATTTGGATTTTTAGTTACTTCTGCTATGTACTTACATATATCACTTAATACACGTATTTGTCCCGGTATAGCAGTTGTATTGTGTTGCCATTCTGCTACTTGTTCATAACTTGGTAACTCAAACACTTGTATAGCTGCGTAGTCACCGCCTGTGCCCATACTAGGGTCAAGTGCTACTGCATATGTGTATTGACTAGTAGGCTTCTTGTACCAGCGTGTTTGACCCATATTAAGTATAGGATTATTACCTTCCATTGCAGCAAGTTTAAGCGAGTTAATTAGTGTTTCGTCAAATACTAGGAATTCACATCCATATTCACGACGGAACTTTTCTTCACCAATTCGTCCAATTTCTGCTTTCTTCCATTCCTCGTCACGATCTGGATGTTCCCACCATTGTGATACATATGATCGAAATCCGTTACGTCCTAGCTCTTGTTCGTTGCCGTGTTCGTCAAATCTGTTTTCTGCTTCTTTCCAAATAGTAGCAAATGTATCTTCATCTGAGTTAGGTGTTGATGTAATAATTGCCTGACCACCTGTTGCTAGTGTAGGTGATATTGAAGTCCAAAACTCTTCCGCAATATTAGGTTGCACAAACGCAAACTCGTCACAGTATAGTAGCGAGATACTCATACCACGTCCTGTGTTGCCTGTAGTTGTTTGTGCTACAATACGTGATCCGTTTTCAAACTCAATCGATTGCTTGTTATATGATGTAACACCTGCTCTGATATGATCTGGACACGACTCGTACACAAAGCGTATTCGTGACATAATCTCTTGAGCACCTGTATATTTGTGTGCTGCTACAAGAATAGTTTGGTCCGGATTAAACATTGCATACCATGCAAGATAAATTGCTGCACACGTAGTCTTACCTGTTTGACGTGGCATCATATTAATGTTAAAACGATACTTGTGGTATGTATCCATTAAGCCTAACTGATAGTCAAACGGTTCAAACAGTAGTTTACCTTTTACAGGATGCTGAATGTATGCAAAGTTACGTGCAAAGTACAAATAGCCATCATCAGGATCCATACACCTTGCAAGTTCTTCAATTTGCTTTTCTGTGTATGTATCTTTTGTATGTGCTTTTTTAGTTAGTACACCGTCTAATGATTTTGCCATAATAATATTTATAGAAAAAAATAGCGCCAATTGGCGCTATTTGGGCGTTAACTCAGCGGAGAGCTTAATCTTCTTCGTCGTCTCCAGCATTGTAGCTAGTACCGTATGTACCTTTTACATGCTTAACTTTAGATTTAGGCTCATCGTCAAAGTCCCAATAATCTTTTTCTTTTTCTTCACGGCGCTTTTCAATAGCCTTACGGATAGCTGCTTTTTTAGGATCATACTCAGCTGGCTCGTCTTTTTTGGCTTCAAGTGCTGCTAGTAGTTTTTCTTTAATTGACTGTTCTAAAGACATTTCTTCTTCGTCTTCTACAGCCATAGCATTGTCGCCATCTTGCGCTGCTGCGTATGCACCTTTTTCACGATTTAGACCGCCGCTTAAATCTTTAAGCATTGTGTTGTGATCGCTGTATTCTTCTTCTGGCTCGTTTTCGTAGCCTTCTTCTTCAATGCCTTCTTCTTTAGGCATCGGAAGTTCCATCTTAGGACCGTCAACTACATCACGTAGTCTTTCCATGTCCATGCGTGGTGATAGCATTTTAGCACTTACTGGCTCTGCCTGTTGTAGACCTGCGTTTTTCATCATGTCTAGTAGATCAGCAACATGCTCTTTGCCGCTAGCATTTAGTGACACGTTCATTGAAACAGGATTACCCTGATCCATTGGCGCAGATGGCATTTCGCTCATTCCGCACTCTTCGATGCGATCCATCGATTCAATTAGTTTTTTTATATCCATGGGTATTATCCTCCTACTACCGCTTTGCTATTTTCGCTAGAGTCGATATCCTTGCTCTCACCTTTTGGTGCTGCGGCAGCGGGATCATGTTCGCGTTCTTTTCTAGCTGTTTCTAATTCTTTTAGTAAATCCATTACTCTGTTGTTGCC
>Ga0209961_1000469_pt1 | contig 13673 bp, 22 predicted proteins | sample SalPonA_B_H2O_MG_FD_185719 | JGI IMG/M metagenome (GOLD analysis project Ga0209961, IMG submission 185719) | Water microbial communities from South San Francisco under conditions of wetland restoration - Salt Pond MetaG R2A_B_H2O_MG (SPAdes)... | ecosystem: Environmental > Aquatic > Non-marine... | reverse complement strand
CAATCATTCTATCTGAACCTGGATGAATTGCATATTTTTCTTGATTATCATTCAATGCTACAAACGGCGCAAATACTCCGTTCTCTCTTATGGATTTCAATAGATATTTTATTTTCAGAATACGATATAACTTCCGACTAGCAATGCCATCAACAGTAATAGTATTATCGGTCATCAAAAACGCATCTGGATTACTTTTCCAAAACTCTCTAACATCTCTGTCTGATTGATAATAATCATCAATGTAATCCGAATATTGATCAAGCTTAGAATACGGGTCTTCGGGTACTATCATTCTTTTAATCAATATATCAGATTTAATAAAACCTTTATATATCACAACATTGTCTGGCTTAGTATCCAGAAATCGTTGAACTAGGTCTATATCTTTTTTATTTACGTCTTGTATATTCATATTTTTAAAATGGCAATTCGTCAAGAACTTCCCAGTCATCATAACCCATTTCAACCAGTTGTTGTTTTATGTCTACTGCTATTTTTCTAGTGTTAGACACATATATGTTTTTAAACCCAGCCTCTATTAGCTCTCGTTCAACACTAGTACATAACTGGTCTTCACGTTCTTGAGTTTCAAGTACGTATTGCCCCATTTTACTCATAGTAGCTCCGGAAACATCTGCTTAACATAGTTGCGAATAATAATACTATCTTCCATATCAGCATCATCAGCACGAACAGTAGGTGCTTCAATGCCTTCATCTTCAATCTGTTGTTTAGCAAGTGCTAGGAGTTGTCGTTTGTTTAGTTTTTGAACTTGACTAACTGATGTGTTTTTACGAACTATCGCACTAAGAATGTATACAGCTACATCATCTACTGACATAGGGATTTCAATCTTAGCGTTAATTCGTTTTACGCCATCTTCGTATAGTTGTGCTCGCATGTTGTTTTACCTTCTATAAGATTACTTGTTTGTCTATTCTCTTATAGTATAGCACCATTACAGATATTGTCAACCATTATTTCTTACTTTGTTTAAAGTTTTTAGTTACCTTCCAAGGCATCTAATCTGGCAGTGAGTGCTTCTATTTGTGCTTGTAGTTGGGCTACAATTTCTTCACGATTTTCCGGCTCTAATCCGATAGCACCTGGTTGTAAATTTGGTTGTACTGGACCGCCTGTACTTTTGTCTGCATTTCCATTAACAACATTTGTTGTATAACCTATGATTCTACCACAATAATCATACACAGGCTGTCTTTCTGTTATAGTAGGAGAAAATTCAACGTTGTTTTCAAGCTTGGCAATTAATTCAGGTTCCAATATATAATCAAACAAGTTTTTACCAGATTCATCAACTGGATATGCTTTTATTTGATCATACAATGATTGTAATCCCATCGCAGTAGAAGTGGCGGTAGCAACACTCATATCATATGGAAGCATAACACCAACTCCGGTGTTTATACGCTGAGAAGGCGAAAAAATGGAACCACCGTTATCTTCAACAGTCACAGGATTTGATTCAAATTCAATAAGAGCTTCTAGTTCTTGTGTAAAATTGATTAATCCTGATTCAATACTATCTAAACGCTCTTGTAGATTTGCCACTGAGCCAGAATCAATGTCATCTATCAAAATACCAATATCTTTAATTACTCCGCCAGTGAATATATCAAAATTAATACCAGTGATACTTCGGTTTAAACTTACACAACCGCCTATGTCTTGGTCAGCAATCTGGCCTAGTTGATTTAAGATATCTAAACCTTTGCCTGTGAATGAACCTACCATGTCTTTTAGTACGTTAGGTATAGGACGAGGAATTATAGGTGTGCCACAGAAGTTAATCATATTGGCAATAGATGCAATTTCATTGATTGCGCCATTCAATCTTCCCAGCAACGAATCAAATCCAGTATGCTCTATGAAACTATTAAGTGCGTCTTGAGCATCTAACAATGCTCCCGATAATGCACCTAGTGCCGCGGGTATTTGAGGAATCAATCTTGACAAATTAACCGAAAGACACATCTGGATATTAGGCAATTTAATACCATTACCTGCCAACAGCGCACACACCAGTTCTTTTGCAGTAAAACTTGCTGTCTGTGCTGTGACGGTACCAGTTGCTAAATCGCCTGTGATATTAGTAGGCAAATCAATGCCTGTATTGAGATAGTCGTGTGCTGTTTTTAATCCATTTAAAAAATCGGCCACATTTAATCTCCTACATACACATCAGGACTGCCAGCGGCAGTCTTGGGATTACAATGTGCTCCGCCTGGACAAAGTCCATCTGGATGCGCATTGTCAGAAGAATGATTTACTACCATTATGTTATGCACATATACATTCCGACACCTGGCAATAAGTGCGCCGCCGCTATGTGTATTCGGGTCACCATTGACCGATACCAATAGATTATTCGCAAATACATCACCTTGATGAGTCACTACCGTTGTAGCACCACATGCTCGGGAGTCAGTGTGTCGGTGTATTTTGGGCATATTAAGTTACAATTCCTGATGTTTGCTGTGTGTAGCCTTTAGCAGTATCTTCTGCCGACTTCACCACAGTAATAACACTATTTAGACGAATATCTAACCTAGTGTCAGGTGTAATTGTGAATAGGTAAGGAGCTAGGCTCATACCTTGTTCTGTTGCTACTAGAGTTAGTGGCATTTGAACAGTTAGTGAGTCTTTATTTTCTTTTACTAATTTAGCAACGATTTCTTCACCGCTAGATAGTTTTAGAGTTACAACATCACCGTCTTTGTAAGGAACTTGAATTTCTAACATTATAGTTTAAATCCTGAATCAATTATTGGTTTATTAAAATGTTCACGCAATTCCTGAAAGCCACCGATTGACTTACCATCCACTTTAATTTGTGGGAATGTACGTGCGCCTGGGAACTCTTCAAAGATTTCTTCACGAGTGAAGTCTTCGTCAAGTTGTTTGTAAGTGAATGCGACTTGCTTTTGCTCGCAAATCGCTTTCGCTTGTTCACAGTAAGGGCAATGAGGTTTGCCCCAAATCTCTACCATCATAGTGAGAATCCTTTAAATGTATCTTGTGATACATCTTGTTTTGTACCACCTTGAATATAAGATGTAATCTCTGTCTCTTGTGGAGCCACTTGTACCTCTGCACCACTAATCCACTTTTGTGTCCATGGCAATGGATTCGCCTGTGTCACATGATACGGACATTTAAGACCTAGTGCTACCATACGCTTACAAGCAATCCATTCAATGTAGTTACTTAATAGCTCGGCATTCAAACCAATCATAGAACCATCTTTAAATAGATATTCTGCCCATTGTTTTTCTTGCTCTACCGCATCAACAAACATTTGAATAACTTCTTCTTCACATTCTTTAGCAATATCAGCAAACTCAGGGTCTTCTTTAGGAAGTACTTTAGTTAATAGATATTGTGTAGACGCAAGGTGAAGGTTTTCATCACGAGCGATTAGTTTGATAATCTTAGCATTGCCTTCCATCTTTTTCAACTCAGCAAATGCCCAACTACATGCGAAGGACACATAGAAACGTATGCCTTCCAAAACATTAACAGAGTTAAGTGCTAGCCAAATCTTTTTCTTCAATTGTCGCTTTGTCACCTGGCGAGTTGTACTTGTCGCACCATCTGGATTCAATACTGTTACTGATTTGTCGTCAAACAGATTGTACCACTTGATATCTTCAATAAGGTCATCGTAGTATTTTGTTACACTATCAGCACACTCAACAATCTCTTTGTTCTCTAGCATAGTATCAAATATCTTACTAGGGTCACTGTAGATGTTGCGAATGATGTGCGTGTAACTACGACTATGAATAGTCTCTGAGAACGCCCAAGTCTCAATCCATGTCTCTAGCTCCGGCAATGAAGTCACTGGCAAAAATGCTAGGTTAGGCGAGCGGCCTTGTACAGAATCAAGTAGAATCTGTCTCTTAAGATTACTCGTAAAGATATGTTGCTCATGCTCGGTAAGAGCCTTGAAGTCTTTACTATCACGACTTACATCAACTTCTTCAGGTCTCCAGAAGAAGCCAAGTTGCTTGTCTGTTAGTTTATCTAGTTGCTTATACTTAATTACATCGTAACGCTGCATCCCTAGACCTTCGTCTAGGAACGCATTGTTTTCTGTATGATGTTTTTCTTGTTTTGTGTTTAATACCGTCATTTACCGTCTCTAAATCGTACAACTGTCGCAGTTGCCGTCATCTACTTCACCTGGTGCTAACTCTTTATCTTCTTTAAACTCAATCTCGCCTTGGCCATCATAAGTGTTAAAGTAATACAACTGTTTGCCACCATACTTGTAAAACATTAGTAGATGCTGTAGCATTACCGACATTGGAATCTTTTCGTCCTCGAAAAACTCTGGGTTATAGCTTGTGTTCACAGAGATACCTTGGTCAATATACTTCTGTAGAACTGCCATGATTTTTAAATACCCCTCCGGTGACCGTTGGTCCCATAACAAGTCATACTTATTCTTGAGACGCGGATAACCTGGAACAACTTGTTTGAGTACACCATGTTTAGATTGTTTGATTGATACAAACGCTCGTGGTGGCTCAATGCCATTCGTACTATTACTTATCTGGGCAGAGGTTTCAGCGGGCATTAACGCCATTAAAGTGCTGTTTCTGATACCGTGTAGTTTTAAGTCTTCACGAAGAGTTTTCCAGTCCATACGCTCTGTGTGAGGGACTAGCTCATCTAGGTCCTTCTTGTATGTCATGTTTGGAGTGATACCATAAGCATACTTGGTTTCACTGTTCTTGTCAATAGCGCCACGCTCTTTTGCTAGCTCATTTGAAGCCTTAATCAAGTAGTATGACCACGCTTCAGCATATTCATCAACTAACGCTAGTCCTTCGGAATCAATATCTTGGTAAGTCTTGTCATGCTTGGCTAGCCAGTACGCAAAGTTAATGATACCAACACCCAGTGGACGACGGTTCATGGTTGATAGCTCTGCGGCTAGAACAGGGTATGCTTGATAATCAAGTAGAGCATCAAGCGCACGAACTGCTAGGTCACAAGGCTTCGCAAAATCTTCTGGCTTCTTAATGTTGCCCCAGTTAATCGCACTTAGCGTACATAGTGAAATTTCGCCTTCTGTGTCTACTATGCTAGTAAGCGGTTTAGTAGGCAAGTTAATCTCACAACATAGGTTAGATTGCTTAATAGGAGCTAGGTGCTCAATGAATGAGCCATGTGTATTAGCATGGTCAACATTCATCAAGTAAATGCGGCCAGTGCTCTTACGCTCTTCCATGAACGAGGAGAATAGCTCAAGTGCTGGTACCTTCTTCTTGCGTAGATGTGTATTACGCTCGGCAGTTTCGTATAGCTCTTTGAACTTATCTTGGTCATTAAAGAACGCATCATATAAACCAGGTACGTCATTCGGTGAAAATAGTGAAATATCACCTCCCGTTAGTAGTCGTTCGTACATCAGTTTATTAAACTGCACACCGTAGTCCAAATGACGTACCCGATTATCTTCGGTGCCTTTGTTGTTTTTCAACACAAGTAGATCTTCTACCTCATAGTGCCATATAGGGTAGTATAACGTAGCGGCACCACCACGAACACCCCCTTGTGAACAAGATTTAACGCTTGCCTGAAATAGTTTGTAGAACGGTACTACACCAGTATGTGAGGTGTCACCGTTGCGTACAGGAGAACCAACTGCGCGGATAGAACCAGCGCCTACACCAATGCCTGCTTTCTGTGATACATATTTAACAATCGCAGAACTTGTAGCATTGATAGAGTCTAGACTGTCACCAGTTTCAATGAGTACACACGAGCTAAACTGACGTTGCGGTGTACGTACACCAGCCATGATAGGCGTTGGCAATGAAATGTCAAACGTAGAAATAGCATCGTAGAAATCTTTTACATATTTCATACGAGTTTCTGCTGGATATGTACCAAATAGCGTAGCCGCAATCATCATGTATGCAATCTGAGGAGTCTCAAAGATTTCTCCAGTCACGCGGTTCTGTACAAGATATTTACCACGCATCTGTTCCATGCCCACGTATGAAATAGTCTCATCACGGTCATGTTTAATGTGTGAGTTTAACTGGTCAATTTCTTCTGTTGTGTATAGATCAAAGAACTGTTCATCATAGTAACCTAGTTTGACATTCTTTTCAGCAATCTCTTGAAGGTGAGGTGGCTGAAACTGACCATACACTTGCTTACGCAAATGATAGTTGATTAGACGACCTGCTACCCATTGATAGTTAGGTGTTTCTTCTGTAATTAGGTCGGCGGCTGCTTTAATAAGAGTTTCTTGAATGGCTTCTGTTGTAATGCCATTAGAGAACTGAATATGACTCTTAATCTCTACTTCGCTTGGTGATACGCCTGTGATATTCTCACAAGCATAGAATACTACTTTATGTAGTTTTTCAAGGTCAAGTGGTTCTGCGCCACCTCCTCGTTTCTTAACGTTTATTTGTTTGCTATTCATTGTTACGCCTATGTGTAAGTAATTTTCTGTGAAAGTTATACGAGGTCTTCAGTAGACCATCTATTTACTATTTCACAGTTTGTTAAATCTCGTAGTTTATCAACCGTTCCATAATTATAATTCATTATGTACGTGTTGTCTACTAAAACCACAAGACCAATAAATTGTTTTTTCATGTCTTGCAGTAATACTACTTCGCATGGCCAATCCATTAGATGGAGTGTGTATGCCATGCCAAGTGCGATAGCGTTTTCATCAAAGTTGCCTGTGTGAATGAGTTCCCACGGATTAGGCCACTCTGTTGACTCATATGGGTCTATAGCCCTAGAGCCGATTGGTGTGAACTTCCACCAGTCCACGATTGATTGTAAGCAGTCTTCATCGTCCTGTGATTCAACTTGCTTGCGCCACTTACGCCATTCCTTTAGACGTTCTTGTGGCGTCAATTGCCATGCTGTGTTCATTTAGAACCTGCTCTATGATTTCCAGTAGTTAGTAACGTAAGTAAATTCTGTGTTTGCTGTGCTTAATGTAGAATAATTTAATATGAATACTCCGTCTACAACCGAACCACCAAATACATGTGGCATCAAATCATGGTTGTCTGTAACATAATTGTCCATTATGTTATGTGTACCATTAAACAGAGTTATAGTCATAGTACCAGTACGAACATGATTATTGATATCATCCCGTAACGAGTATTTAATTTCTGCGTTATTGTAACGTTCTTCCGCAAACGACACTGCTGTTATATTTGCTGAATTTGATCCAATAAGAGTAATCGTCTGAGGAGTGTCCATTTCGCGGTCTGGCTGATATGTTAGAATTTCGGTGTTGTATTTAACAACAATCTCATCACCTGCTGATACCGCTGCATCATTTATTGTCAATACAAAGTTATCAACTTCTGTGGTAGGAGTAATATTTAATTGGCCAAACCATACTTCATATTTTTGTACCAAGTCCAAATCAACTGGAACGGCAGCAGTTAATACGCCAGCCACATCTGCCACAGTAGCCATTATAACAGGATTGCCAATGAACAATCTATTTACGTCTGTTGCGTATCCTTGCTCGCCTGCATCAAGTATAGGCAAATCTACTATATTGCCTTGCTTTAAAATAATTTTACTTTTAACTGTTGCCATTGAATATATCTCCTAGTAGTGTTATTTATCTTGGAGATTATAGAATTCTGCTACTCTCTCACTCCATTTTGTAGCCCAATAATCAAATTCATCTTCGCCACATTCAAACAATTGAAACTCACAATCACGAGTACACATGAAAATAGCAATACTCTTAATGTCTGTGCCATACAACTCATTGTGTGCTAGCGCATATGCCGCACCTTGTAGGAAGTAATCGTCAATCCATTCTCTCTTCTTACGCTTGTTAGCCTGCTTGTAGTCCATGATGGTGGGCTTGCCTTTCCATACACCCAACAAGTCCGTAGTGCCAGCATATACTTCAGGATAGCATAGATTTACTTCAGCACCCCATACTTCTTCAAGATGTGGCTCTATGTTATCCATTATAACATCTGCCATCTTTCTAGACAATATAGTACTATTGCCCGTATATTTCTCACCACGTGTCCATGTGCCTTTGTTCCATGCTTCTAGCTGGTCGTGCATCATGGTGCCGTTGCCGGCCGCTTCTGTTGTTATCTTTTGCGCTTGCTCTTCGCCTACACGTTTCTTCCATTCGTTTAGTGCTCGTACTGCTTCTTTAGGCTTAGTAGCGCTTAGAATCGTTGTGACACTAGGAACAGGGTCGCCCCATGGATTAGCGTATAGCCGTTTGCCTTCAACTGATTTTCGGGATAGTTCTTCGTATTTGTAGGGTGCGATTATTTTAGTCATAAAAAAAGTATACACTAGGTATACTTCTTTTGTCAATCTATTTTTAGCGATTTACCAATAAACATACCACTTGAATGTTTTACTTGTTGTGGTATTAGTAACTCGGTCAATCTTATATCCAAGATTCTTGAAGTGTCTCATCACAGCATCCATTTGTTGTTGAAGTGCTCTGTCTGTCACCAAACCTTGCCATGTATTGAAGTATTCAACACTTATTGGATTTTCCGCTGTATACACACCAGTGTATATACCAAGAGATAGATTTGCGGTGCCGGTACCCACTTCATATGTCCATGTGTATTCTTGGTCATGGACTATTGTAATAACTAGATAGTCATTACTTTTGCTTGCTGTTACACCAGGAATATCGGCATCATTGATATCGGCTATAATGCCATTAAGATTAAGCGAGGTTTGTCCTAATGTAACAGTATGACCGTTTATCTCAAATGTTGAATTTAGAGCAACTACTGGATTTTGCACATCACCGATCAAGGTAGACACTGGAGTGGATTCAGTCATTGTTGTGCCGTCGTCTACTAACGCCTCGTAGTATCCCGCAGCACTTCGTTCAATGATTTTACGCATAATTGCTTGTGTTTCATCAAAGATTATCATATCTTGTTGACTATTTGCTCTGGCCTGTGAAGCATTCAATCCTACGCTCATTTATCTAGTCCTTTTTGTACTTGTTTCTGTGCCATTGATTTAACCGTGCCTTGTTGTTGCTCGGCGTCCATACCTTCTTCTCCCCCCATGCCTGCCGCATGTGCTGGGCCATCTACATTGAAAAAGACAACATCGTCTTGTATATTATCAACGATAGGAAGAGTATCTAGTAAATCAAATAATGCGTTATTATCAATGTCTATACCAGCAGATTCTAACTCTGCTTGTATGGCTTCTAGTGGCAATGAATGTGTCTCTTCGCCTGCCATAATAGTAATAATATCTATCACAGCATCACGAACCATGTCATCTTCAGCTAGAAAGTCACTAAAACGCATTAGCTTTTTCTCATCACCTTGAATGCTTTCTGTAGGATAGAAGCATTAATCTTGCCGTTATTTTGTGCCTCTTTAATCATCTTAAGAGCACTCATATAAGCATCTTCTTTCATCTCGCGGCCAGTTTCATCAGACATTACATCAGCCGCATCAGCACCTTCAAAGTCATCCATCTCTGGTTCCATACCCATGTCATCACCCATGCCCATGTCATCACCCATGCCCATGTCGGCGCCCATTTCTGGTTCCATGCCCATTCCATCGTCCATGCTCATGTCATCAACTGGTTGACCTTGTGCCGCTAGTACCGCGTTTGATACTTGCTCGTTTGCTGATTTAACAGCTTCTAGTGCCGAAGAAATTGCTGTTTCAGCCGCTTGGTTGAATGATTCTGCTTCAGCAGTACCAACTTCTTCTTTCATCGCATTAGTAATGCTCATTAGCTCTTCAACCTGCATAGATGCTAGGTCTTCTGCCATCTTTTGTAAATCATCGGCCATTTGTTTAGCAGCAAGTAGAACCTCTGCTTGGTCTAGATCTTGTGATTCTTTGATTTTCTTTTTCACTTTCTTTCCTTGTCTTGCAGGTGCCACTTCTTTCAATGCCATGGCAATGCCTTCTTTAATAAGAAGGAGTTGTTGAAATTTTTTATTTGTAACATCTACGCCATTTTCGCGCAGTTGCTCTATACGGGTTGCTGTTGCTTCGCTGATTGCTTGTAGCTTGGCCGGGTCATTATTGAAGTTGAACTTCATGCCAAATACTTCAGTCAAAGCATTGTTTAGCTTTTTCAAGCTAGTTTCATTTAAATCTTCTAAAAACATGTTGGTAAATCCTCGCTAAAATACCTTATGTTGTATTTATGCGATAATAAAAATTATAGTAGTTTCTTAATCTCTCGCTTAATCTCATTCATCTTAGATACAGCACCGCTATGTTTAGCTGCCGCTACATCTGCCTGAACAGATTCAGTCAAGGTATTAACTCGGTTTTTGTGTACTGCCGCTTCATTAAGATATTCATCGTACTGAGAATCCAATTTGGCAATTCGTTGTACTTTATACACATCTTTCTTATGCGTCAATTCTTTTACGATAGCCATTGCCGATTCAAATAGCGCTAGCTCTTTGTATACTATTTGGTCACCTTTAGTAACAGTATAATACTTTTTCTTGTATTTGCCCGCTAACTTGCCTTCTACAATTTCAACATTGTAGCCCGCTACACCAAAATGGTTAGCCTCTTTAGTCTCAGTTAGCATAGGCTCAGGACTATGGCTGATTTCTTCAGCCACTTGCTCTTTTGCCGCTTCTAGTTTAGCCAATATGTTAAACATTTCTTGAGCATCTGGACTTACATTGCCAGTTGCTTGCTGGGCATAATTATGTTGTGTGCGAGTGCTTTCCGATACAACTGGTGCCTGCGTAGTAGCAGAGTTTAGCTTATCCAGAATAGCCTGCATTGCTCTAGTTTCTTCTGGTGATGGCATTATAGACTCCCTTTTCGTCTTGTGTAATATGTTTTACCGTTTTCAATGATACGACTTAACGCACCTTTATTGACAAGTTGTTGGCACACATAAGCATCTTGTTCGCTTAACTCGCCTTTATATGTTTTGTCCTTTATGCTCTCATATACTGAGTGCTCTTGTTTACTTAGGAATATTGGAATGCCGCCTGGAGTCTCAACGGTTCTCATTATCTTTTACCTGTAGCTAACTGTTGCAGCCTAGCAACTTGTTTCTGTATATCATCCAACGACTGAGCATTCTGTTGAATGCCTTGTGAATTGGCTTGACGTTGTTGTCCTTGAGCATCTGGAGCTGGTGGTGGTGGAGTCTTTTGATTACTACCAGTCGCTGTTTTATTGCCTCCAGCAACATTACCCGAAGAGACTCCTGTAGGTCTAGCATCATCTACTTGTTTATTCATCCATCTATTGGTTCTAGCGTCTGTTGGAGGTGTTGGCGCGCCAGGTCTAACAATACCTGCTTCTTCAACTGATTTTTCATCGGCGGCTGGTAATTGAATAATATTTTTAAATGTATCATGCTCTTCGGCAGAAATAGCAGATGCTAAATCAAGTTGTTGGGACAACGACATTGGTAGAAGTTGCTTGCGCACATCATCTACTTCCATTGTTACGCCAAAAAAATGTTTAGCATATTTTATTACTGTATCTACAATGCTACCATGTTCAATTTCCATTATCTTCTTGCCTTGTTTAGTTGTTGTACTACACGACTGGCTGGATTTGCTCGCTTAGTTCGTTTTGATTTCCTAGCCATCATGCTACCTTTCATAGCTTTAGTACGCTTTAATACGAATCGTTTCTTTAAGTCAATAGGAGCCATACATTGTTGTTGATTTGAAACAACTTTGCCCTTACGCTTGCCTACCGTACAACGGAATTTACGAGTGACCTTCTTGCCTCTACGAGCAAATACCATTTTAGCTTCAGCTATTACTGTGTTATATGATTCATTAAAAAACATTAGTTACCTACCATTTGCTTCATATTTTGCAAATTTATTACATGTATTTATAATATTTTTTGTTTTCAAAGTACAAATTTCGTGAAGTTGTATCAGTTGTCACGAATGTATTTTCTAATGAAACTGTTTCGGTTAGATTGATATGTATAGGTGTTAAATGAACATCTGAATACGCATAAAACATTTTGATTTCGCCTTTGTCCCATATATCTGGCTTTTCACTAGCGAACTTTAACATCCATACCCGATGATTTCCAGTATAGTCACTGCCAAAATCATACTTCGTCAAATCTTCATTCTCTAAAACGGCAACGCTACTTAATACTATCTGGGTTCTCATGCTGAGTATCTGCATAAGAGTGTTTAGATTCTGTGCCTGTTGATATTCCACAGTGAAGTTTTTAGGGTTACTCACGCCAGAATCCGTTATATCAACCAAAGAATAGGCGATACAAAAATCCATATCACCAGTGAGTACTTCTGTTGGTTTATATAATGCCATTAGAACTCTGTAGCTTTGCCCGCCGCGTAACCAACAGCAAATGCTCCAGCCGCATAAGCCGCTCCTTTTGCCACTCGCTTAGCTACACTTTGTTTTTCTTGTTGGTCCATTTCAAGATTATTTTCTTTAGCAAAGCTAGAAAACAATGGCATAATATCACTTCTTCTACCATTTAATCTATAATGTTGCATTAGCTGATTGACAACCAGTTTTTGTTGTGTTGAGCTAATGGTGTCCCAATCTTGTGTTAATCTTCTGGCGGCTCGTAGCTTAGGATTCTGAATCTTTAAATCTCGTTCAAGTTTATATAGAAATGCTCCAGCTTCCTGACTAGAAATATTTCCTTGCTCTATACCTCGTATAAAACGCTTGAGTCTATTAGCATCTATATTGACTTTGCCCATGAGCATGTCATCTGCTTTGCCATTAAACATTTCACCAGGTCGTTGTAAACTAAAAATAGTTTGATATAAATCTGTTCCACCAGGACTAGGACTATTGAATGAACCTCTTGAAATAGTTCGTCTAGCATATTCCGAAGCCACAGGAGCATAACGATAATCATTGCTCATAGCGTACAATGAAAGCAGACTGACAAATAAATGGTCAGTCACTACTCGTGAACCTTCTCGTGATATTTGCTCACGAGATTTGAACATTCTTGCTTCGCCTAAACTCTCAATAAACTCCATGCTCATCCGTCATTACTCTCCACCTGTACTTTGACCAACTGGGTATCAAGGTCGTCCACATCAGCATTGTATAGCTCATCACTGTGCTTACGATGGCGACGGCGTTTGCGCTCGTCCCTCTCTTCTCTTGACTTTGGTCCTATAAGGTCTTCGTATTTCATTTTAATCTCTTAATTTCTTAATGCCTCGCAAAAAACGGTCGGTGTCTCTATTTTTTATACTAAGCATAACTCGCTTAGTTAAGTCTGCCGCAGTTTCTTCATCGTATGAAGTTTCAATCATTTCTAATAAGTTAATAATAGCATTCAATGCATTACCGCCGCGACTCTCTAGTATCTGAGATTTGTCGTTGCGAGGTGCAATGCTATTGATTTCTTCTAATAATGATTTAGTGCGTTTTTTCACAATAAAACTCCATTGTTGCAATACTTGTATTTAGCACATTTTATTATAAATATCCATGTCAAATGACATATATAAAGGTAAGGACTGACAGGATAGGACGGGCGTTTAAGGGGAGTACGGCGTACTCCCCTTTCTTTTAGTCTTGCTTTCTCAAGATACTTCGCAATCTATTATGTGTTTCCAATGTATTTTCTACCACACTATTTTCAGCAACACTTTTTTGCTCATCAGACTTA
>Ga0209961_1000466_pt1 | contig 13698 bp, 9 predicted proteins | sample SalPonA_B_H2O_MG_FD_185719 | JGI IMG/M metagenome (GOLD analysis project Ga0209961, IMG submission 185719) | Water microbial communities from South San Francisco under conditions of wetland restoration - Salt Pond MetaG R2A_B_H2O_MG (SPAdes)... | ecosystem: Environmental > Aquatic > Non-marine... | reverse complement strand
ACGTCTGCCTCTTTCTTATGTTGAAATAAAAAAAACCAGGCCAGAAATTCTGGCCTGATAAAACACGAAAATAACAAAATGTTACTCTTTAGTAAGGTGATCAAGAATAAATGCTACTGAACGAGCTGAATCGTCGTTTGCAGGAATTCCATATGTTACTGACGTTGGATCACAGTTTGAATCAAGTAAAGTAATTGTTGGAATGTTTAATTTTTCACACTCTAACACAGCATTACGTTCATTCGGTTGACCCACAATAACTACTAAATCTGGCAAACTTTTTAAATTACGAAGACCACCAAAAAATTTTTCAAGACGCTCACGCTCTTTAGATAAAGTTAAGATATCTTTCTTTGTAAACCCTTTTTGTGGAACTGCGTTTTCTAATTGGGCATCTAAACGTGTTAATTTCTCAAGACACATTGACATAGTTGACCAGTTAGTTAAAAGTCCTCCAACCCAACGTGTACTTACGTAATGAGAATTTGATTTCATCGCCGCTTCTTCAATTAAAGGTGCAATCGCAGGGCGAGTTCCAACAAAAATTACATTTTTTGCTGATTTAAATGCAACACGAGCCTTTTCAAGCTCCCCAACCGTCTGAACTACATCTAAAATGTGGATCCCATTTTTTTCTTCGTAAATGTATGGAGCCATTTTAGGATTCCAACGACGCGATTGGTGTCCGAAGTGAACACCTGCTTCAAGCATTGACTGTAACATATTTTTACAATTTTAAAGTTTTCAAATTTTATAAACATTCACATTAATTGGCAGAAGTATACCATAATTTAAAATTAATATAAACCAGTTCCAGCTGGGATTAAACGACCTAAAATTACATTTTCTTTTAAACCCGTTAACCAATCAATTTGACCTTCTAATGCTGCTTTGGAAAGGACACGCTTTGTTTCTTGGAAACTAGCAGCAGAAATAAAACTTTCTGCCATTAATGCTGCACGAGTAATACCTAATAAAATCGGGCGATATTTAACACCTGCAAATAATCCATTATGCTCCAATTGTTCAATACGTCGAATATCAATGATATCACCCGGTAATAATCCAGTTTTTCCAGGGTCCACTACAACAACATGAGTAGTCATTTGACGCACAATAATTTCAACGTGTTTATCCCCAATATACACGCCTTGTGATTGGTATACCTCTTGAACTTCTTGAACTAAAAATTGACGAATTTTCTGGAAACTTAATTCACAGCCTTCTCGTAAACCATAAACTTTCCCATACTGTGAAAATAAAGTTGAAAGTTTTGCATGCATACTTGAAAGAACTTTATGTTGTGGTTCTCGAGCCTCTAATAGTTCATCAACCTTAGGTAAACCTTGAACAATATCCCCAGCAGTTGATTGAGCAGAAACTAATTTACCTAAACTATCGGTTTCATTTACTAAACTCCCGTGCTGAACTTCAAGCTGGGTACCCGGTACGATTAAATACGGTTGAACACTACGGACTAACGTTTTAGTGCCATTTACAAATTGAATTTGACCAGAAACTGGCATACGAAGGTTTTTAGTAACCTGGTCTTCAATACGAAGGTAATCACCTAATTGAACAGTAAGCTTTTGTGCATCAATTTCAAAACCAATTTGATCTTGATGGGTCATAATACAATCCGTTGTACGGACTTCTCCAAAAGGATTTGCTTGCTTAAACTGGTTTCCTGCAGATTGAGTAATAGGCTCACTTGCTTTATAAATCGGTAAACTTGGTAAAAATCCACCCTGACCCATGGTTGGTTTAAATGTATTTAAAATAACATTAGTAGGGGTTGGTAAGAAATATGGCTTTTTACTTGGATCCACCCAAAAAGTTGGGAAGTTTAAGAAACTTTCAATTTTACCATTTTTAAAATTTAAAGAAGTTAAAGTATTAAAAGTCAGCGTATTTAAAAGGTTAAATGATTTGCTAAAACAAGTGGTTGGCGCCATTTCATGGTATTTACTTTGTGATTTTAAAGTACTAAATTGGTATTGTTCTTTTGAAACACGGAGTAAGTTAAAATTGTCTTTTTTAGACTTACTAGTTTTGTGAGAAATCGTCTTAAAACGTAAGTCTTTAGGTTGAAAACTAGTATTAAAGGATTTTACTGGTTTTACAGTAAAGTTAGATCCTCGAATTAATTGTTGTTGTACTTTAATTAATTCTAATCGATATGCTGAAATAAATTTTAATTGTGCAAAAGGTAAAGCTAATTTAGAATTCATTGAATACAACTTTTTCCAAAGCCCTAAATAATCTGAAGATAATTTAAAACTACTAGGTCGCTTTGAAAATTCTAAATTCGAAATAGTTTCTAGTGATAAACCACCAGACTTTACGATCGCTTTACTTAAAGAGTTTATAGGTTGAAAAAGATTTTTAATATTGTCACCTGGAAGCAATGAATATGAATTTGTAATAGCTCCAGCTAATACCCACATTTCTAACCACTTATTTGATGTAGTCGGGATATTTGGATTTACAACTTTAGACTCCAAACCTGGTAAAAATACTTGACCAGCACGGTCAGTAGTAAATTCTTTATAAACCGTTTCTAAACTTTCATCAAATTGCTCAAATTTTCCCTTTGCTTCAACACGCGATAATTCTGCTAAACTTTGATAACGACCAATAGATTGACCAGGAGAAGCATACAATAAAGTAAAAGCAGGGAATTTTAAAATTGAAATTTGTGTTGCATTTTGGATTTTAACCTTTAATGGTTCAAACGTTAAAAACGTAACCTCACCATATTTTGATAAAACTTTACGCCCGCAAACATTTTTACTATATGAAATAATTCCATTTTGTGGAGAATATACTTTTTCAGTTGCTTCACCTGCGAATACTCCACCCGTGTGGAATGTACGCATTGTTAATTGAGTCCCAGGTTCTCCAATTGATTGAGCAGCTAAAACTCCTACGGCTTCACCCAACTGAACTAACTTTTGCTGTGCTAAATTCCAACCATAACACAATTGACAAACGGCATGAAACTTACACGTTAATGGAGAACGGATTGTTAACGTAGGCTGCTTCACCAATTTTAATGCTAACGCAGGTGAAATATCCTGATTTTTATACCCAATAATTCTTCCTGTTTCTACATCAATTACATTTTCAAAAAGAACACGACCTAACAATTGAGAATCAATTTGTTTTGCATTTGGAATAATTCGTAAACCTTGAGTTGTTTGGCAGTCGACTTGTTGAATGATTACACTTTGAGCAACGTCTACTAATCGACGGGTTAAGTAACCAGAACTTGCAGTACGTAGTGCAGTATCAACTAAACCTTTACGCGCACCATAACATGAAATCATATACTCCGTTACGGTTAACCCTTCACGGAAATTTCGTCGAATTGGAAAATCAAGAATTTGTCCTTGTGGGTCTGCCATTAAACCACGCATTCCCACTAATTGTCGAACTTGAGAAATATTACCTCGAGCCCCAGAAAAAGCCATCATATAAACGGGGTTAAAAATATTCGTTGAACGGAAATAGTTTACAACCTCAGTTTTTAATGTATCGTTTGTTGTATTCCAAATATCTAAAGCTTTTTCTAAGCGTTGAACAGAAGTGATTTGACCACGTTTTAAACGTAAATCATTTTCATAAATATCATTTTCAGCATTTTCTAAAAATGCAGATTTAATCGGTGGGATTGATAAATCATCAATTCCTAAAGAAATTCCAGCATGCGTGGCATAATGAAATCCCATTGTTTTTAATTGATCAATTAAACGGGTTGTTTTTTCAGTTCCATAATTTAATAAAACCCATTTAATTAGACGTTTCATCTCACCTTTATCTACAGTTCTATTACAAAAAAAGGTTTTCATAAATTAAATTGTTAAAAAGAACACGCCCAGGTGTTGTACGAATATAAAAAGACGAGCCAGTTAATGACATTTGTGATTGATAAGACACGACTTTGTCAATTGTTGGTGTAATTTCGTGAGAGTTAACCAAACAATCCTTATGTTCATGCCCAGAGCCAGATTCAAGAACAAAACTATCATAAATACTAGTTACATGACCACTTGGCGAGATATTAAGTTGTAATGGAGACGGGTTTTGAGTTTGAATATACGATGACCAACGAAGCCAAATCATCTCGTGTAAATCAATTTTATTCGTATCATACGCATGTAAAACACTTTCAAAACTATTATAAATAGTGTTAAGTTGATATGGTAATTTATCAGTTAATTCATAATGAACGTGAGTTGTACGCTTATGACTAATAGTTGGCTTTAATGTTGTCAAATAGTAAAATCCAAGAATCATATCCTGACTTGGAAGAATACTAGGTTCACCTGTTGCAGGTGATAACCAGTTATGAGTTGCTAACATTAAAAGGCGAGCTTCCGCTTGGGCTTCAAGTCCTAATGGTACGTGGACAGCCATTTGATCTCCATCAAAATCGGCGTTAAAAGCGGGACATACTAATGGGTGCAATTGAATTGCACGACCAGATAATAAAATTGGTTCAAATGCTTGGATCCCTAAACGGTGTAACGTTGGCGCACGGTTTAATAAAACTGGATGACCTAAAACAACATTTTCAAGAATATCCCAAACCATTTGCGGTCGGCGTTGTAAAAGGTTTTTGGCTGCACGAATATTTTTAACCCCCGATTCTTCTAATAAAGCACGAATAACAAAGGGTTGGAATAATTCTAAAGCCATTTCACGGGGTAAACCACATTGGTGTAATCGTAATTTTGGACCAACTACAATTACTGAACGCCCAGAATAATCAACTCGCTTACCTAATAAATTTTGACGAAAACGCCCGTGTTTACCTTCAATAATCGAAGTTAATGATTTAAAAGGTTTACGGTTTGGTCGTTGAGCTGGTTTTTCTAATCGACCATTATCGATAATTGAATCCGCAGCTTCTTGTAATAAACATAAATCATGTCGAATTAATAAATCCGGTAAAAATTCTTCATCAAATAAACTTAAGAATTTTTCGAATCGAATTTTACGATAAATTAAACGACGATATAAATCATTTAAATCCGAAGTTGCAAATCGTCCACTTGACATTTGGATCATTGGACGTAAATCAGGCGGTAATACTGGGAAAACCGATAATACCATCCATTCAGGTCGTAAACCTTTACGGGCTAATGAGCGGACAAATTCTAAACGTCGAGCATATGTTTTTACTTTAACCGTAATACCGTAATTTTTTTGATCAGCACGGCCAAGTAATTTTGCTTTTTTACGACGTTTATGTTGCTTTCGCAATGATTTCGAAGCTAATTTTTTTCGCTCAATTGCATTTTTTAATTTGCGAGCTAACATTCGTTGTAAAAAGACTAAATCAATACGTGTTAAAAGTTCTTGTAAAGATTCAGCACCACAATTTTCAATTGTTTTAATTTGTGGTGGCATAGATGCTTTATTGGGATTCCACGGGGCGGCAGTATCAGTTAAAAAGTCTAATTCTCCTGCGAAATAAGGATGCATTGGTTCCCAATGGTTTACAAACCATTGAACACCACCATGCAAACAATAGTTTTGTGTACCAGGCTTAGAGGCAGTATAAGTCTGGAAATGAACAGTTTCATCAATTTCTTGACTCCGCATATTCAAAATACTAGCTAACACATTTGGATTGTTTCTGAAATACCACATATGGGCGACTGGTTTCTTTAAAGAAATACATCCCATACGGTAACGACGAACTTTGGAATTAGTTGGCTCCACACCACATGTTGGACAAACCTCAATTACATCTTGCATGTGTGACCCTTGAGAATTGGTAGTTTGTAATTTTAATCGGTTAAAATTTAATGGAGCAATCAATTTTCGACGTTTTGTTTTTCCACAAGAACATTCACGGTTTACGGTTGAACCAAAAATACGTTCACAAAATAAACCACCACGTTCAGGTTTAAATGTTCGATAATTAATCGTGTCAGCTTTACTAATTTCCCCAACCAATTCACCAGTTGGTAACATTCGTTGTGACCAACGTTTAATTTCAGTCGGAGAGGCTAGTTGGAGTTGAACATATTCAATACTCATAAGCTTAAAATAAATAATTAAAAGTTAATACGTGCAATACTCATATCGAGGCATAATCCACGTAATTCCGAAACAAGAACTTTAAAAGATTCAGGAATCCCCGGTTTCGGTAATAGTGTTCCGCGAATCATTGACATAAATGCTCGATTACGGCCAATCATATCGTCAGATTTAATTGTTAAAAGTTCTTGTAAAACATAAGCAGCACCAAAACCTTCAAGCGCCCAAACTTCCATCTCACCTAAACGTTGTCCACCTTTCTTTGAACGACCACCTAAAGGTTGTTGTGTCACTAATGAATACGGACCAGTTGAACGTGCATGAATTTTATCATCTACTAAGTGGACAAGTTTTAAAATATACGGATATCCTACTGTGACCGGTTGGTCAAACGGTAGTCCCGTTCGTCCATCAAAAACAATACTTTTCCCTGGTGAATTTGGTTTAAACAACCATTTCTGTTGAGTTAATAAACGTGATTTATATAAATAATGGTAAACAAAACCACGAGAAACTTCAGAACCGTGCATTTCATCAAAAGGTAAAACTTTAAAATTTTGATTTAATGTATTAGCAGCCAAACCGAGTAAACATTCAAAAATTTGACCTACGTTCATACGTGATGGCACCCCTAACGGATTTAATACCATGTCTAACGGTTTTCCGCTTTGAAGGTAAGGCATATCAGCACGAGGTAAAATGTTAGAAACAATTCCTTTGTTACCGTGACGCCCAGCTACCTTATCCCCAACCTGTAAACGTCGTTTTTGTACTAAATAAATATAAACCGAACCAGTTGATTCAATACTCTCTTCTTCAAGATTTGGCGTTTGGCGTTGGAATTCACAACGAACATCAAGAATACGACCTGTAACTCCACTAGATAGGCAATAAGAAGTATTTTTAGTATTGCGTGCAACTCCACCAAAAATTGCACGTAATAAACGGCCTTCTGGTGTATTTTCAGATTCTGGTTGAGGTGAAATTTTACCAACTAAAACATCACCGCCTTCAACCCAAGTTCCCAATTGAATAACTCCATAATCATCTAAATATTGGTTCTTTTCAACCTGCTTTGTAAAATACTCTTGACCCTCACGTAAGCGAGCTGTCGATACTTCATAGCGTTCAATATGAATCGATGTAAAAATATCATCAAAAACTAACCGCTCACTTACAAGAACTGCATCTTCAAAATTGTAACCTTCCCACGGCATGTAACCAATGAGAATATTACGTCCTAAAGAAAGTTCTCCATTTGAACTAGTGGCATTATCAGCTAAACAATCCCCTGCTTCAACCCAAGTATTAGCTTGGACAATTGGAGTGTGGTTTAAACATGTATCTTGGTTTGAACGTTGATAAGTTGTAAGCCAAATTGTATGGTGCTCAAAATCATTACTAGCAAAAATTTCAGTGGCTGTTAATGCTTTAAAATCAATTAAATTAGTATCTTTTGAACTTGGGGTAAAATAATCAATTCGTTGGCTGTCAACATAAGAAATATAACAATTATGCTTTGCAATAATTGTTGAACCAACATCTCGACTAACATGAGCCTCTAACCCTGTTCCAACATATGGTCGTTCAGACTTTAATAATGAAACAGCTTGGCGTTGCATATTAGATCCCATCAGAGCACGGTTCGCATCATCATGCTCCAAGAATGGGATGAGTGAAGTGGCAATTGACATAAATTGAATTGGACACAGCCCTAAAAAATTAATGTCTTGAACTTTATTTTCAGTAAATTCACTCTTATTACGAGTTGGAATACGGAATTGAGTTAAATCCACATCACCTTGAGCAACAACAGTATCTTCTTCATAGAATGCATTTAATAAAAAGAATCCATTACGGTCAGGTAAATTAGTTTTCTTAATTAACTTATAATACGGGCTTTCTAAAAACCCATTTTTATTAATTTGTGTAAAGCTTGCAATTGAACCAACTAAACCAGCATTTTTACCTTCAGGAGTCTCAATTGGACAAATACGACCATAATAACTTGGGTGAATTCCGCGAACAATTAAACCGGCACGATCACGGTGCAAACCACCAGGACCTAATGAACTTAAACGGCGTTTATGAGTAACCTCAGCAAGTGGATTTGTTTGGTCCATAAATTGCGATAATTGGTTTGAACCAAAAAATTCTTGGAAAACTGCTGACAGAACTTGAGTACGAATTAATGAATTTAATGAACCTAAAGCCCCAGGGCTTTTACGTAAAATGTTCTCATCACTAATACGGTTATAAATAACACGTTCTAAACGGTTTAAACCTAAACGAAATTGTCCTTGAATTAATTCTCCAGCTAAACGCGCACGACGGTTTTTTAAATGATCAATATCATCTAAAAATTCTGTCTCACCTTTTTCACAACGTAATAAATAGTCTAAACCAGCTAATGCGTCCTGTGGGGTAAGCGTTAAATGTTTAGACTTTGAACGCATACGGAATTTTTGATTTACACGTTGACGTCCAACATTACTTAAACTATAACGGCGAGGATTGAAAAATTGGTTAAATAAGAATTTACGACCTCGGGAAACTGTGGCCGGGCGGTTCGGGAACAATCGAGACATTAACAACAATGTTGCTTGTTCATTTGTTGGCTGCGATCCAACTTCTTTTAATGTTGGGTCTAATAACTCAGGGTATTTTAAAGACCCAAGAATTGTATCAATTGAAAACCCTAATGCTTGTAAAAATAAAGTCACTGGGACTTTACGAAGATTATCAATGTGAGCAAAAACTACACCTTTTTTATTAGTTTCAAAGCGTAACCATGACCCATAAGCAGATAAAAAACTTACCAAATGAGTACGATTTCCTTGTTTATCAAATTGAGCTTTTAAATAAACCCCTGGACAACGTACAATTTGATGAACAATTACACGAGGTGAACCATTGAGAATAAAAGTCCCGTGTTCAGTCATTAAAGGTAAATCACAAAACGCAACGGGAAATGTAGCATTCAAATTTAATGACTTTGAATAAACATGAACTGGAACAATTAATGAACTTTTATAAGTCTGTAATTTTTGTACAGCTTCTTCTGCTGTATATTGAGGTTTTTTAAAATAAAAATCTTTTGAATGGAAAGAAACTGAAATAAAACGATCAGTTGGTCGTTTTGAAGCACTTCCTAAACTTTGACCTACAATAGGTGAGAAAAAATCTAGTTCTTCACGAATTCCTTTTTCTAAAAAAAAGCGGAAACTATCACGTTGAGAATCTAAAAAATTTGGAAGCGCCGAATTTTGACGAAACAGCGTCATAAGAACTTATCCCCGATTTTTGAAAACAATAAATTGTAAAATAAATTTATATTGAAAAGATCAATAAAATACGGTAATCTGTAAGTATACTTGATTCTCGGTAATCAGTGGCGGTGTAGCCAAGTGGTAAGGCAGAGGACTGCAAATCCTTTATCCCCCAGTTCGAATCTGGGCACCGCCTTAAAAATTTATTTTAATTATAGAGAAATACGAATTTCTAATATCTTAGAAAAGACGATTTTTTGTTATAAATTTAACATTTGTTAAATTTTCATAATCAATTAATTGGAACTTTAAAATTTATATATAACTTGTGTGCCTACTTTGTCCGAAAATATGTCTATTAGTGCTGCTTCTTTTCAGTTCTGGCACGGTTCAAAAAAATTTTTCGACGAAAGTAGGACTACTAAATAGTATATTTCTTATATAAATAAAAGCAAGTAATTTATGCTAATTTTGGGTTTTTTATTTGATTTTTTTCCATTCAAATAAAAAACCCAAAAAATTCAGGTTAATTTAGCACTAAGCAACAATCTTAGATACTACACCAGCACCAACAGTACGACCACCTTCACGAATTGCAAAACGCATTCCATCTTCAATCGCTACCGGTTGGATAAGCTCTACAACCATTTTTACACGGTCACCAGGCATTACCATTGTTGCCTCATCACCATCATCAGAGATGAATGATTCAATTTTACCTGTTACATCTGTTGTACGTACGTAGAATTGAGGACGGTATCCTGGGAAGAATGGAGTGTGACGTCCACCTTCTTCCTTCTTAAGTACATATACTTGTGCTTCAAATTTTGTGTGTGGAGTAATTGTTCCTGGCATAGCAAGTACCATTCCACGCTCAATATCATCTTTTTGCATCCCACGGAGAAGTACACCAACGTTATCTCCAGCTACTGATTCATCAAGAGTTTTCTGGAACATTTCTAATCCAGTAACCGTCGCAGTACGAGTTTCAACATATCCAATAATTTCAATGTTATCACCTACTTTAACAGTTCCACGCTCTACACGACCAGTTGCAACTGTTCCACGACCAGTAATTGAGAATACATCCTCAACCGCCATAAGGAAAGTCTTTTCTGTTTCACGCGCAGGAGTTGGGATGTACTCATCAACGTTCTCCATTAAAGATAAAATCTTATCTACCCACTTGTCTTCCCCAGCTTTGATTTGAGGGTTTGAAGTAAGAGCTTCTAATGCAAGAAGTGCTGATCCTGCAATTACTGGGATATCATCTCCAGGGAAATCGTAGTTTGAAAGAGTTTCACGAATTTCCATGTCTACAAGCTCAAGTAATTCAGCATCATCAACTTGGTCTTCTTTGTTTAAGAAAACAACAATATTAGGTACACCTACTTGCTTAGCAAGAAGAATGTGCTCTTTTGTTTGTGGCATTGGCCCATCAGCACCCGATACTACGAGAATAGCACCATCCATTTGAGCTGCACCAGTAATCATATTTTTTACATAGTCCGCGTGCCCAGGACAGTCTACGTGAGCGTAGTGGCGTGTCGCTGTTTCATATTCCACGTGCGCCGTGTTAATAGTAATACCACGTGCCTTTTCTTCTGGAGATGAGTCAATCTCATCATATGCTTTACCAGAAGTTCCTCCAAGAGCTGCCATTGCCATAGTAATTGCAGCAGTAAGTGTTGTTTTACCGTGGTCTACGTGTCCAATTGTTCCAATATTTACGTGCGGTTTTGTACGCTCAAACTTTTCGCGTGCCATAATTTTTAAAATGTAAAAAACTTTTGATTTTGGCTTTTATTTTTTAATACTTTATTTAAGTTAAGATATTTGTAATAGCTAAAGAAAAAATGTCTCTAGCTACTACAAATTTAAAGATTAGAAACGGAAATGTGCAAATGCTTTATTTGCTTCCGCCATACGGTGCGTTTCTTCACGACGGCGAATTGCTGCACCTGTATTATTTGATGCATCAATAATTTCCGCAGCAAGTTTTGAAACCATATTACGACCTGAACGACCGCGAGCTGCGATTAATAACCAACGAAGTGCTAATGCTGTCCCACGATCAGCTTTTACTTCAAGTGGAACTTGAAGGGTTGCCCCTCCAATACGACGTGATTTAACTTCAACTTTCGGAGTAATATTTAATACTGCCTGGCGTAACACTTCAAGGGGATCTTGAGAAGTTGTTTCAGCAATATCTTTCATCGCCGAGTAAAAAATACTGTAAGCAATACTCTTTTTACCTTTCTTTAAAAGGTGGCTTACTAATAAGCTTACAAGACGGCTTTGGTACACTGGATCCGGTGCAACCGGACGTTTTTTTGCTACACTTCGACGTGACATAACGAAAAATAATAAATAAATTTTAAAAACTCATTCAGCGGGGAAAATTAACTCTTCGGACGTTTCACCCCATATTTTGAGCGACCTTGTAAACGGTCTTTAACTCCAGCGGTATCAAGTGAACCGCGAACAATGTGGTAACGTACACCAGGAAGATCTTTTACACGACCACCACGTACTAATACAACTGAGTGTTCTTGTAAATTGTGTCCAATTCCTGGAATATAGGCAGTAACTTCAATACCAGTTGTTAAACGTACACGTGCTACCTTACGTAATGCCGAATTTGGCTTCTTTGGAGTAGTTGTATATACTCGAGTACAAATTCCACGACGTTGTGGACATGATTTTAAAGCAGGAGACTTTGTTTTAGTCTCACATTTAATTCGTTGAGAACGAATAAGTTGTTGAATCGTAGGCATAATTGTAAAAATTATTCTTTATAAAGGAATTGTAAGAACCCAAGAATACGAGCTTGTTTAATAGCTTTAGCAAGTTGACGTTGTTCCTTAGCTGTAACACCAGTTAAACGGCGTGGAAGGATTTTACCTTGCTCTGTAATAAAACGGCGTAAAAGATCCACATTCTTGTAACTAATAATCTCTCCCGCATGAATTGGTGACGTACGTTGACGTGTAAAGTTCATAGGTAAAAATATAAAATAATTTAAAAGTCAAAAAATATAAGTTTATAATATTCTACAGTATTGGGAAATTAGTAAAATATTTTAAACTTAAAGTCTAAGAAGATTTTTTTGTATAAATTGAACCACAAATTGCTAATAAAAGCAAGGCAGTTTTATTTTGAAAGGTTTAAAAGTAGAATTTTTGATTATATTGAAATTAAATACCCCCAAGGGAATTCGAATCCCTGTTACTTCCGTGAAAGGGAAATGTCCTAGGCCTCTAGACGATGGGGGCTTAATTCTGTTAACAGTATAAAATGTTGGAAGAAACCCTGTCAATAGTTTTTTAAAAAAAGATTTTAAAATTCACTAAAGTAGAGTATTCTGGTGCCTTAGAGAGGACTCGAACCTCCACGCTGTAAAGCACTAGCTCCTAAGGCTAGCGTGTCTACCATTCCACCACTAAGGCAAGAAGTACCGTGGAAACTGGGATTTTACACTTACCTAACGGCCAGTTGTTTGTAACCAGTTTTGGGCTTCACTATAATTTAAAGGAGCTAAGCGGATTGCTTCTTTCCAATATTCTGCAGCTTTTTCAAAAAGAGTCTCGGAATCTGGAATGTTACCAGCAGCTAAAGCTTGTTCTCCACGATAGTGATAAATAACTGCAATATTATTTAAAGCTTGTGGAAGTGAAGGATTTCGATCAAGGGCTTGATAATAATATTCGAGCGCTTTAGTATGCTCCCCATTACTAGTATGAATTAACCCAATATTATAGAAAATAAAACTACGATCATATGGATCAACTTCTAAGCGCATTGCTTGCGCATAGTTCTGTAATGCTTCGGCATACTCACCTTCGGCTTGCGCAGACATCCCATCACGGTAATAAACAAATGCTTCTTTTTCATTACGAGTAGTTGGTAAAACTTTTAATAAAATATCCGCAACTACGGTAAAGGTTTTATCAATAAAATTATCATTTTTTTGGGAACGCGGCATAAAATAAATTTTATTTTAGATATTTACAAAGTTTTCTAACCAAAAGTCCTGAAAACAAATTTATTTTGATTCATTTCTTTTCAAGTGATAAACTTCTTTTACTTTAGTAATATTATACTACAAGAATTGAAAATAGACATAAATTTCAGGAGAGTAAAATGGCTCGATACCGTGGACCCCGCGTAAAAATTGTGCGTCGTCTTGGAGAATTACCAGGATTAACGTCAAAAATCCCAAACCGTAATTACCCAGCTGGACAGCATGGACCATCGTCAGGGATGACAAAAATGTCGCAATACCGTGTACGTTTACAAGAAAAACAGAAATTACGTTACAACTATGGAGTAAGTGAAAAACAATTACTTAGTTATGTTCGACGTGCTCGTCGTATGA